>ENA-OPCA01002919-OPCA01002919.1-human-gut-metagenome-genome-assembly--contig:-NODE-2919-length-9878-cov-2.900336_pt1 | contig 9878 bp, 8 predicted proteins | sample MGYA00241076_ERZ501468 | MGnify/ENA primary metagenome ERZ501468 (study PRJEB25962, sample SAMEA2042633) | human gut metagenome | biome: human gut; feature: human-associated habitat; material: faeces... | reverse complement strand
CCGCGACTTCGGACAGAACTACCTGAGCACCGTGCCGGAAAAAGGAAACCCGATTCTTTTCACCAACGGTGACAACGATACATTCCCCCTGTGGTATAACCAGGAAACAGAAGGATTCCGCACCGATGTGCGTGTCTGCAACCTGAGCTATCTGCAGACAGACTGGTACATCGACCAGATGCGCCGTCCGGCCTATGACTCTCCTTCAGTACCGATCAACTGGGAACGTATAGACTATGTATCCGGCCACAACGAAGCTGTTTATGTACGTCCGGAAGCCATGAGCACCGTCATGAACTATTACAAACAGAATCCCGAAGAAGCCAAGCAGGAATTCGGAGACAATCCTTACGAACTGAAGAACATTCTGAAGCACTGGGTTCGTTCGCCGAAAGAAGGCCTGCAGATGATTCCTACCGACAGTATCGTACTGAAACTGGACAAGGAAGCCATCAAGCGTTCGGGTATGCTGGCACCGGATTCCATTCCGGAATACATGCACATTTCACTGAAAGGCAAGCACGTGCTCTACAAGAGTGAGCTGATGATGCTGGAAATGCTGGCCAATGCCAACTGGGAACGTCCCATCTACATGGCCATCACCGTAGGTTCGGAAAACCATCTGAACCTGACCAACAACTTCCTGCAGGAAGGTCTGGCCTACCGCATCACTCCGTTTGACAACGTGAAGCTCGGACGCCGCCTGGACAGCGAAAAGATGTACGACAACCTGATGAACAAGTTCAAGTTCGGAGGAATCGACAATCCGGACATCTATCTGGATGAAACCGTCCTGCGCATGTGCGACACTCACCGCCGCATGTTCGTACAGCTGGCCACCCAGCTGATCCGCGAAGGCAAGAAGGACAAAGCCCTGAAGGCTCTGGACTACTGCGAGAAGGTGATCCCGAGCACGACAGTCCGTCACGACTACGTGATGAGCAGCTCAAAGGAAATGGCTCATGACTACATCGAGCTGGGCGAACATGCCAAAGCCGACAACATCCTGAGACAACTGGCTGACAATGCCGTGGAATACATTTCCTGGTACATGAGCCTGGACGATGTCCGCTTCACAGGTGCATACGAAGACTGCACACGCTATTTCTACATCCTGGACGATGTATGCAAGGAAATGGAGTTGCTGAAAGATCCGTCGACCGGCAAAGTCATGGATTCGGCTGCACACTATACACAGAAATTTGAACAACTCTACAAGCTGCTGGAACAGCGTGTAGGCAAAAAGTAAAAAAACAGAAGGCACAGCGCGTTCTCCCTGCGGAGTAATGCGCTGTGCCCTAAATTTTAAATAAAGTGCTGATAGAACAACCCCCTCAAATCGTACGCTGGCTTTATCCCCGTGCCCTCTGGCGCATGGACAAGAAGGTAAAAGCCGTTTACCTGACCTTCGATGACGGCCCGATCCCGGAGATAACTCCCTGGGTACTGGACCTGCTGGACAAATATCACATCAAGGCAACCTTCTTCATGGTGGGAGACAATGTACGCAAGCATCCGGAAGAGTTCCGGATGGTGGTCGAAAGAGGGCACCGCATCGGCAACCACACCTTCAATCATATCCGCGGATTCGAATACCTGAGCCGGAACTATCTGGCCAATGCCGACAAAGCCGACGCCTATCTCCATACGGATCTGTTCAGACCGCCGCACGGACACATGCGATGGCTGCAATATATGGTCCTGAAACGGAAATACCGCATCGTGATGTGGGATCTCGTAACCCGCGACTACAGCAAACGGCTGAACGGCCCGCAAGTATTTGCCAAGGTGAAGAAATATGCACGCAACGGCTCCATCATCACGTTCCACGATTCCCTGAAATCGGAAAAGAACATGAAATATGCCCTGCCCCGCTCCATCGAATGGCTGCTGGAACAAGGCTATGAATTCAAGGTGTTCGACTGACACTGTCTGCCTGACAGACCGGGAAGACCATTCAGACCGGTCACAGCATAACCTATCATATACGGAAACACATGGACAATTATCCGGAAATAAGCAACATCAGAAAAAGCATCAAAAGCCATTATCCCGTTTCTGATGAATCCATCGGCCTGCTCTGTCTGTATCACAATCGGGCCGGATTTGAATATGTAGAAACCATCGAACCCACTCTGGCATACTCCATTCCCATAAGCATCCTCAATGAATTATATGAAACCAACATCGAAATTGCCAATTGGGGAAGAGTCATCCACCAGGAATGCCTGCTGTCGCTGCAATGCATACGGATAGACAATCTGACAATGACCGCAAAAGAAAGATATGAAGCACTGCTCAGCACATTTCCGGATATCTGCCAAAGAGTCAATCTGGGCTACATCGCTTCCTTCCTCGGCATATCGATATCTACGTTAAGCAGAATCAGAGCCGGAAAATAATTTCCTGTACAGATTTTGACCTATGTCAAAAAAACACTTCCCGGCAGTGGCTATTTTTGTTGCAAAAAACAATGAAAGAACCATCCTATGCAAGCAGCGACAAGCGAATTATATGGCTTGATCTTGTGAAATTCATCGCTATCTTCATGATGATAGCTGTCCACTGTACCGACAATGTGACTCCGGCCGAACGTTCAGAACCCTGGTACAATCTCTGGGGAAGCTTTTACGGCAAGCGTCTTACCCGGATCGTCGTTCCATTTCTGATCTGGTCAGTCCTTTATAACCTTTTCCCCTGGATAACCGGATTGCTGGGGCTGTCACCAACCGTCATCAACGATTTCTTTGCCTGGGCCGAACCCGATCAGTCATTTTCCGGAGCCTTGCATCACATTCTGATGATTCCTTTCAACTTCTCTCTCCTGGCGGTTCAGATGTGGTATGTCTATCTTCTTATCGGTTTATATCTTTACATGCCTATATTCTCTGCCTGGGTCCGGCAAGCCTCTGTCCGGGAACAAAGATTCTTCCTGTTGCTGTGGTTTGTTTCTCTCTTCATTCCCTATCTGAGAGAATATCTCACAAAAGACCTGTGGGGAACCTGTTCATGGAATGAATTCGGGCTTCTTTATTACTTTGCAGGATTCAACGGTTACCTGCTATTGGGTCATTATCTTATCAACAACCCTGTTAATATCAGCTGGAGCAGACTCATTGCTCTTGGCCTGCCCGTCTTTATCACAGGATATTGCATCACTTTTCTGGGCTTCAAATCGGTTACTGCAGTGCCCGGACAACCGGTGGAACTGGTAGAACTGTTTTTTACCTATTGCAGCCCGAACGTACTGATGATGACACTTCCCCTGTTTCTTGCCATGCAGAAAGTGAAAATACGATCAGAAAGAACCAGGCGTTTTGCCGTAAACATCTCGACATGCACGCTGGGGATCTGGATGTCACACTATCTGTTTCTGGGCCCCTGTTACATGCTGGTTGAATCACTTCCGATACATACCATGCTGAAAATGATAGTCTGCACAATCCTGCTGTTGTCCGTAACCTGGATATTTGTCTATGCAGTCAGAAAATCAGGCAACATAGGAAGGTGGATCATGGGATGACGAAGGGAAATGATTTCATTTTGACATTTTGCTTTTTACGGCCCGTGAGAATCAGGAATTCACGTCCTGAAGGACGGGCCGTTCTGATTTCGCGAACGATTTTTCGGATATCTCCCTGTACCATTGTCGATTAGATCAAATTTTAACACTTCCGGGAGACTCCTTCCAGCTCAAAATGACGAATCCGGAAAGGTCTGCCTTCCCTTTTTCATCCGTTTGCAGACCTTTCCGGAAATTCGTCTGCACGTTTCAGACGAAACGTCTAAACATTATCGGCAAAACGAATAGTCATCTTCATTGAATCGTCTGCAAGTTTCAGCAAAGGTATGCAGTCAGAACCGGGAAAATCCGCATATTTATCCCTTTTTTTCGGGTACAGACCTGTATGTTTATCTGGTTTCCATTCATACCTCTTCCCCAATGAAGCAAAATGCCTCAACAGGGAGTCAGCCCAAAAGCGGAAAAAGAAACATTCTGTCAGGAAAATCCCCGATCAGAAAAATCAATGCAACAGACAGAAGAACAGCGTAATTTGATCTGCGACAAATTATTATTGACTGCGATTGCCTACCTTTGCGGAGAAAATCACAACAGCTACAACAAATATGAAAAATGTCATTTCCTCATCGGCTTTCACAGATACAAAGCCGCACTATGAACTTCTTGACGGACTGAGAGGCGTAGCCGCCCTGCTGGTCGTATTCTATCACATCTTCGAAGGATTCTCCTTTGCCGGAGGAGGAACACTGATCACAACCATCAACCACGGATATCTGGCAGTAGACTTCTTCTTCATACTTTCCGGCTTCGTTATCGGTTATGCCTACGACGACAGATGGGGAAAGACGCTGACAATGAAAGATTTCTTCAAGCGACGTCTGATCCGCCTTCATCCCATGATCGTAATGGGCGCCGTGATCGGTGTCATTGCCTTCTTCGTACAGGGAGGTGTGAAATGGGACGGAACGCACGTTGCAACCTCCATGGTCATGCTGACCCTGCTGCTGTCTCTGTTCTTTATTCCCGCCTATCCGGGAGCAGGCTACGACATCCGGGGCAACGGAGAAATGTTTCCGCTTAACGGACCAAGCTGGTCGCTGTTCTTCGAATACATCGGTAACCTGCTTTATGCACTTTTCATCCGTCGTCTGGGCAACAAGGCACTGACCGTTCTGGTCGTTCTGCTCGGACTGGGACTGGCAGGATTTGCACTGTTCGATGTCGTAGGATACGGCATGCTGGGAGTGGGATGGACACTCGACGGACAGAACTTCCTGGGAGGCTTGCTCCGGATGCTGTTTCCTTTCACTCTGGGCATGCTGATATCAAGAAACTTCCGTCCGTTCCAGATAAGAGGCGCTTTCTGGATCTGCGCAATCGTCCTGCTCGTTCTTTTCTGTGTTCCCTACATTGAAGGAAAATCTCCCGTCTGCCTGAACGGTGTATTCGAAATGATCTGTATTGCAGTCATATTCCCCGTTCTGGTATGCATCGGTGCTTCCGGCAAGACAACCGACAAGCAGTCCACCCGCATCTGCAAATTCCTCGGAGATATCTCCTATCCGCTCTATGCCGTACACTACCCAATCATGTATGTATTCTATTCCTGGCTGATAGAGACCAGACAATATACCCTCGGAGAAACCTGGCCGGTTGCAGCAGCGGTATATTTCGGAAGCATCCTGACGGCCTGGCTCTGCCTGAAACTTTACGACGAACCTGTCAGAAAATGGTTAGGCATTATTCTTTCGATACTCCCCAATCATGCTCTCAAATAAAAGTATATTTACAGAAAGAGTATAGAAAATTTGGAATAATCGTTTAATTCTTATAACTTTACGAGACTTATAAAAGCAACCTTAAAAAATTAAAGTTATGAAAAAAAATTATTTTACTATGCCTTTCAATGCTCCTCCTTACATTCTACGGATGTAAGGAAGATGAAAACATCATATTAAAAACTCATCTCTATCATTACAATATAGCAATAGCATTTGAGAACCAGTCTGGTGAAAATCTGGTTGAAGGAATTCCTTACGACGAAAGTTCCAACAGTATTCTGAATACGGAGTACAAACAGACTATATCTGTATCGTCAGATGAATCCGGTTTTAAACCGAATCTTTACAGAGTAAACGAACCAGGTATATGGAAAGATGAAAATGGAGAAGAAAATTTCTTTTTCACTGCAATGATGTATAACAATATATATCCTATGGTTACCCAGAAACTGGTTTGCCCGCATATCTTCGGAGATAACAATGAACATATACTTGTTTCTTATTGGGAAGATCTACCTGATTACAAATATAAATGTACAGGATTTACTCTGGATGGTAAGGAATATCCCATTGTCAAAGAGGGTGTTCTTGAATATAAGGATGGAATCGGAGGAGACCTTTATAAAGTGAAGATTGTATTAGAATAAATTTGTGGTGAGTAATAAATCTATATCCTTAAAAGTTCAGAACGAAGTAAACTCTACCAACTAAAATCCTAACAACCATGAACACATTAAGCAAACTGACACTAATATCTGTCATGATTTCAGCTATGGCAGGTTGCTCCGTACGCAAAGACGGAAACAACTTATCCAATGTAACGACTGCCGATTCTCTTCTATTTACAGAGCCGCTTGACACTTTGCCGGACGGAGTGATCAGTTCGGTCAGCTGGCTTCCCTTGCAGAATAGCGACCAAAGAATTATCGACGAAATCTCAAAATTGTCTGTTGTTGACAGCTTTATAGTCATAGGAAGCCGCCGGCAAGCTGTTCTGCAGGTTTATTCCACCGAAGGTAAGTTCTTGTATGAGATTTCCGAAAAGGGACAGGGACCGGAAGAATATCTTGAAATCGCAACATTTACTGTCACTCCTACTTCCATATATATTCTTGATAACTTTTCTCATAAAATATCCCGCTATGCACTTGAAAAGGGAACTTTCATGGGAAAAACGGAAGTTCCTTTCGTAGCCTGGGATATGGAAGCATTTGATGACAATGACTTTCTTTTCACCTGTCTGAATAACAATCCTGACGTAAAGGTTTCACCGTCACCCGTAGACTTTGCCGTGTGGCGTACGGACAGTCACTGGCAAATTACAGACAAATATCTGCCAGTGGAAAAAGAATATACGGAACTTTATGGCAAGTCACGGTATTTTACCCGGTACAAACACGACATTGTTTTCCATTCCTTTCAATATGATGGCTTCTTTACTTTCTCCCGGAAAGAAGATCCCGTTTTTCATCCCATCCTGTTCTCCCGTCCGTTTCCCCGCGACAACGAGTCTCGTCTGAAAGAAGCCAATTCCGGCCAATGGCAGTTGCTGGCTGAAACTCCATTTGTGGTTGACGGCTATAATATCGTAGAAATAAGTATCGCCGGTCAGGGCCAGCAGATGTTTGCCGTCAACGCCAGCAACAAGATATTCGGCAATTCAGAAGTATGTCCGAAGAATATTCCGATCAACATCATAGGTACGATGGGAAATCATTTTGTAGGCTACATAAATGACAATTATGAGCTTTACAGAAATCTCGTTGCATACGGATTCCAGAAAGGAAGTCCGGAAGCGGAAGATATCCTGAGCCGGGGAGGCTGTTGCCTGATCATTTATTCTGTCGGCAACCTTTAACGCGCCAGTATCTCACAGAACCGGTCCTGGAACGTACGGGCTTCACGGGATTTCAGTACATTCTGGTTGATGATTACAAAGGCCAGAAGATGGCCGTTCGAAGCATGAACGTAGCCTGCCAGTGAACTGACTCCCGTCACGGTACCGGTTTTGGCATGTACATTCCGGAAGGCTTTTCCTCCCCGCATGCGGTAGCTCAGCGTGCCGTCTACTCCGGCCACCGGCAAAGCATCGTAGAACGGACGGAATACTTCCGGATGAGCGTAGGCATAACGCAGATAGGCCATCAACAGATCGGGAGATACATAATTGTATAAAGAAACACCGCTTCCGTCGGCAATCCGGAAGTCTTCGGGAGAAATTCCCACTGACTTTTCCATGAAAAGACGGATGGCCCGCTGTCCGTCGGCATTGCTGATGGAACGTTTATCCCGGGAGGCATTCAGTCCGACATGGTAGAAGAGGGCTTCGGCAGAAAGATTGTCGCTCTTCTTCAGGGCCCGCTTCAGAACTGCATCAAGCGGACGTTCGTGGATATACAGCCGGGAAGCTTCGTCCGGACATACCCCATAGGTGATGCTGTCGGGACTGATCTCTACGGCTCTTGTCTGCAAGCGCTTCCAGAAACTCTGCATGAAGAAGGCAGATGAATCAAACAGGTTCAAAGTCCGTGTATAGGGACCGGTCACATTACCGGTCAGGATGATCCGGTTGCCGTTGGTCAGCCAGTTGCGGGTGATACGCAGTTTCCCTGCAGAAGGAGTACGGCTGAGCGTACGGTTGTCCAGTTCATAATAGTCAGACTGGGGAAGAACCGTTACCTTGGCTGGCTTTCCCTTAGCCGACGGAGAAACGGTAATATCCACACATCCGCGGTTCAGCATCAGGGGAGACAGATAAGGCTGAAAGGATTCCGGCGTGTCGTCCCACGACCATCCGGGTCCCCAGTAAACAGAATCCATCAGTGATATGTCGCCGACCAGACGGCCTTTTATGACGCGGATTCCGGCTTGTCCGGCTGCATCGGCCAGTCGGACAAGGTCGCTCTCCATAAATTCCGGATCGAAACCTCCGATCACATACAGATCGCCCTTCAGGGTATCCTGTTCAATGGTTCCGGTATAAGCCAGTTGCGTACGGAATGTATATCCGGTTCCCAGAACAGACAGGGCCGTAACCGAAGTAATGACTTTCTCAACGGAAGCCGGACGGTAAAGTTTGTCGGCCTGATGACGGTACACGGAAGTGCCCGCCGTCAGGTCATAAACGGCTATTCCTGCCTCGGAAGTCCGCATCAGAGGAGTGACGGACAATAACGAGTCCAGCTGTCCGGCCAGCGGACGGGCCACCAGCAGACAACAGGTACAGATCCACATCAGTAAAGTTATTTCTATCCGTCTCCTCATAATGCCTCCTTGCTTAAATCAGTTCACGGAATATTTCACCTACCGTCGGATGCGGAAAGACGTAACGTTTCCACTCAGACAGCTTACGCCGGTCTTCAATCATCATTCCGGCCATGACAATCAGTTCGGATGCCGGATTTCCAAGAAGATGTACTCCGAGCAAGGTATCATCGTCGGCCAGAAGCACCTTGCACACGCCGTTGACGCCTTCGTTTTCGGCAACAAAACGTCCGGAATAGGCCATCGGAAGCTTCACGGTCCGATATGAAACACCTGATGCCTGCAGGGCTTCTTCACTCATGCCCACAGAAGCAATCTCCGGATTGGTATAGACTACACCGGGAATGGCACGGTAGCTCATCGCATCGTTCCGTCCCAGAATATGATTGACGGCCACTTCTGCTTCACGGACAGCAGTATGTGCCAGCAGGGATACTCCGTTCAGGTCACCGCATACATATACGCCCGGAACAGAGGTCTGCAAATGCTCGTCAACCTTGACATTTCTGCGTTCCGTCAGTTCCAGATTCAGGTTTTCAAGTCCGAATCCGTTCAGCACCGGACGTCTTCCCACACTCATCAGCAGTTTTTCACCGCATACGGTTCCTTCCGTTCCGTCCTGTTCATAAGTCACGGTTATGCCTTCGGGGGTCTGGCTGACTCCGGTCACTTTCGTGTGCAGCAGGAATTTTATGCCGCGTTTGGTATATTCGGCCCGCAGCAGACCGGAAAGCTCCCGATCCATTCCGCCCAGAATTTCATCCATCATTTCAACGACGGTCACTTCCACACCAAGGGTCTGGAAGAAAGCGGCAAACTCCATGCCGATTACTCCTCCGCCTACAATGACCAGCGAACGGGGCACTTCCTTGTTGTCGAGTGCATCACGGTGAGTCCAGTAGTTTACTTCCTGAATGCCGGCAATGGGAGGTATGAATGTTTCACTTCCGGTACAGATCAGAAGATGATCGCAAGTATAAGTTTCTTCTCCGCAACGGACGGTATGCGGATCAACAATGCAGGCTTCTCCCTGAACCAGTGTCACCTGATGGGCTGTCAGTTTGGATTTGACGCCCAGAACCAGCTTGCGCACGACCTTTGACTTCCGGACTATGATCTTGGCCAGATCAAAGGACGCTTCGGGAACATTTACTGCGTATTTGGAAGCATGCTTTGCATAATCATAGACTTTAGCTGAATACAGCAGGGTTTTGGTCGGTATGCATCCTTCATTCAGGCATACACCTCCCAGACTTTTTTTCTCGAACAAGACCACGCTAAGCCCGGCCTTTCCGGCTGCTTCGGCCGCC
>ENA-OPCA01002918-OPCA01002918.1-human-gut-metagenome-genome-assembly--contig:-NODE-2918-length-9881-cov-3.403725_pt1 | contig 9881 bp, 9 predicted proteins | sample MGYA00241076_ERZ501468 | MGnify/ENA primary metagenome ERZ501468 (study PRJEB25962, sample SAMEA2042633) | human gut metagenome | biome: human gut; feature: human-associated habitat; material: faeces... | reverse complement strand
TATAGCCTGCAATCTGCAGCCATTTTTTCTGCCTAAGCAGCAACACCGCCGGATACAGGACCAGCAGCAAAATTACCGCTGTGGACAGCTTCACCGTCGCCGCATACACCAGATACAGACTCAGCAGCGCGTAAGGCACGGTTTGCTTTTCCCCGATGGGACAGTCCCTTTCCCGCTCCCACAGTTCCACCCAGGTCATTATTACCCAGAATAAAACCAACATTGCAAAATAATCGGACGCCGGGGAAACCATCTCCCGGAACACTGCTATCAGATAAAAGATCCCGCCGATAGATAAAAAATCCGATATTCGCACTTTTTTTCGTTTCCAAAATGCCATAAGCCCTGCCGCGCATTTACACGCGCACAGCAGCGCAAAAAATCCAGCCACGCAGTGCATCGGCCGTCCGATCAGCCACGTCTCGCTAAAGAAGGCGCTGAGTGCAAAGGAAGCGCTGTTGTAACCGAACCGGCTGTGCAGATTCGCAAGCCCCGGCACAACGCCGTACTCTTCGATCCATCGAATTGCCTGTGCATGATACAGTCCCGTATCGTAGTGCATATAGCCCCTCGACGAGCCGTATGCAAATAAAAGCGTCAGACCGGCATACAGCAGCCAGACGGCTTTGTTTTTTTTGCGCCAAAGGCTTTTTGAGTTTTCAAGCCCTTCGTCGCTTCTTTCCGTTTTTTTCTGACATGCCTGTGTTTTCGAAATTTTGAAAAAATCCGCCAAATCCCGACGCAGCAGCATTCCGCCGATGACCGCAGCAAAAACGGCAATCAGGCTCGCCCAGAAGCCAACGCCGGCAAACAGGCTGAAATACTCTGCATACACATTCAATACGAGCAGACCCGCCATCATATAGGTTACTGCGCTATGAATCTGACAACCGCCCTTTTTCCGAAACGGTGCAAGACACGCAAAGCCCATCAGAAACGACAACGTCGCCATATACGCCCATTCCATTAAAATCATTATCATAATTTTGATACCCCTGTCTGATGCATTAAATGTACCATTGCCCCCATTTCATGTCAAGGAAATGGAGGTGCTCCATTTTCCGGGTAATTTTCTTGCTTTTTTCCCTCACTGACACTAAACTGAATCCATATACAGATCAAAATCATTCATTGCTTTCCAGGAGGACTCCCATCTTATGACAAATATAATTTCATTCCAGAAGCCCGGTATCACTCGGATTACTGCAGCGTTTTTTGCAGCCTTTGCACTATGCGATATCGGTTCCATCCATCCGGCAGATATTTTTTCTGTCCTGATCTTTGCAGGCATGCTCCTCCTTTTTTCTCCAACGCTGACGCAAAGGCTGACGAATATCGGAGCAGCTTCTTCTGTGCTTCCGCGCCATTTTTATCCAATATGCAGACTTCTCGCAGTTCTCTACACCTTATTTTATGCAGCAGCAAAGCATGCTGAACTGTCCGGCAGCTTTGACAGCCGCATATTCAGACTTGCATTCCTGGCGGCTGCGGTTATCGGTCTGTATTTTATATTCTTCCGATTCTGTGAACTGTCCATGCTGTTTCTTGCATCCAGACAGCAGCGGCGTTTTGCCCAAAACACTTTGCAGCAGCCTGACGGTGCATGTCCTGTACCCCCAGCCATATCTGCAGCGCATGCCCTGTCCCGCAAACAGAAGCTGCTCTGTTACTTCGGTCTGCTCTTCTGCTGGCTGTTCTGGTTTCTGTACCAGTTTCCCGGTGTTCTGACCCCGGACAGCATCAGCCAGTTTTCCCAGGCTACCGGCCTGATCCCGTTCAGTAACCACCACCCGATCCTGCACACGCTTTTGTTCTCCCTGTTTTACCATATCGGATTTTTTCTGACCGGAAGCATAAACACCGGAATCGCCTGTTATGTATTGTTCCAGATGTGCACTATGGCCGCTATTGAAACCTATACGCTATCCCTCCTCGCAAGATCAGGCGCTTCACGCCTCTGGCTGATTCTGTCTTTTTGTTTCTGGGGGCTCGTTCCATTTCACGCAATTTTTGCCGTAACCGTCTGGAAAGATATTCTTTTTTCCGGATTTATGCTGTTATATCTTTGCTTTTTATATGAACTGCTCTGCAACCCGGATAACCGTCCGGGCATTTGGGCAGGGCTTTCCCTTTCCGGCTTTTTCGTCTGCACCCTGCGTTCAAACGGGCTTTATATCTTCCTGTTCACCCTCCCGTTTGTTCTGTTCGCATTTCGCCGGACATGGAAAAAAATGTTTGCCGTGCAGGTCGGCATACTCCTTTTATCCCTGATCATCACCGGCCCTGTATACACTGCCTGTCATGTTGAGCGCGCTTCCTTTACAGAATCCCTCTCCATTCCTCTGCAGCAGATTGCCTGTGTCGTTTCTAACGGTCGACAGCTGAGCGCAGAGCAGGAAATGCTCATCGATGATGTAGTCGATACTTCCCTGATTCCGGAGTATTACAATCCGGTGATCTCCGATCCCATCAAGGCACTCGTCTCCTACAACCATGCCGATGCGATCATCCGGAATCCTTCAAAATATTTCACCCTCTGGATTCAGCTCGGTATTTCTTACCCGGGCGACTATCTCCAGGCCTTTATCGATCAGACAAAAGGATACTGGTTCCCCGCCCCGGCTGCTTTACGCACGAATGAAGGGATTTCTCCGAACGAAATCGGACTTTCCTGGCCGCATCTTCTGCGGGGTCAGTTTCCGGTCAAAATCAGTGAAATTCTTTTAAAGCTTCCTGATATGCTTCCGGTTTACGGTATTTTGTGGAGCATCGGCGCGTACTTCTGGGCTGTCCTGTATTTTGCCGCATATCAGTTTTTATACGGACAGCGGCGGTTTCTCGTGCTCTTTGTACCGTTTATCGGAACTGTACTTACCCTGCTTCTGGCAACTCCTGTCGCCTCCGATCTGCGCTACGCTTATCCGCTCATCCTTGCCGCGCCGTTTTTCATTGCGCTGCCGTATTGCCATCTTCAAACCTCCCGTCTGCAAAAATGAGATGGGAAACGTTGTAAAACTGACAAAAAAAGTGTAAAATAAAAAATCAGGGGATGGCATTTTGCCTAATTTAGTTTCCAAAGAGAAAGAGGTATTTTATGGACTTTTTTAACGCACTGATTCACAACACGGTTTTTATGTCCGCAGTTACGGGGTGGTTCGCTGCACAGGTCATCAAAACAGTGATTTATACCTGTATCACCAAAAGCTTTGATCCGGAACGTTTAGTCGGAAGCGGCGGCATGCCCAGCTCCCATTCCGCCACTGTCTGCGCACTCGCAACCGCAGCCGGAATGCAATACGGCGGCGGCAGCTTTGAATTCGCCATTGCCGCTATTGTAGCGATTATCGTTATGTATGATGCCAGAGGGGTGCGCCGGGAAACCGGTCTCCAGGCACAGGTCATCAATGAAATGATGGAATTCTGGGAAAAGATGGGGCAGCCGATCTCCTACGAAGAAAAGCTCAAGGAATTCGTCGGCCATACCCCTTTACAGGTGTTTGTCGGCGCGCTGCTCGGCATCCTGATCGCCGTATTGTACGGCCTGTTCCTCGGTTAAATCTTTATCCGCTTGCGCCTTCCTGCAGACAACTTTCGTGTCTGTAGGAAGGCGCATCTGCGTTATAACGTTTTTTCCCGTAAAAATCTGCCCTCCTGACACAGAATTTTCACAGTTATTCTGTATAGTGATAACTAAGAAATTTGATGGAGGACATAAAATGAGCCAACAAAAAGTAGACCGTTATAAACAGGAAAAAGCGCATCGCAAAGAACGTCTGGAGAAGGAAAAGAAACGAAAAAAGCTCCTTCGCATCTGCAGTTATTTCGTACTTGCAGTAATCGTACTTGCGATTGCTTTTGCAGTTTACCGCCACTATACTCCCAAGACAGAGACGCCGGCAGAAACAGAAACCACTGTCGAAAGCGTAATCGAAACAACTACAGCTGAAGAAAGTACTGTAGAAGAAGGCTCTATAGAAGAGGGCTCTGTAGAAGAAAGTACCGCAGTTGAAACAGAGGACACAGATACAGAAAGCACCTCTGAAGAAACCGCTGATATAGAAAGCGCTGCAGAAGAAACAGATGCGGCTGGCACGGAAAGCACTGCAGCTGATGGGGAAGCAGCCCAGGCGGAAAGCGCTGCTGAGTAAAACGATTATCATGAAAAAACTCCCATTTCCGGTGACAAATGGAGAATGATTCCTTCTTCATTTGCCACCGGAACGGGAGTCTTTTTATTCCTGATAATAGCATGCTCACAGAGCATGCATTACTTTCTTGCTATCAAATACAGGTCACAATACAGCAGTTCTCTGATCTTTTCCATCTTCACATCACCGCCCATTCCATCTGCAACGGCCTGCAGCGCCTCCTCAGTCTGCTCCATTCTGGAAACATATACAAGCACCTGATCCGCCTGCCGGATTGTATCATCCTCCACAGTCGAAACATCTGCAAGGCTCACAAAATAAATTTTATCATACTGCATCAGCTCCAGTGAATCGTCCCAGATCATCCAGGTCATGTTGGGATTATAAAAATAAACGACCGGTTTCTCTTTATGCTCCTGCGCAAACGCGATGCTTTCTGTGTCCTCTTCATAAAGAAACAGCACCTTTCCATCCGCCAGCCCTCGAATCTGTCCTGTTGCCAACACCAGAAATACCATCAGAAGTACATAGCCGGCTGCTTTATCGTGCACGGACCGTTTTTCCGGAGCAGGCGTATCTCTGGTATCGCTTATTTTCCCCGCGGCGCTTTTTACAGCAGTCCCTTTTCTCATAGTCAATACGAAAAGCTTCTGTCCGAGCAGTACAAATATAACCATCATCAGCAGCAAAATCAGCCCGTAGACCGGAATCTGATATCGGTTCGCTTCCTCCGCCGTCAGGAGCGCTGTTTTGGTCACGACAAGGAAATAACCGAGTACTGCTGCCGCCGGAATCCAGAAAACACGCCGTGCTTCCCAGAATGATTCGTGGAAAGCGTCAGCCTGCCGGTTCGAATTTTCCTGCGCGGCTGCGTACTCTTCTGTCTGTTGCCCAGATTTCTGCGCGGCTGCGTACTCTGCTGTCTGCTGCCCAGATTTCTGCGCAGTCGCAGCGACAGTTTTCCGTCCGGCTTTCATCCGTCCAATTCCCCAGACCGTCAGCGCCATCAGGACAAGCAGCAGAACAAATCCGTACAGCATCGACCCGAAGGCATATTCATTGAGCAGTCCTGCGAAGAGCCGGAATCTTCCAAGCGTATTGCCAAGGTCGAAGAACGCACCCATCGCTTCCGTCCCCCGGTATCCCCGAAAAATATGGCTCAGACACGCCGGATAGCTGACTACGGCAAGTACCATCGCTCCGATCACAGCAGCCGCATAAATGAGACAGTCTTTCCATTTCTGCCCCCAGCTTTTCTGCTCTGCACGTTCCAACAGCAGATACAGCTCCATCGCCGCTGCCAGGAAAAACAGATAAACAGCAAAATAGTAATGCGTCAGAAAACCGAGATAAACAACCGCCATCAGCGGCAGATAAAAGGAAAACCCGCGTTTTCTCTCCTGCAGGCTTTTTACATGCAGCCAGGTCACGAGCAAAATCCACAGAGCCAGAAGCATATACATTCGAACCAGCATAACGCCGGAATAAACCGCCGGGTTAAAACCATACAGGAGGCACACTCCGAAAATCATCACTCGCGTGATACGCTCCGGAACGTCCGCCGCCGTTACACAGGTCTGCGCTTTCCCACCAGGCGCAGCCGCGCTCCTCAGCGCACCCGTCACAATCCGCCGCGTCAGCTTCGCCAGCACACTCCAGCTCAGAACGAAAAGCACTATATTCAGTCCAATTCCTGACCATTTGCTGAACCTTCCGGGAAACAGCGAGCATACCGTATGCAGCAGCAGATAGTAAAACGGCGGATGCACGTCATAGGTCTGCATGCGCGTAACCGTCCCATACTGAAACCGCTGCCCCGGCAGAACCCGGAATTCGTCCGCAATCTCGCTGCCCGGCTTCCACTCCCGGTCGGTCGGCACCAGACCGATCGACACATTGGAGGAATAATAGGAATAATATTCATCATAATGGAACCCTGCTTTTTTACTTCCAAAATAAAAAATCGCAATCAGCTGCACCAAAAGCAGCATACCAAGGATCAGATACCAGTTTCGTTTCTTCACATTCCCTCCTGCCCGCAGACGCAGATTTACGTTCTGCAGTTCTATCATGCGTTGTTTTTTGATAAACATTTCTTTTTATAATAGTACCATGTTCTATTTTAATTTATTTTTCTGCATAACTCAAGGAAGCATTCACACAGTTTCGTAAAACAATAGAATGCACGCTCTGCGAGCATTCTATTGTCATGAATTCAGTTCGTCCATGCCATTCTGCAGACACGTTCGAAGGAAGCAGAATAATTCGTGGATATAGCCTGTATCCCGACTATCTTCCACCTTTCAAAGAACTCTTAAAGGATCTGAGTGAGGCTTTATCGTATACAGGAATAATTAAGATTTAATATCGTTTTATGTAGTGACAAACCAATTTTGCTACGCTATAATTGTTACAGTTGTGTGACGCAGAGACGCTTCACACTTTTTCGCGCGGGCAGTTGGATATCCTGTGTATGGATTTCCGTTTCCCGCATTCGACGATTTATAAGAAAGAGAGGAACCAAAATGAAGAAACTGGCTGTATTTCTGCTGACCGGTCTGACATGCGCATCCATGCTGTTCGGCTGCGGAAGCAAAAATGACACCGTAGAAACCGTTCCGGTAGCTGAGGTGCAGGAAAGCACTGCCGCTCCTGCTGAAACAGAATCTGAGACGGAAACAGAAACCGTTGAGGAGGATGTTCCTCCGGAAGAAGGCATGGTAAAAAGTGACCTGACCGGCGAATGGATCAGCGGCGATCTCGCAGATCAGCGTCCGATCGCAGTTATGATCCCCGATGAAAATGCAGCGCTCCCGCACTACGGGCTTTCCAATGCTGATATCCTGTATGAATGCAGCGTAGAAGGCAACATGACCCGCCTGATGGCTGTTTTCAAGGATTGGAAAAACATTGAACGCATCGGCAATATCAGAAGCTGCCGCGATTATTATGTTTACTGGGCAAAAGAATGGGATGCAATTTACTGCCATATCGGCGGTCCGTTCTACATTCTGAACGCGATCAATGATCCTACTACCAATAATATCACCGGTGCTGTTCTGGCAAGCGACCCTTCCCAGAAAAAAGGTCTGTATGACGCAGCCTTCTACCGCACCAGCGACCGTAAAGCTCCGCATAATGCTTATACAAGCGGCGACCGTATCGACAAAGCCGCTCAGGCCCTCGGCTATTCCGAAACCTATACTGAGAACTATCAGAGCGATCACTTCAAATTCGCTTCCACAAACAATCCGAACACGCTGGAACAGTACGGAAGCAGTGCAATCCCTGCAACCAAGATCGATCTGGCAGGCGCTTACCCGATTACCAAGACCTATTTCGAATATAACGAAGAAGATGGTCTGTACTATCGCTTCCAGGGTATGCAGAAAGGCGACCAGAAGCATATGGACGGCGCCAATAACAAACAGCTGTCATTCAAGAACGTTTTAGTTCAGTTTGCTTATTATGAAACCCGTGATGCGAAGGGTTATCTGTCTTTCCAGTGCCACGACGACACCAAAGATGGCTACTACTTCACAAATGGCAAGGGCATCCATGTAACCTGGAAAAAGACCAGCGACTTCGCACCGACCAAGTTCTATGACGACAACGGCAACGAAATCGAAATCAACCCCGGCAAGACCAACATCTGTGTAGTTGAGCAGGGTAAATCCATTGATGCGGAATAATTTGTTCTGACATATCAATCGCCCTATCCGGCAGGTATTTTTTAACTGCGGATTGGGCGATTTTTACTTTTTATTATTCTTTCAAGTCATTTCGGACAGATCATGTCGACTTTTTCAAGTTACGTTTTACTGAAAGACAGAATCCACTTTTAAAACCATTTCCAGTGTCCCAAGAGCGCTGCTATCTCTAGTGACCCCATCTGAAAACTATCATCGTCCGCTTCCTTCTGATGATTTAAGAGTTTTTCTACCTCTGATGTAGTCATCAGAAGATCATCAGCAATCTTCTCTACGCTCTCGCCCCGCTGGTATTTTCTGGTTACGAGATCAATTCGCCATTCTTTCAATCCCTTTTCCCATCCAACTTTCCATCCAGCTTTCCATCCTTTTTCCCATCCAACTTTATAAGCTTCCAGATAAAGTTCTTTTGATCTGTAATTCAGTACTGTTCCTCCCATAACTTCCGTGACCTTCCTTTCCATATTTTCGTATTTTGCTGTCTGTTTTTCCACAACATTGTAGGGACAGCTCGCATAACGCTCCGCCTGTGACTGGCTTTCAGTCTGCATAAATGCAGAATTTTCCCAAAGGATGCTGTCGCACTGAAAAAATTTATTGATGCAGATGCGGCAGCCATGCTTTAAGCCTTCTTAAACTTCCTTCTGATGATTTAAAAGTTTTTCTACCTCTGATGTAGTCATCAGAAGATCATCAGCAATCTTCTCTACGCTCTCGCCCCGCTGGTATTTGCCCGCTGCAAGGTTCGCAAGACCTTGTTCGATTCCTTTCGCCAGGGCTTCCTGATAAAGTTCTTTTGACCGATAGGTTAATACCTTTCCTCCCATAACTTCAGCTACCTCCTTTTCCACATTTTTATATTTTGACGCCAGTTTTTCCACAACAGTACGGGACAGCTCGCATAGCGCTCCACCTGTGACTGACCTCATGCGTCCGTTTTTACATTCCTGATCCAGCATTTCTGCCACCCTCTCATATTCTCTTCTCAGTTTTTCAAGACGTTCTTCATCGCTGTCGATCTGCGACAGTTCTTTTTCATACCGGAAGATATAAAACGGAATCAGCATCCATAAACGCCGTTCAAAAATATCCTCCAACGTGTAATTTTTTACTTTCAGAATCGGAATGCCATATTTTAATTCTTTTCTGGCTGCACGGATGCAGATTTTCAGTTCATCCGGCGTGTTTGGATTGTTTCTTAAATAAATTACCGCGGAATCAGGGAAATCTACATACAACACGCCTTCCCTGTATTCTGCGTTTATCAACGCGATCTGCGTGTCATACTCCCACATCCGAATTTCCATCGTTCCGTCCGGCGTGCTCTGGCATTCCAGATGGTAATATTTCGATATTCCTTTTAATGAAATCAACGTCATGTTGGAATCCGTAACCCGCTTTTCCTTCTTCCCGTTCGGATTCCTGATAAATATCTCATTCGCACTCGACAGTACCGCTTCCTGACCTGTGTAATCCGTTCCAAACAGTTCATTGATTAATGGAATCACCAGCTCCGGGCAGTCCTGCAGCAAGGTTCGAAAAGCATCATCATAAGGTGTATTGATTGTTTCCATCGTTTGCCTTTCTGGTTCGTTCAGCTTTATTCAGTTTTTATGTTCTATTCAGTTTTTGTGAAAGTAAAGGAAACGCATCTGCCGCTTCTGTTCATTTTCACGGTATTCACCAAGGTTTGCGCGCTTAATCTTCGGTTCATTGTCTCACGGAAATCATTCGCCGATTCTGGCTTGAAAAGATAGAAGAAAGCCGGATACACCGCTATACGATGCTCCGCTTATAATAGATTATCTGATTTCCCGATTTCTAAAATATTCCTATCAACAGGAACTGTAACTTTATTATACAAAATACTTTTTCCAAATTCAATCTGTCGCCATTCGAATTTATAAAACTTTACAACGTATGTTACAGTTCACTCATGGTTTCTTGTGGGCAGATTCCATGCTCGCATGAGAATCTGCCCACAAGAAACCACGAAGGGAGCGCCATTTTATGAGCAAAAATG
>ENA-OPCA01002914-OPCA01002914.1-human-gut-metagenome-genome-assembly--contig:-NODE-2914-length-9888-cov-3.566968_pt1 | contig 9888 bp, 6 predicted proteins | sample MGYA00241076_ERZ501468 | MGnify/ENA primary metagenome ERZ501468 (study PRJEB25962, sample SAMEA2042633) | human gut metagenome | biome: human gut; feature: human-associated habitat; material: faeces... | reverse complement strand
TTTTTATGCCTGAGTATCCGATCCTGCAGCAAAACAAGCCCATCGGCACGCTGCGCGTGACGCGCGAGGGGCTGCACACGGTGTTTTCCGCGCGGGCGAAAACGGATGCGCCCCGGCTGCGGCTCGCCGTGTGCGGGGCGCGCTCGCGCGCGTATCTCGGCCTGATGCTGCCGGACGGCAGCGGCGCGCTCACCCTGACCAAGCGGCTCACGCGGCTCGAGTGTGCGCGTCTGCCGCAGGAGATCCTGTTTGCGGCGGACGAGGCGTGGGACATTCCGTCCGAGCCCGAGCCTGCGCCGGAGCCGGCGCCGCAGTGTGCGGACGATGGCCTGGATGTGCTCTGGTATTCTGCGCCGGACGGCGTGCTCACGACGTTTGACGGCAAGCGGACGGTCATCGCCATCCCGGCGGACGCGCCGAACCTTCCGCGCGGCGCGCAGGCCGTGCTGCGGGAGATCGACGGGCGGCCGTATCTGATTTTTCCACGCTGAATTGCAATTCTGCCGCCGCCGTGCTATACTCGTGGCAAACAAATGCAAAGGAGCACATTGCGATGAGAATGAGCGATCTGATCGTGAAAAAACGCGACGGGCAGGCACTCACGACGGAGGAGATCCGTTATGTGGTCGACGGCTACACCCGTGGCGAGATCCCGGATTATCAGATGTCCGCCATGCTGATGGCCATCTATTTTCGCGGCATGGATCGGCGCGAGACGCTGGATCTGACCATGGCCATGATGCACAGCGGCGAGACGCTGGATCTGTCCGGCGTGTCCGGCGTGAAGGCGGATAAGCACTCGACCGGCGGCGTGGGCGACAAGACCTCGCTCGTGCTCGTACCGATGGTGGCGAGCCTCGGCGTGAAGATGGCGAAGATGTCCGGCCGCGGCCTCGGCCACACGGGCGGCACGCTCGATAAGCTTGAGAGCATTCCGGGCTTCAACATCAATCTGCCCATGGAGCGCTTTCTGGAGAATGTCGACCGCGTCGGCATGGTCATCGCCGGACAGACGGCGAACCTTGACCCCGCCGATAAAAAACTCTACGCCCTGCGCGACGTGACCGGCACCGTGCCGAGCATCCCGCTCATAGTCAGCAGCATCATGTCCAAGAAACTGGCTGCCGGTGCGGACGTCATCGTGCTGGACGTCAAGTGCGGCGACGGCTCATTTATGAAGACGCTGGATGACGCGCGCGAGCTTGCGACCGAGATGGTCGAGATCGGCAAGATGGCCGGCCGCAAGACGGTCGCCGTCATCACGGACATGGACGAGCCGCTCGGTCATGCCGTCGGCAACGCGCTCGAGGTCAAGGAGGCAATTGCGACGCTGCGCGGCGAGCATAAGAGTGAGCTGCTGGAGCTGTGCCTGACGCTCGGCGCGTGCATCCTCACGCAGGCGGGGCTCGCAGCCGATGATGCCGCGGCGCGCGCCATGCTCGAGCAGACGATCACGGACGGCTCGGCGCTCAGAAAGCTGGCGGAGTTTGTAGCGGCGCAGGACGGCGACCCGGCGGCGATCTATGACCCGTCGCTTCTGCCGGCGGCGCCGGTGCAGATGGAAGTGCCGTCGCCCGCGAGCGGCTATGTGCGCCACATCGCGGCCACGGACGTGGGCCTCGTGTCCATGCGTCTCGGCGGCGGCCGCGCGACGAAAGACAGCACCATTGACTACGGCGTCGGCATCGTCCTGCACAAGAAGGTGGACGAGCCGGTCGCGGCAGGGGAGTCGCTTGCAACGATCCACGCAGCCGACGAGGCGGCCGCGCGCAAGGCGGTCGCGGAGCTCACTGCGTGCTACACGATCACCCCGGATGCGCCCCCGGCAGCGCCGTTCATCAAGGCGATCATCCGCTGACAGAGCATAAAAACTCCCGGAGCGACTGCTCCGGGAGTTTTTGGCTGTCGGAAAACATCTTGTTTTCCGACAAAAAGGCCTGCAGTCTGCTGCGCGCATAATTTGTGCGCCGCCGGCGCACAAATTCCACACTTGCAGCCTGAGAAGTATTTTCCCCGCCGCGCATGTCGCCGGAGAAAATGATTGGACTTTCTTTCGCCGCTGCGGCGGCGAAACTCTGCGAGACTTTTTTGATATCGGAAAATCCCGGAGCAGTCGCTCCGGGATCTTTCTATGCATCGGTTACGGGTAGGCGTGCGTGCGCAGATACGTCAGCCATGCCTTCATGCCCTCGGCGTTGAGGTGCATGCCGTCGCCGTCCTGATAGCTCTGCGGCAGGAAGCCGTCATCGGCGACCAGACCGCTTGCCATGTCAAGATACTTTGCGCCGGTGCTCTCCGCTGCGGCGGCGATCCAGCCGTTGACCTTCTGGATGAGCTCGTTGGTAATGTCCTCGTACTGATAGTTGGACGCGATCGGTGTCAGCGAGCAGCAGATGATTTTTGTACTCGGGCTCTTGGCCTTGACGGCGTTGATGAGCGTGGTGTAGACCGATTTGATCTGCTCCTCGTTCGTCATGGAGATGTTGTCCGCACTCGGACAGATGACGAGATAGGCGGGTTTGTTGACCTCGCAGATCTCATCTGCGGGCACGTTGTTGCCGGTCACGGGGGATTTGTATTTCGCCGTGTCGAGCGACGAGGCGGGCAGAGAGCCGGTGTCCGGCACCCAGACCTGCTTTTTGGCGTCCTTGCCGGTGAGCATCGACTCCGTCTGGAGCACCTTCAGCGATTTGTCGCCCAGAAAATAGATCTGATCGACGTAGGTGCTGCCCTTGTCCTCCGTCTGCGCGAGCGCGGCGGACGACTGGATCGGCGTGATCGGATTGACCTGCGGCGTCGGTGTCGGCGTGACAGCGGCGGCGGGGTCGTCCTTCGGCTTGGAGGTGTGCGTGTTGCCGACGGCGTTGGTGAACACCAGCACGACGGCTACCAGCGCCAGACACAGCAGGATCGCGCCCGACCAGAAGGTGTAGAGCATGTTTTTGTTCGTGTTTTTCATTGGGATCCCTCGCTTCCGGATAGACAAAAGAAGCCCGGGAAAGGGCTTCTTTTGCAGTTGCAGTTACGCTTCCTGTTCTTTCTTTGCTTCCTCGATGACCTTCTGCTGGACGTTGCCGGGCGCTTCCTCGTAGCGAACGAACTTGCACGAGAAGGAGCCGCGTCCCTGCGTCATGGAGCGCAGATCGATCGTGTAGGAGCCCATCTCCGCCATCGGGACTTCCGCCTCGACGGTCTGCATGCCGTCCTCCGCCGTCATGCCGAGCACGGTGCCGCGGCGCTTGGAGGAGATGTCGGACATGATGTCGCCAAGGTTGGCGTCCGGGATGGTGACCTTCAGCAGACCGATCGGCTCGAGGATGGTCGGCTTCGCCTTCGGGATGCCGTCCTGATAGGCGAGACGGGCAGCCGTCTGGAACGCCATATCGTTGGAGTCGACCGGGTGATAGGAGCCGTCATACAGCACGGCCTTCAGGCCGACGAGCGGGTAACCGGCGAGCACACCCTTCTGCACGGCGTTGCGCAGACCTTTTTCAACGGACGGGAAGAAGTTTTTCGGCACGCTGCCGCCGAAGACCTCCTCGGCGAAGATCATGTCGTCGGACTCATCCTGCGGCTCGAAGCGGATCCAGACGTCACCGAACTGGCCGCTGCCGCCGGACTGCTTTTTGTGGCGGCCGTGTGCTTCGACCTTGGCCTTGATCTTTTCACGGTAAGCGACGCGCGCCGGTTTGAGCTCGGTCTCGACGCCGAAGCGGCTCTTGAGCTTGGCGCACAGCACGTCGACCTGAATGTCGCCCGCGCCGGAGATGACCATCTGGTGGGTCTCGGCGTTGTTGACGAGCGTGAAGGAGATGTCCTCCTCGTTCAGGCGGGCGAGGCCGGACGCGACCTTGTCATCCTGTCCCTTGGTCTTGGGGCTGATGGCCATGGAGTAGCAGGGCTCAGCCAGCTTGATGGCGGGCAGCTCGACCTCGTTTTTCGGGTCGCAGACGGTGTCGCCGGTCTTCCACTCCATCTTGCCGATGGCAACGATGTCGCCGCAGCAGGCTTCCTTGACCTCGGTGCTCTTCTTGCCGCACATGGTGTACATACGGCCGAGCTTGTCGGTGCTGCTCGTGCGCATATTGCGCAGAGACAGATCGGACACGACCTTGCCGGACAGCACCTTGATGAAGGAGTACTTGCCGAACTGGTCGGAAATGGTCTTGAACACGAACGCGCACACAGGACCGTTCGGATCGACAGCGAGCTTGCCGCCGTCAGCCGTGGCGACCTCGCCGATGTCGGCCGGGCTGGGCACGTAATCGACGATCGCCTGCAGCACGCTCTCGGTGCCGATGCCGCTGTCGGCAGCGCCGCAGAGCACGGGGAACACGGTGCGGTCTTTCAGACCCAGACGAAGGCCCTTGACGGTGTCCTCCTCGGAGAGCATCATGTCCTCGAAATACTTCTCCATGAGCGCCTCGTCGGCGCCGGCGGCAGCCTCAAAGAGCGTCTCGCGCAGCGACTCGACCATGTCGGCGTCGGCGGCGGGAACGGCGATCTTCTCGGTCTTGTTGCCCTTGGTCTGGTAGGCAACGTTGTGCACGAGGTCGATGACGCCCGTGCCGTCGCTCATCGGCGCGGTGACCGCGCAGACGGCGCTGCCGTACTTGTCCTGCAGGGCGGAGAGGACACCGGCAAAATCGCCGTGATCCTCGTCGGTCTTGGAAATGTAGAACAGGCAGGGGATGTTCTCGCTCTTGAGGTATTTCCAGCAGCGCTCCGCGCCGACGGCGATGCCGTCCTTCGCGGTGCAGAAGATCATGCCGGCCTCAGCCGCGCGCATGGCGCAGCGAGCGTCACCCGCAAAGTCGAAAAAGCCCGGGCAATCGAGGATGTTGATCTTGCAGCCGCCGAAATTGACCGGCGCGATGCTGGTCGAGATCGTGATCTTGCGCTTGATCTCCTCGGGATCGTAGTCACAGACGGTGTTGCCGTCGGCGGTTTTGCCCTGACGGTCGATCGCACCGGTCAGGTACAGCATGCTCTCGGTGAGCGTGGTCTTGCCGCTGCCGCCATGTCCGAGCAGGCACACGTTACGGATGTTCTTGGTTTCGTAGCTCATGTAGTGTACTCTCCTTCTATATTAACTATCGGAAATTCCAACTCCGGAAGCCACGTGCTGTATTTAACACATGACTATAAAAGTATACACGATTTCGAAACTCTTGGCAATCATAAATATGAAAACTCAGCGTTTCAGGCCGAAATTCAGCAATATGACAGGAACGAGCCACAGGCCCATATACACGAAGAGGTTGCCGACGGTGGCGGAATCGAACGCGCCGATGGCGCACAGGGCAAACATCAGTATGATGCCGACGACCGTGCACAGCAGGGCAAGGATGACGCAGATGCGCACCGCCTGAAAGAGCTGTCGGCCGGTTCCGGCGACGCCGACGAGCGGACCGAGGCCGTCGCGCGCCACGATGCCCGCGGTCTGCGTGTAGTCCGAGGGCTCGGCGGCCGACATGGCGTAGCGCTTGGAGTACGCCGGGAAGTCAAAGCCGTCGGTGGACATCTTGAACTTCTGGCTGAGCATCAGCGGCGTGATGTTGAAGTCACGCACAGCGAAGATCGGCGCGATGCGCGTGCGCAGCAGGCTGAAGAGCGCGTTCTGCACCGACTGCACCGGCACGTACTTGATCTTGAAGCTTGCGACGAACAGCCCGTTGATGGACGCGAATACGGCGTTTTTGACGTTGAGCTGCTGCGGCAGATGCACGCCCTTGAGATTCATGAAGGCGCTGCTGCCGACGAGCACTTCCTCGCCGTTGACCAGTGCCGTCAGGCCGCCGCTCTCGTTGCAGGTGAACGAGTCGACCGGCATGAGCGCGCAGTTGTTGCGCTGCATGAGATCGGTGAACACGGAGGCGAGGCAGCTGCCGGAGGCGACGATCACGCTGCCGGTGTAGGAGATGACCTTGTCCGGGAACGCACCGTCGAGAATGCGGATGTCCTCGATCGAGATGTTGCGCGCGGTGAACAGATCCTTATCCGTCACGATCAGGTGCTTGCTGCGGCCGATATCGCTCGCACCGTTCCAGCCGGCGATGGCGCTGCCGGTCTGGGCGAGCTTGCGCGCGGCCGTCCGGAACGGGACGGCGAACGCGACCAGCGCCGCAAACGGCGCACACGGCGCGGTAACGGCGGCGAACACGTGCAGGATGTTGGCGTAGTTGCCGCAGAGGATCGTGGCAAGCAGGCCGAGGATCACGGACGCGGCGATGAGATACGGCGCGAGACCGGCATAGATCGTGTCGGCCGGGCCGGCCTCCTCGCTGCGGTGGATGAAGCCCGCCGTGTCGCGCTTGGACTTGAGCACGGTGATGCTGTCCTTGACGACCTCGCTGTCCGCGCTGACGGTGTAGGGGTCTTTGTCGACGGCGAGCGTGCGGAACGTGTACTTAAAGCCGCGGCAGGTGTTCAGCGCGCTCCACAGGCAGCAGGCGACGGAAAACGCGGACACGGCGCAAAACGGCAGACCCACGGCATCCGAACCGGTGACGGCCAGCACGACCGCATCCAGCGCGGAAAAGACACAGTTGAGAAACACGAGCGATTCCAGTCCCGGCGTGCGGCGCACGAGGTTGAAAAAGCCGTTGGTGATCACGTCCAGCCCGATGAGCATCACGGACAGCTGCATCATCAGACACACGAGCGCGGCGACGGTCGGGCTGCTTTTGAGCACACCGAACACCGGCAGACCGAGCGAGATGTAGATCAGCGGGATGCACACGAGCATGGCCGCGCGGCAGCGAAAGCGCAGGGATTTGACCTGACCGCCGTAATACTTTGCGGCGTCCTCCGCACTCGGTTCCGGGCCGAGCGCCTCCTCGGCGTCAGCCGAGGCATGCACGGCGTTGTTGTGCGCGCGCACGCGGTAGGCCACGGCAGCCAGCCGCGCCATGAGCGGGTTGAGTACCGAGTCCTGAAAGCTGCGGCGGGCGGGCGCATCGTCCTCGTTGCGCGTGTAGCTTCCCGCGCGGGCATAGGCCGCGTCGCCGCTCTCCGTGCCTTCTTCGGTGATGGCCTGAAACACACGCGTCGGCTCTTCCGGCTCGGGTTCAGCGTCATACAGGCCCTCCGGCACATCCGGCGGGGCGGAGACAGGGATGGATGCATCCTCCTCCGGCAGATCGTCCTCGGGCTCGACCGGCTCATCCGGCACGACCTCCGAGAGCTTGGAGGCGAAGCTCTTGAGCCCTGAGAGCCCTTTTTGTGCCAGACGCTTGGCGCCGGCCTTCGTTTCGTTCCACTTTTCGATCTCGGCTGCGGTCGCATGGTCGCGCTGACGCTTCGGCTGATAGCGCTTGACGTCGTGATCCTCATGCACGGGTGCGGTTTGTGCCTGCGTGCTTTCGGCATCGTCCAGCGCACTGTCGAGCTCGGCGGACATGAGGATGTCCTCGGTCTCGGCGTCGGCCGCTTCCGCTTCCTCGATCATTTCCGCTGTGACGGGGCGGCTGCGGTAAGCCGGGCGCGGACGCGGCGCCGGCTTTTCCGTCTGAAAATCTTTATATTCGTCCAGAATGGATTCCAGGGAGAATTCCTCCGCATTCAGATCAAAAGAAATGTCCTCTGGCGAGCGATCAAATTCGTCCATATGGTCAACTCCTTTTTATAATGAGGGGCGCGGACGTTCAGCTGCGCTGGCGCAGCGCCTCATAGAGCAGCACCGCTGCGGCAGCGGATGCATTGAGCGAGGAGATCTGTCCGTGCAGCGGGATGCTGACGAGAAAATCACACTTTTCGCGCACCAGCCGGCTGATGCCGCTGCCCTCCGAGCCGATGACGATGCAGGCGGGGCCTGTCAGATCCGTCTTCCACAGCTCGTTTGAGCCATCGGCGGCCGTGCCGTAGATCCAGAGCCCGTTTTTCTTGAGCGTCTCGATCGCGGCGACCAGATTCGGCACCCGCGCGATGGCCATGTGCTCAAGCGCACCCGCGGACGCCTTGTCCACGGTGGCGGTCAGCCCCGCGCTGCGGCGCTTCGGGATGATGACGCCGTGCGCACCGACGCACTCGGCCGTGCGGATGATCGCGCCGAGATTGTGCGGGTCGGAGATCTCGTCACACAGCACGAGAAACGGCGCCTCACCGCGCTCGGCGGCGACGGCGAGCATGTCCTCGATCGTGCTGTACTCCTTGACGGCGCACAGCGCGATCACGCCCTGATGTGCGTGCGTCTGGCTCATGGCGTCGAGCTTGCGGCGGTCGGCCTCCGTGACGACGATGCCGGCGCTGCGCGCTTTTGAGGCAATGTGTCCGAGCGTCTTGTCCACGTCGCCCTTGGCGATGAAGATCTTGTCGATCGTGCGGCCCGCGCGCAGGGCCTCGATGACCGCATTGCGGCCTTCGATCAGATCATTGCGCGCTTCTGTTTCAAATTCTTGCATTTGTTCCATGTGATAACCATACCTTGCGACATAATAATACAGATATCATCATACCACACGCTGCGCCATTTAGAAAGCACAAATTGCGATTCCGGATATTTTTTTATGGACTTTGGGCCTGGAAGAAGGTATCATGGTCATACGTTGTTTTTACGGAGGAACCCCATGAGAAAACTGATGAACAAAATCGACCGGTTTTGCTATACGCATCCGCGCTTCGGCATTCCGAACCTGATGCTGATCATCGTTATCGGCAACGCAGCCGTCTGGCTGCTGGCGCAGATGGATACGACCGGACAGATTGTGTCGCTTCTGAGCGGCTCGGCGCAGGGCATCCTGCACGGGCAGGTCTGGCGGCTGATCACCTATGTGTTCGTGCCGACGGAGTCACGGCCCATCTGGCTGCTGCTGATGCTGTACTTCTACTACTGGATCGGCTCGTGCCTTGAGCGCGAGTGGGGCAACGGCAAATTCACGATCTACTACGTGAGCGGTATGCTGCTCACGGCGATCTACGGTGTGGTGCTCTCGGCCATCCTCGGGCGCGACGTGGTCGTCTCGACCACGTACCTGAACCTGTCCATGTTCTTTGCCTTTGCTACGCTCTATCCGGATGTGCAGGTGCTGCTGTTTTTCATCATCCCGATCAAGGTGAAGTATCTGGCGTATCTGGACGCGGCGCTGTTCGTGTTCGGCGTGATCACGATGTCCTTCCCGCTGAACCTGCTGCCGGTGGTGGCGGTGCTCAACTACCTGGTCTACTGCGGCGACTGGCTGTTTGACTTCTTCCGCCCGTCGCACGTGCGTCAGCGGCAGAAAACGGTCAACTTCAAGCGCGAGGCGCGGCGCATCCGGCGCGAGCAGGCGAACAAGCCCTATCACTACAAGTGCGCCGTCTGCGGCCGCACGGACACGGACCACCCGGAGCTGGAGTTCCGGTATTGCTCCCGCTGCGTGGGCTACCACTGCTTCTGTCAGGATCACATCAATAACCACATCCATTTCACGGAGTGAGCACCATGCAGACTTTGCAGCAGAAAAGAGAATACACCGTCGCGGTGCTCGACCCGGCGGGGAACGTCACGGCCATTGTCTGCTCGGATGTGCCGGCGGCCGAGCGTGCGCGCGTTGCGGCGCAGATCCTGCGTCTGCCGGAGTTGGGCATTGAGCAGGTCGCCTTCCTGACCGAGCCGCGCAGCGGCGGCGAGATCCGGCTGGAGATGATGGGTGGCGAGTTTTGCGGCAACGCCCTGCGCTGCGCCGGCTTTTATCAGGCGCTGCGCAACGGCGCGCAGGGGAAAAGCTGTGTCTTTGCCGAGATCAGCGGGGCGGACGGCGTCCAGCCCGTCATGGCGGATGCGGTGGAGGGCACGGCGTCCACGGTGATGCCGCTGCCGCTGTCCGTGCAGCCGGCCGGCTGGGCGGACGTGCAGGCGGCGCGCGTGACCTTTGCCGGCATCACGCACTTTGTCATCGACTGTGCGCA
>ENA-OPCA01002896-OPCA01002896.1-human-gut-metagenome-genome-assembly--contig:-NODE-2896-length-9966-cov-2.821411_pt1 | contig 9966 bp, 7 predicted proteins | sample MGYA00241076_ERZ501468 | MGnify/ENA primary metagenome ERZ501468 (study PRJEB25962, sample SAMEA2042633) | human gut metagenome | biome: human gut; feature: human-associated habitat; material: faeces... | reverse complement strand
TCTGATGGGACCGTTTGCCGGAGTTGGTGATACGCTGGTATGGGTTCTCTGGCCGACGATCATGGGATCTATTTCAGGATATATGGCACAGCAGGGAAATCCGCTGGGTGCGATCATCTGGTTTATTGCAAACATCATTTTCTGGTTTGTAAAGAGAAAAATGTTTGAAGTGGGATATACTTCAGGAACAAAGCTGATCACAAACCTTGGAAAAAAAGAATTTGAAGGAAAAATTGTTCTGAATCCATATGAAGCATTTGTACTATATTATAAACACTAGGTGATAAAGAAATGATTAGAAAATATAGATATGGAACTCCGTTTGATACGGAGGCACTGACTGAAAAGATTGAAACAACTAAGGGCGTTCTCCCGTATGGAGAGGTCAGTCAGGAGGAAGGATTTGTTTTTACTTATATCATGGATGAAGATGACATTGTCTATGGTCTGGGTGAAGCCAATCGTGGAATCAACAAGAGAGGGTACTGTTATATCAGTAATTGTACAGATGATCCGGTACACACAGAGGACAAGCGTTCTCTGTACGGAGCCCACAACTTCATTGTTGTGAGCGGAAAGAGGACGTTTGGATTATTTTTCGACTATCCATCAAAACTGACCTTTGATATTGGATATGACAGAGAGGATACCCTTAAGGTATCTTGCGAAAATGCTGACTTGGATATCTACGTGCTTGAAGGTGAGAATGCTTATGATATCGTAAAACAGTTCCGCCACGTAATCGGACGCAGCTATATCCCACCGAAGTTTGCCTTTGGTTTCGGACAGAGCCGCTGGGGTTATACGACGAAAGAAGATTTCCGTACTGTCGCAAAAGGATATCGGGAAAATCATATTCCGATCGACATGATTTATATGGATATTGACTATATGCAGTCATTCAAAGATTTCACAGTGAGTGAAGAGAATTTCCCGGATTTTCCGGAATTTGTACAAGAAATGAATGACCAGAGTATTCGCCTGATTCCGATTATTGATGCCGGTGTCAAGGTTGAGCCGGGATATGAGATTTACGAGGAAGGTGTCAAAAACAACTATTTCTGCAAGAGAGAAGACGGAAGTGATTTTGTTGCAGCTGTATGGCCGGGAGATACCCATTTTCCGGATATGCTGAATCCGGAAGCCAGAAAATGGTTCGGGGACAAATATCGTTTTCTGATCGAACAGGGAATAGAAGGTTTCTGGAATGATATGAACGAGCCTGCGATCTTTTATTCTTCCGAAGGCCTTGCAGAGGCAAGAGAACTTGCCGGAGAGTTTGCAAAGGATACCGAAGGCAAGATCCATCCTTGGGAAATGCAGGACAAGATGCTCAGTATTGCGAATAACCCGGAAGACTATAAAAGATTTTATCACAATGTGGAAGGCAAAAAGATCCGTCATGACAAAGTACATAATCTTTTTGGCTATAATATGACAAGAGCGGCCGGAGAAGCGTTTGAACGCATTGACCCGGAAAAACGTTTTCTGATGTTTTCCAGATCTTCTTACATCGGAATGCATCGTTATGGAGGAATCTGGACCGGAGATAATAAATCCTGGTGGTCACATATCCTTCTTAACCTGAAGATGTTGCCGTCTCTGAACATGTGTGGTTTCCTGTATACAGGTGCTGACCTTGGAGGTTTTGGTGCTGATACAACAAGAGAATTGCTGCTTCGTTTTCTCGCACTTGGTGTATTTACACCACTGATGCGTAATCATTCGGCGACGGGAACAAGAGAGCAGGAGTGTTATCAATTCGAAAATATCGAGGATTTCCGTGCTGTCATTAACACTAGATATCGTCTTGTGCCGTATCTGTACAGCGAGTACATGAAAGCTGCGCTGAGTGATGACATGTATTTTAAGCCGTTAGGGTTTGTTTATCCGGATGACAAGAGAGCAATCCGAGTAGAGGATCAGCTGATGCTCGGAAACGAGATCATGATTGCTCCGGTTTACGAGCAGAACGCAAGAGGCCGTTATGTTTATCTGCCGGAAGAAATGAAATTTGTCAAGTTCCTGCCGGATGGAAGCATTTCGGAAGAGATTCTCGCGAAAGGTATCCATTATGTAGATGTGGCATCAAATGAAGTACCGCTTTTCATTCGAAATGGTAAATGTATCCCGGTTGCAGAAGCGGCAGAGTGTGTGAAAGATATTGATACCGGACATCTGCAGCTTATCGGATATGAGAACGGCAGGTATACCATGTATGAGGATGATGGGATCCGCAAAGATTACGATAAAAAAGAGAATTACCGAGTATTCACAAATTAACGTTTAAGAGTAAAAAAATACTGCTTAGATATCAGAAAATGATATTCAAGCAGTATTTTTTGTCATATAGCGGAAAAATTTCGCTCGTATAAATTAATCGATCGCTTCCCCTTTTTTATATTTCTCAACTACATTCTGGATACGTTCGCTTGGATCAAGGATGCTGCTGATAGAAGCATCATGGTTCAGTGTATCGATCACCAGTGCGATGTATTTGCTCATGTCGCAGTTGATGTAGTAAGGACGGCTGAGCAGTTCCGGTGTCTGATAGATCAGGTTTGTTGTGAGGATTCCGCTGATCAGTCCTTCTTCGTAAGCCTGGTCGAATTTTTCCATACCGTTTGTGAAAAGTCCGAAGGTTGCAGCAGCGTAGATACGTTTTGCTTTACGCATCTTGAGCTGGCGTGCTACATCGAGGATACTGTCACCTGAAGAAATCATATCATCAAGGATGATCACATCTTTGCCTTCTACAGAAGAACCAAGGAATTCGTGTGCTACGATCGGGTTACGTCCGTCTACGATGGTTGTGTAGTCACGGCGTTTGTAGAACATACCCATGTCGAGTCCGAGTACGTTGGCAAAGTAGATTGCACGTCCGGTTGCACCTTCATCCGGGCTGATCGCCATCATATGGTCAGCATCGATCTGAAGATCCGGTACATGCTTTAAAAGTCCTTTTACGAACTGGTAAGTCGGACGGATCGTCTCAAATCCGTTCAGCGGGATCGCATTCTGGACACGTGGGTCGTGTGCATCGAAAGTGATGATATTGTCAACACCCATGCGGACAAGCTCCTGCAGACCAAGTGCACAGTCCAGTGATTCACGGCCGCTTCTCTTGTGCTGGCGGCTTTCATACAGGAAAGGCATAATGACGTTTAGACGACGTGCTTTTCCTCCTACAGCGGCGATGACACGCTTCAGGTTCTGGAAATGGTCGTCCGGTGACATATGGTTGGTATTACCGCTGAGCGAATAAGTCAGGCTGTAGTTGCAGACATCGACCATCAGATAAAGGTCTTTTCCACGTACAGACTCATTGATAATACCTTTGGCTTCACCAGATCCAAAACGCGGTACTTTTGCGTTGATCAGATAGTTCGGCTTTTCGTAGCCGTTGAAAACAAGATTGTCTTTCTGGAAACGAGTCTCTTCCTTTCTCCATTTTACGAGATAGTCATTGACTTTATTTCCCATCTCTTCACAGCCGTCTACAGCAATAATGCCGAGAGAGCCAACTGGAATATTATCCAGAATTCGTTCACTTCGATGTAACATCAGTGTTCCTCCCTGTACATAAGTTTCTTTTGAATGCGGATATCATCACCGGCAAGGCGAAGTATCTTATAATGGTTGCTTATCCGGGAAAATGTACGTTCTGTATAGTTCGTCTTGATTTCCTCCAGAGTAAGATTAGTAGAAATGATCGTGGATTTCCTGTTCAGGATCCGATCATTTAAACACACAAAAAGCTGAGAAACGACAAAGTCTGTATTTCGTTCGGTTCCCAGGTCATCAATGATCAGCAGATCACACTGGTGGATCTGCTCATATAAAAGACAGCTCTCATCATTCCGGGTCAGTGCTTTTTCAAGGAGCGCATCGAAAAATTCAGAGGCAGTCAAGTAAAGAACAGAATGCAGAGAATCCATCACTTCTTTTGCAATGCAGTGACTGAGAAATGTCTTCCCAATACCAGTATTCCCAAAAAGGAGCAGATTACCATGTTCGGTATCAAAATTGTGGATGAAATTCATACATTCCTGATAAGCCCGCGTTGCAAGTTCGCGGGAATTCTGACCGGAAAGCCGGTCTCTATAATTGGATGAATAATAATCAAAATTAAAATGTTCAAAATTTTCCTGTTCGAGAAGCCCTTTTAAGTTGGACTGGGTGTAGAACAGATCAATGATCGCTTTTAAAAAGCAATGGCACTTTTTCGTGCCGACATAGCCGGTATCCTGACAGTCCGGACATTCAAAATGCTGTTCCAGATAGTCTTCCGGGAATCCGGCGTCGGAAAGGAGTCGGCGGCGTCTGTCAGAAAGAGACCGGATATCTTCCTTCCAAGAAGCGAGGGCAGTGTCATCGCCTGCGAGCAACTTTTTCGCCTGATCAAGACTGGCAGAAGAAATAGAGGCATCAATCGATGCAAGCTCCGGAACCTTCTGGCAGGCACGCTCGTAGTGAAGATTCGCGAGGTCGCGGCTCTTCGCTCTTTTTTCTTCATATACGCGCATCAGCGCATTGTATTGTGAATTAGTTAACGGCACAGTGTTCCCCTTTCTTAGTTACTGCGTAATAATTCTTTGGTAAGCTCGTCCATATTGTAAGAACGTTCTTCAAAATTACGGAATTTGGAAGGCTGCTGGGCAGAAGGTGTACGGTTTTGCCCCGAAGGAGTTTTCCTCCGGTCTTTTTCCTGCTCAAAGGCAGAATCAAGACGCTCAACATCTGCCAGTGTACGAACGTTGCCCGTCTTCCAGTTTTCGAGAATCTTGTCAGTATATTCAAAACTTGGCTGGTGGATCGCACTGATGGTGCGGTTGCATGCTTCCAGAATGAGATCCAGTTCGAAATTCCCATCCTCCAGCCATTTGCGGATATAATCCAGTTCGGCAGATGCAGGTCCCCGCCCTTTGATGCCAAATGCATTCAGGATAGAATAGCAGGTTTTGTTGTAAAATGCAGAGGAATTACGTGCCTGATCGACGGTTGTAATATGTTCATCTGCCCATGAAAGTGCTACTTTCTGAATGTAATGCATGCTCTTATGTCCGTTCTCCACACAGTATTCGATCAGATACTCGATCAGGTCTGCGGAAAAACCAAGGGAATCATAAAAGTAGGTAATCGCATCAACATCGGTACGGGATAAGGTTTTGCCAAGATATTGTTCAGCAATAAAAAGAATCTGCTTTAATTCTCTTCTTGCAGCAAGGGAACGTCTTGATGCAGGAAGATTCTGACCGGCAGCTTTGTCTGAAACAGTGGTATTTCCATCAGACTGCGCGACCGGAGATTTTTCATGAACGGAAGCAGACTGTGCGGAAGGTGTATGGAAAGCCGCTTTGACAGGTGTCTGATGAGTTGGTGCTTTTCCGATACAGATTCCGGCGAGTTCATTTGTTTCGTCATATTCGAGAGAAAGAATTCCTTCTTTTTCCCAGTATTTGAGTGCACGCAGGATATCGCCTTCGGTATTCTCCAGAAGGTCTGCCATCTGCGGGATATCCGGAAGCTGCTCCGGGATATTCTGATAACGGAGAAGAAGAAGATAGACTTTTACATATTCTCCGTTCGCAGATACCATATAATGATCGATAAAGTCATTCTCCACGATCGTTATGTTATTGTGGGAATGATTGCGCAAAATAAGTGCACTCATAATTTCCGCTTCCTTTCTTTTCTGACTTTGTTCATTATAACATCATCCCAGATTGTAAAAAAGAATTTTCTGACGGAAATTTTTGTTATTACAGATAAAATTTCGCAAATATTGGAGAAAATCAGGCTTTTAACAGGTCTTCTCCAATGGTTACAACATCTCCGGCACCCATTGTGATCAGAAGATCGCCAGGCTGGCAATGGGTGGTGACGAACTCTTCGATGGCTGCAAAGCTTGGCAGATAAGTTGCGTCACATCCATGTTCTTTGACTGCATCTGCAAGCTGTGCAGAAGAGATGCCTAAAGTATCTGTCTCACGCGCTGCATAGATGTCAGCAAGGATTACATGGTCTGCATGTGCGAGTGCTTCAGCAAATTCTGAGAATAATGCTTTTGTACGTGTATAAGTATGTGGCTGGAAAATACACCACAGTTTTTTATGTGGATAATGTGCAGCACTTTTCAGCGTTGCAGCAATCTCTGTCGGATGGTGTGCGTAATCATCAATGATGGTCACTCCGCCGACTTCACCTTTGTATTCAAAACGGCGGTCTGTTCCGTGGAAGGAAGCAAGACCTGTCTGGATCGTCTCCGCAGGAACACCAAGAATATCGGCAACTGCGATTGCCGCAAGTGCGTTATATACGTTGTGCTCACCGCCAACTGCAAGAGCGAGATGTGCAACATTCTGTCCGTCTTTTACGACATCGAAAGAGGCATTGCCCTGTTCGTTATAAGTAATATTGGCTGCACTGTAATCCAGGGAAGCTTCTTTGCCAAAAGTGATAACACGACAGGAAAGATCGGAGGTGATCTCTTCAATTTTATCAATATCTCCGTTGATGACGAGAGTTCCGTTTTCCGGAAGAAGCTTAGCAAAAAGGTGGAAAGAATTACGGATATCGTCCAGGTCTTTAAAAAAGTCCAGGTGATCCGCATCCACATTCAGAATAATACCGATTTTCGGGAAAAAGTGCAGGAAACTGTTGGTATATTCGCATGCTTCCGTAATAAAAAGGTCAGGTCCGCCGACACGGATATTGCCTTCGATCGCTTTCAGGATACCGCCGACAGAGATTGTCGGATCCAGGTCTGCTGCAAGAGCAATATGAGAAAGCATAGAGGTTGTGGTTGTCTTACCGTGTGTACCGGATATAGCAACCGGTGTCTTATAGTTAGTCATAAGCTGACCGAGTAATTCTGCTCTGGATAACATCGGAAGATTCTGACGCTTTGCTTCTGCAAATTCTTCGTTGTCTTCGTGGATCGCTGCGGTATAAACTACAAGGTCGATACCGTCTATAATATTGGAAGCTTTCTGACCGTAAAATACGGTTGCACCATTCTGAGACAGATGATCCGTAAGTGCCGATTCTTTGTTATCGGATCCGGATACTGTGAAGCCTTCTTCAAGAAGGATCTCAGCGAGTCCACTCATACTGATGCCGCCAATTCCGATGAAGTGGATATGGCAAGGCTGATTAAAATCAATTTTATACATAATGACACTTCCTGTTCTGTGAATTTGTTTCATAGTATTTGACTTACGTGCATAATTATAACATAGATAGGTCAAAAACCAAACCTTTTCTTTTTGTGATATTTCTATAAAAAAGATAGGTAAACAGAAATATTTTTGTAAAATATGTTCACTATATGTATGTAATATGTTATAATGAAAAAACCAGAATTACTGAGAAGGGGTGAAGACATGATAAAAAAGGAAATGATAGCAATGCTATTGGCAGGAGGACAGGGCAGCAGACTTGGCGTCCTGACTGCAAAAGTTGCTAAACCGGCTGTTGCATTTGGCGGCAAATACAGGATCATTGATTTTCCGCTGAGTAACTGTATCAACTCAGGAATCGATACAGTCGGTGTCCTGACCCAGTATCAACCACTCAGGCTTAATACACATATTGGAATTGGTATTCCGTGGGATCTGGACCGGAATATCGGAGGGGTGTCAATTCTTCCGCCGTATGAGAAGAGTACAAGCAGCGAATGGTATACAGGAACGGCGAATGCAATTTATCAAAATTTGGAGTATATGGAGACATTTAATCCGGATTATGTACTGATCTTATCAGGAGATCATATTTACAAGATGGATTACGAGGTCATGTTGGATTTTCACAAGGAGAATCATGCAGATGTGACGATCGCGGCAATGCCGGTTCCGATCGAAGAAGCAAGTCGTTTCGGAATCGTAATTACCGATGAAGACAAGAGAATCACCGAGTTTGAGGAGAAGCCGGCGAATCCGCGGAGCAATCTTGCGTCTATGGGAATTTATATTTTCAGCTGGCCGGTGCTCAAAGAGGCACTGATCAAGATGAAAGATCAGCCGGGATGTGATTTCGGAAAGCATATCATTCCGTACTGTCATGAAAAGAAGCAGAGACTGTTTGCATATGAATATAATGGTTACTGGAAGGATGTCGGTACATTGAGTTCTTACTGGGAAGCTAATATGGAACTGATCGACATTATTCCTGAATTTAATCTTTATGAGGAATTCTGGAAAATTTATACGAATAATTCAATTATACCGCCACAGTATATCTCAAAAGAAGCTGTGATCGACAGAAGCATCATTGGCGACGGAGCTGAGATATACGGCGAGATACATAACTGTGTGATCGGTGCAGGTGTTGTTGTTGGACAAGGCTGCGTGATCCGGGATTCGATCATCATGCAGGATGTTGCGATAGGAAATGACTGTGTGATCGACAAAGCGATCATTGCGGAGAATGTTAAGGTTGGAGATAATGTAACCCTTGGAATCGGCAATGAAGCACCGAACAAGCTCAGGTCTGATATCTACAATTCCGGACTGGTTACGATCGGTGAGAATTCTGTGATTCCGGCAGGAGTACAGATTGGAAAGAATACTGCGATCAGCGGTATTACCGTGAAGGAGGATTATGTACAGGGTGCTCTTGAAAGCGGCGGAGTATTGATAAAGGCGGGTGACAGATCATGAGAGCAGTTGGAATCATTTTAGCAGGCGGTAACAACAACAAGATGCGGGAGCTTACACAGAGGCGTGCAGTGGCAGCGATGCCGATTGCAGGAAGCTACCGGGCAATTGATTTTGCACTCAGCAATATGTCCAATTCGCACATCCAGAAGGTAGCAGTACTTACTCAGTATAATGCACGTTCACTGAATGAACATTTGAATTCTTCCAAGTGGTGGGATTTCGGACGTAAGCAGGGTGGTCTTTATGTATTTACACCGACGATCACCGCAGACAATGGCTACTGGTATCGTGGAACGGCAGATGCGATCTATCAGAACCTGGAGTTCCTGAAGAGGTGCCATGAACCTTATGTGATCATCACATCCGGTGATGCGGTTTACAAGATGGATTATAACAAAGTACTGGAATACCACATTGCCAAGAAAGCAGATATCACTGTGGTATGCCGGGATCTGGATCAGGGCGAGGATGCAACCCGTTTTGGCATCCTGAAGATGAATGAGAATATGCGGATCGAAGATTTTGAGGAAAAACCGATGGTGGCAAATTCCAACACGATTTCCACAGGAATCTATATCATCCGCAGACGTCAGCTGATCGATCTGATCGAGCATTCAGCTGAGGAAGACAGATATGATTTTGTAACGGATATCCTGATCAGATACAAGAATCTGAAAAAGATATACGGTTATAAGATAAAAGACTACTGGAGCAATATTTCCACGGTCGATGCCTATTATAAGACAAACATGGATTTCCTCAAACCGGAGATCCGCGACTATTTCTTTAAACAGTATCCGGACGTATATTCAAGGGTAGACGACCTGCCGCCTGCCAAGTACAATCCCGGTTCACAGGTTAAGAACAGCCTTGTGTCAAGCGGTTGTATCATTAACGGGACCGTAGAGGATTCCATTTTATTCAAGCAGGTATTTGTTGGCAACAACTGTTATATTAAAAACTCCATCATTTTAAATGATGTGTATCTAGGCGATAATACCCACATTGAGAACTGTATTGTAGAAAGCCGCGATACCATAAGAGCAAACTCTTATCACGTAGGGGAAAATGGAATCAAGATAGTGGTAGAGAAGAATGAACGGTATGTTTTATAGGTAATGTTTGTATGAAATAACTAAATTATGAAGACTTGCAAAGGGGGAACTTGAGAATGACGATTACAGATGTTCGCGTTCGCAAAATTACTAAGGAAGGAAAGATGAAGGCAGTAGTATCTATTACACTTGACGATGAATTCGTAGTACATGATATTAAGGTCATTGAAGGAGAGAAAGGACTGTTCATT
>ENA-OPCA01002887-OPCA01002887.1-human-gut-metagenome-genome-assembly--contig:-NODE-2887-length-9998-cov-4.502363_pt1 | contig 9998 bp, 5 predicted proteins | sample MGYA00241076_ERZ501468 | MGnify/ENA primary metagenome ERZ501468 (study PRJEB25962, sample SAMEA2042633) | human gut metagenome | biome: human gut; feature: human-associated habitat; material: faeces... | reverse complement strand
CCGCTGGGTGAACGACAAGGTGAGCATGCTGCGGGCAAACTTCCCCGGGGAGAGCCTGCAGGCGGTGGCAAAGCATCTGGCCGACCAGCACAACCCGGTGGCCTATGTCAAAAGCCTGGACTTTGCGCCGGAGTACGTCAGTTGCGAATACCACACCGCCTACAGCAACCCGGACTTTATCCCAAAGCTCCAGGCCATGGGCATCAAGGTGGCCCTGTGGACTGTGGACACGGAAAAGGCTGTCCGGAGCCTGCTGCCGCTGGGGCCGGACTGCATCGTGACCAACCGCCCTGACCGCGTGCGGGAATGGGTGGAAGAAAATCAGTAAATACGAACGGGGGGCAGGGAACTGCCCCTCTTTTGTTTTGTGGTGGGAGCACTTGACAAACAGCGGCATCTGCACTACCATGGTGCTATATCGAACAGTTTTATAAGAAACAGTCCGAATGAAAAACAATCCGGAAGGAACCGATCAGTATGTGTGACGAAAAACAGAACGAATGCAGAGACCACGGGGATCCGCCCTGGGAGGGGCCGCAGGTCATCCCGGCCCAGATCCGCCGGGTAAACAACCTCATCTTCCGCAAGATCAACGCGTTCTCCCGGGCAAACGGGCTGGAACAGGGCACGCCCATGCATGGGTGGATCGTGGAATATCTCTACTCCCATCAGAGTGAGCCGGTCTTCCAGCGGGACATCGAGCGGGATTTTTCCATTACCCGCTCCACCGTGACCAATATTCTGCAGCTGATGGAGCGCAAAGGCTACATTGAGCGCCAGAGCGTCCCCCAGGACGCCCGGCTCAAGATGCTGGTGCTGACGGCCAAAGGCCTGGAATTCCACGAAAAGACCATGCTCTCCCTCCATCAGACCGACGAATTTGTAGCTGGGCTGTTGACAGAGGAAGAAAACACCGAGCTGCTCCGACTGCTCAACAAACTCAAGAACGGGCTGAATGATTCACAAATATGAACTTTTTCCGAAACTTTGGAAAAAGCATTGACTTTAATATTGTTTTGTATAAAATTGTTCCGTACCAAACAATTTATCAAAGGAGGCTCAAAGTATGATAAAGAAGCTTGCTTCCCATCTGGGCGAATACAAACGCGCCGCTATCCTGACGCCGATGTTTTCCGCACTGGAAGCAGTCATGGACATCCTGCTGCCCACCATCATGGCGTTCATCATCGACCTTGGCATTGAAAAGGGCGATATGAACGCCATCGTCAAATACGGCCTGCTCACCTTCGCAGTGGCGGCCATCGCCCTGCTGCTGGGCATTCTGGCCGGCAAGTACGCCGCCGAGGCGTCCACCGGCTTTGCCGGCAACCTGCGCGATGCGATGTATGAGAATATCCAGCATTACTCCTTCTCCAACATCGACAAATTCTCCACCGCCGGCCTCGTCACCCGTATGACCACCGATGTGACCAACCTGCAGAACGCTTTCCAGATGATGGAGCGCATGTGTGTGCGCGCCCCGGTCCATCTGGTGTTCGCACTCATCATGGCGTTCAGCATCGGCGGCCCTCTGGCCCTCATCTTCGTAGTGGCCATCGCCTTCCTGCTGGCCGTGCTGGCAAGCATCATGGTCCCCACCTTCAAAATTTTTGACCGTGTTTTCAAGAATTACGACAACCTGAACTCCTCTGTACAGGAGAACGTCTCCGCTATCCGCGTGGTCAAGAGCTTCGTCCGCGAGGGCTTCGAGAACGAGAAGTACACCAAAGCCTGCGAGGGTCTGTATCAGCAGTTCGTCAACGCAGAGAGCCGTCTGAGCTTCAACAACCCCGTCATGCTGACGGCTATTTACGGCTGCAACATTGCCCTGAGCTGGTTCGGCGCAAAGTACATCCTGCACGGCGCACTGACCACCGGCCAGTTGAACGCTCTGTTCGGCTACATTATGAACATCCTGATGGCTCTGATGATGCTGAGCATGGCTTTCGTCATGATCTCCATGTCCGCCGCTTCCGCAAAGCGTATCGTGGAAGTTCTGGACGAGAAGACCGACCTGCCCCCCGCCAAGGCTCCCGTGCAGGAAGTCAAGGACGGCAGCATCCGCTTCGACCACGTCACCTTCAAGTACAAGCACGGCTCCGGCCAGCCTGTCCTGAACGACATCACCTTTGACATCAAGCCCGGCGAGACACTGGGCATCATCGGCGGCACCGGCAGTGCAAAATCCAGTCTGGTGCAGCTGATCCCCCGTCTGTACGATGCCGAGAGCGGCACCGTGCGGGTGGGCGGCGTGGACGTGCGGGATTATAACCTTGACGTGCTGCGCCGCGAGGTCTCCATGGTGCTGCAGAAGAACGTGCTGTTCAGCGGCACCATTCTGGATAACCTCCGCTGGGGCGATGCCAACGCCACCGAGGAAGAGTGCATCCGCATGGCAAAGCTGGCCTGCGCGGATGAATTCATCCAGCGCTTCCCGGATAAGTACAATACATGGATCGAGCAGGGCGGCTCCAACGTGTCCGGCGGCCAGAAGCAGCGCCTGACCATCGCCCGCGCCCTGCTGCGCAAGCCAAAAGTGCTGATCCTTGATGACTCCACCAGTGCCGTGGACACCGCGACCGATGCCAAGATCCGCAAGGCCTTCCGGGAAGAGATCCCCGGCACGACCAAGATCATCATTGCACAGCGTATCTCCTCGGTGCAGGATGCAGATCGCATTCTGGTGCTGGAGAACGGCCAGATCAACGGTCTGGGCACCCACGCAGAGCTGCTGGCGACCAACGCCATCTATCAGGAGGTCTACAACAGCCAGACGCAGGGCGGCGGCGATTTTGACAAGCAGGGAGGTGCGCAGTAATGGCAGTAAAAGAAGTACATGGCCCCGGCCCGCGGGGCGCACGGGGGCCGCGCCCCAAGGTGGAAAACCCGGGCAAGCTGCTGAAGCGCATCATGGATGAGGTGTTCCGCAACTATCTGCCCCACTGCATCCTTGTGCTGATCTGCATCGTGGTCAGTGCGCTGGCCAATGTGCAGGCCAGCCTGTTCTTGCAGACTTTGATGGACGATTACATCGTGCCCATGACCCGCCAGCAGGACCCCAGCTTTGCACCGCTGGCCGGTGCACTGGTGCAGATGTGCTGCATCTACCTTGTGGGCATTCTGGCCGCATGGGCCAACGCCCGCATCATGGTCAACGTAACGCAGGGCACGCTGCGCAATCTGCGCACCAAGCTGTTCACCCACATGGAAAGCCTGCCCATCCGGTATTTTGACACCCATCCCCACGGCGATATCATGTCCGTGTACACCAACGATGTGGATACCCTGCGCCAGATGCTCAGCCAGAGCATCCCGCAGCTGGTGTCCAGCGTCATCACCATCGTGTCGGTGTTCTTCAGTATGTGTATGCTCAGCTGGCAGCTGACCATCGTTACCATGCTCATGGTGGCGCTGATGCTGTTCTGCTCCAAGCAGATCGCAAAAAGTTCTTCCAGGTACTTCATCCAGCAGCAGCGGGATCTGGGCAAGGTGAACGGCTACATCGAGGAGATGATGGAAGGCCAGAAGGTGGTCAAGGTGTTCACCCACGAGCAGCAGACCCTTGCCGGCTTCCGTGAGCTGAACGACCAGCTGAAGGAAAGCGCCAAGCAGGCCAACGCCTTCTCCAACATCATGATGCCGGTCAACGCCCAGTTGGGCAACATCAGCTATGCCATCTGCGCACTGACTGGTGCAGCCATGGCTGTGGGCGGCGTTGGCGGCATGACCCTTGGCACCGTGGTGGCCTTCCTAAGCCTGAACAAGGGCTTCAATATGCCCATCAGTCAGGTGTCCATGCAGGCCAACAGCGTCATCATGGCACTGGCCGGTGCAGAGCGCATCTTCAAGATGATGGACGAGCCCAGCGAGACCGACGAGGGCTATGTGACGCTGGTGAACGCCAAGTACGACCGCAACGACCAGCTGGTGGAGACGAACGAGCGCACCGGTCTGTGGGCGTGGAAGCACCCCCACCACGATGGCACTACCACCTACCACAAGCTGGCGGGCGATATCACCTTTACGGACGTAGACTTTGGCTATGTGCCGGAAAAGACGGTGCTGCATGACATCAACCTGTATGGCCGTCCGGGGCAGAAGATCGCCTTTGTCGGCTCTACCGGTGCAGGCAAGACCACCATCACCAACCTGATCAACCGTTTCTACGATATTCAGGAGGGCAAGATCCGCTACGACGGCATCAACATCCATAAGATCAAAAAAGCCGACCTGCGCCGCTCGCTGGGCATCGTGCTGCAGGACACCCACCTGTTTACCGGCACGGTGATGGAGAACATCCGCTACGGACGGCTGGAGGCCACCGATGAAGAGTGCATCGCCGCCGCCCGCCTTGCCAACGCCGATGGCTTTATCAAGCGCCTGCCGGAGGGCTACAACACTATGCTGACCGGCGATGGCGCCAACCTCTCGCAGGGACAGCGCCAGCTGCTGGCCATTGCCCGCGCAGCCGTTGCTGATCCCCCGGTGCTGATTTTGGACGAGGCGACCTCCTCCATTGATACACGCACCGAGGCGCTGGTGCAGCGCGGCATGGACGGCCTGATGTACGGCCGCACCAGCTTTGTCATCGCGCACCGCCTGTCCACCGTCCGCAATGCAGACTGCATCGTGGTGCTGGAACAGGGCCGCATCATCGAGCGCGGCAGCCACGACGAGCTGATCGCCAAAAAGGGCAAGTATTACCAGCTTTATACCGGTAATCTGGCCGAAAACTAAGCAATTTCCCACCTTCTCACAAAGCCGCCGCACAGCCATGCCGCCGTGCGGCGGCTCTTTTTATCTCCCGTGAAAATGGTCTTTTTAGCGTGCTCGCCCTCTCCGTCATCGCTATGCGATGCCACCTCTCCCAAAGGGAGAGGCCTTGGCAAAGAGATGAAGTTTGCGTGGACTGCCAAAGGCTCTCCCTTTGGGAGAGCTGGCGCGTAGCGCCTGAGAGGGCGAGGATGCTTCACACCGCGGCGGCTATTCAAAATCGTCCGCTCCCCGGTATACAAACGCCCCGGGCTGTGCTAGAATGGAGCAAACGAGTAGAAAAGGCTGGTGAGTGTATGCACCCTCTGACAGAATATCCCCGCCCGGCCATGCGCCGGGACAGCTACGAGAACCTGAACGGCCCGTGGCAGTACGCCATCACCGCTTCGGCACAGCGCCCGGCGGGCTGGGACGGCGAGATCCTGGTGCCCTACGCGCCGGAGTGCCGCACCTCCGGGGTGGGGCGCACATTGCAGCCCGGGCAGTGGCTGCACTACCACCGATACTTTGCGCCGCCCGCCGGGACGGGTGGACGGGTGCTGCTGCATTTCGGTGCAGTGGACTACGCCTGTGCCGTGCAGGTGAACGGCCATCTGGTGGGCGGTCACCGGGGCGGCTACTGGCCCTTTACGCTGGATATCACCGCGCAGCTCAACGGCACAGGCCGCAACAGCCTGTGGGTGGCGGTGCAGGACCCCACCGGCCACGGCACACAGGCGCGGGGCAAGCAGACCTTGCAGCCCGGCGGGATGTTCTACCCCGCGCAGAGCGGCATCTGGCAGACCGTCTGGCTGGAGCGTGTGCCGGAAAATTACATCCAGTCTCTCACCGTTACGCCGGACTACGATGCCCGCACCGTGACCGTGAAAGCCCATACCTCTGCACCCGGCGGCGCGGCGAACCTGTGGGCGGTAGTGCGCGCCGGGGGCGTGACCATTGCCGAGGACTGGGGCAGCGATGAGGCCGACCAAGACGGCACGGTGACGCTGCATATTGCGGAGGAGTATTTCTTCCCGTGGAGCCCGGACACACCCTTTTTGTACGACCTGACCGTGGGCACTACGCAGGGAGAGGAAGAGCAGTTCGACACTGTGCACAGCTACTTTGCCCTGCGCAAGTGGAGCTGCGCACCGGACGCAAGGGGCGTGCTGCGCTTCTGCCTGAACGATAAGCCCATCCTGCTCAACGGCCTGCTGGATCAGGGCTACTGGCCGGAGGGACTGTACACCCCGCCTTCGGATGCGGCGGTGGAGCGGGAGCTGAGCGAGGTAAAGGCGCTGGGCTACAACCTGCTGCGCAAGCACGCAAAGATAGAGCCGCAGCGCTGGTACTACCACTGTGACAAGCTGGGGCTTGTGGTCTGGCAGGATATGGTCAACGGCGGCAGCAGGTATAACCTGTGGTTCGTCACCTACCTGACCAATGTTTTGCAGCCGCTTATGCGCCGTCTGCCGGACAAGGCGGCGCTGTGGGGACTGCTGAGCCGGGGCAGCGAAAGCAGCCGGGAAGAATACCGCCGGGAGCTGGAAGATACGGTGCAGGCGCTGCGCTGCCACCCCTGCGTGGGCTGCTGGGTGCCCTTCAATGAGGGCTGGGGACAGTACGATGCCGCCGGGGCAGTGCAGGCAATCCGTACGCTGGACGACACCCGCCTTGTAGACGAAGCCAGCGGCTGGTACGATCAGGGCGGCGGGGATGTATACTCCCTGCACAACTACTTTTACCCCCTGCGGGTGCGCCCGCAGACGCGCACCGTGGCGCTGAGCGAGTACGGCGGCATTGCGTGGCCCATGCCGGGGCACGAGCCGCCCCGCAAGACCTACGGCTACGGCACAGCCAGAAGCCGGGAGGAGCTGACCGCCCGGTACAAAAAAATGCAGCTGGGCACGGTGCTGCCGCAGCTGCAAAAAGGGCTTTCGGCGCTGGTATACACCCAGCTGACCGACGTGGAGGACGAGGTGAACGGGCTGTTCACCTACGACCGCACCGCCATCAAGCCGGACGCTAACGCCGTCCGCTCGGTGAACGCTGCCCTTGCCGCAGAGTTTGCAAAAGTAATAAAATAAAAACAACGCCCGGGTTTTCCACCTTCCGCAGAAAGGATGTGGAAAACCCGGGCGTGTTGTTTTTACAAAGCCATTAGCTGTTGGCGCTGTTGGCGCTGGTGTCGTTCACGATCTTGGCGGCGGGCAGTTTGCTCATGGCAGAGCTGCTCAGGGTGCTCGCCAGCTGAGCACCGTAGGCGGCAAGGGCATCGTCCAGCTCCTCGCCCTTCAGGTCGCTCAGGATCTGGCTGCGCAGAGCGTCCAGCGTGGAGACGCCCAGCGGGTCCAGACGGACGGCCAGCATCAGGGCATAGCCGGAGTACTGGATGGCGGCTGCCTGCCCGTAGGCAAGGCCGCGCAGGGTATCGGCGGCACCCTCCTGTGTAAAGGCATCGGTCAGGTCGCTTTCGCTCAGCAGGTCGGTCTGCAGGGTGCTGGTGGAGGGAACCTCTGCATCCAGCACAGCACAGATCCCGGTCAGTGCGCTGCTTGCGATGCTGTTAAAGGTGGTCAGCTGGCTGGAAGTGTCCTCCGGGGCGCTGGCGTTGTAGCTGTCCGCAGCTTTCTGGGCAAGGGAGAGCATCTCGGCCTTCTGGTCATCGCTGGCAAAGGCGAAGGTGCTGGTGTTGTACAGCGGCACGGTGATAAAGCCGATCTCGTACATGGTGCTGTCCAGATGCTCGGTCAGCTCGCCGTCCTCCACAGGGGTTTCGCCGTTTTTACCGTAGACAAGATCCAGCAGCAGGGTGTGCTTGTACTGCAGCTGCTGGAACAGCTTCAAAGTCTCCAGCCCGATGCCGTTGGCGGTGTAGGTGTCGCCGTAGTTATCCATCAGCTGCTGGGCGTAGCTGTCGGCGGCGGACTTCTGCTCCTCGGTCAGCTCGCCGCCCAGCTCGGTAAAGCGGGCATCCACAGCGGCAAGGGTCTGCAGGGTCTCCAGCGTCTTTTGCGCCACATAGTCGCTTACCACGGCAGTCTCGCCGGTGTCGGCATCGGTGGTGATGGTGGCCTTAAGGAAGGACTTTACCTTGCTGGCGTCCTGCTCAGAGCCTGCCAGCTGTGCAGCCTGCTGATAGGCATCGTACTGCGCCAGCAGATATAAGCCGCTGGTCACCTCAAAATCGCCGATCTTGCCCACGGTGTCCGGGGTGGAGAATACACAGCCTACAAGGCTGACGGTCAGTGCAAGTGCGCATACCAGCGCAAGCAGTTTCTTTTTCATTGGTTTGGCTCCTTGTTGTTCAAAATGGCATCCATGGCTTTCAGGATGCTTTGCAGCAGTTCCAGCGGCTTTTCGTCCGGCTGCAATACCACCGAGAGATAGGGTTTGCTGCCCGCTCCGGCGGTGACACGGCCATTGAAAGCCTGCAGCAGGCCGCGGATCATGGCAAGTTCCAGCGTTTCCAGGTTCAGCACGAGGGTGTCCTTCTTCTGAGTCACCTCGTACACGCCCACGGCAGCGGCCTGCACGCGGACAAGGGAGACGTTGACCAGATCGCTCACTGAGGGCGGCGGGTCACCGTAGCGGTCAATGAGCTCGTCCAGCACATCGGCGGCGTCCTCCGGGGTCTGGATGGCGGCAATGCGCTTGTAAGCTTCGATGCGCCCCGCGCCGTCCGGGATATACTTTTCCGGGATGAAGGCGTCCACCCGCAGATCCACAAGACAATCGCTCTTGTCCCGCTGGACAGGCTCGCCCCGTGCCCGGGCGATGGCCTGTCCCAGCATTTTAACGTAGAGGTCGTAGCCCACGGCTTCCATGTGGCCGTGCTGGCTGTGCCCCAGCAGACTGCCCGCGCCGCGGATCTGCAGATCCCGCATGGCGATGCGGAAGCCGGAGCCGAAAGCGGTAAACTCCCGGATGGCGGAAAGCCGCTTCTGGGCGATATCGGTCAGGGTCTTGTCCCGGCGGAAGGTGAAGTAGGCGTAGGCTTTGCGGCCGGAGCGTCCCACCCGCCCACGGATCTGGTACAGCTGCGCCAGACCCATGCGGTCGGCATCCTCAATGATGAGGGTGTTGCAGTTGCGCACATCAATGCCGGTCTCAATGAGGGTGGTACAGACCAGAATATCGATCTCGCCGTTCAGCAGGTGCTGCCATACGGGGTTCAGCTCCTCCTCGGTCATCTTGCCGTGGGCGATGCCTACCCGCGCACCCGGCACCATCTGGCTGACATGGGCGGCGCAGGATTCAATGTTGTCCACCCGGTTGTGCAGGTAGTACACCTGCCCGCCCCGGGCAAGCTCTTTCTTCATGGCTTCGGCAAGGATGACATCGTTATATTCCAGCACAAAGGTCTCCACCGGCTGGCGCTCGATGGGCGGCTGCTCGATGGTGGAAAGATCCCGGATGCCGCTCATTGCCATGTTCAGGGTGCGGGGGATGGGGGTAGCCGACAGGGTGAGCATATCCACCCCGATGAAGTTCTCCTTCAGCTTTTCCTTGTGCTTTACGCCGAAGCGCTGTTCCTCGTCGATGATGACAAGACCGAGGTCGTGGAACTTTACGTCTTTAGAGAGCAGCCGGTGGGTGCCCACCACGATATCCACGCTGCCGGCCTGTAAGCCGCGTAACGTCTCCTTTTGCTGCTTTGCGGTGCGGAAGCGGGACAGCATCCCGATCTTCACCGGGAAAGCCTCCATGCGGGAGAGCAGGGTGTTGTAGTGCTGCCACGCCAGCAGGGTGGTGGGTGCCAGCAGGGCGCATTGCTTGCCGCCCATGATGCACTTGAAGGCGGCGCGCAGCGCCACCTCGGTCTTGCCCACGCCCACATCGCCGCAGAGCAGCCGATCCATGGGGTAGCCCTTTTCCATGTCCTGCTTGATTTCGGCGGTGGCGTGCAGCTGGTCGTCGGTCTCGTCGTAGTCAAAGCGGGTCTCAAAGTCCCGCTGCCAGTCGCCGTCCGGCGGGAAGGCGTAGCCCGTGGCCTGACGGCGGCGGGCGTAAAGCTCGATCAGCTCCTGCGCCATCTCCTCGGTGGCCTTTTTCACCTTGGCGCGGGTGCGCTGCCACTCGGTGCCGCCCAGCTTTGCCAGCTTTACCTTTTCCTCGTCGCCGGGGGCGGTGTAGCGGCTGAGCAGATCCAGCTGGGTGACGGGCACATAGAGCACATCGGAGCCGGAATACTGGATCTTCAGGTAATCCTTGATGGCACCCTGCACTTCCAGCCGCTGGATGCC
>ENA-OPCA01002884-OPCA01002884.1-human-gut-metagenome-genome-assembly--contig:-NODE-2884-length-10012-cov-2.923170_pt1 | contig 10012 bp, 7 predicted proteins | sample MGYA00241076_ERZ501468 | MGnify/ENA primary metagenome ERZ501468 (study PRJEB25962, sample SAMEA2042633) | human gut metagenome | biome: human gut; feature: human-associated habitat; material: faeces... | reverse complement strand
GGGACTTATCCTGGACACGGTCGCCAAGAGCCACCGCCGCCAGTGGGAGATCGACGTGTACAAGGCGATGAATGGCTTTTACCGTGAATAGGGTTTCTTCACTCCTCCCTCCGTTTTTTCCGGGGGAAGAACTTAGGCAGAGATGTTTAAAGCATCTCTGCCTGTTGCTATTCTCGCTTGCATGTTCTTTGTCGTTGACGATTCCTCTTCTTCTGGAAGGGAAAAGTGTTACGTACTGCTGTATTGCCGCAATACCCTTTTCTGCATTGGTTTACGTGGTGGTTTACCTTCTATCGTGTGTCTCGTTGAATGTTGATGATGAAGCCTTTAAAAATCCGTTAGTTCTGTTTTGCTGCGTCGCAGGTTCCCTTATGGTTGTCTGGACGGTCGGATTTTTTGTCTTATTTCCAGGTTGTTTTTCTACTGATAGCACCGACATTCTGAAAATGATCTGGGGTATCCCGTTCGAATCGGATTGGTTTCGTTACGATAGCCTTAACAATCACCATCCTGCTTTTTATATTTTTCTGAACTTTGTTGCCGTCAGAATCGGCGAGATTCTGGGGTTTGGCCAGATGGGCTGTGCCTCCGTTGTTGCGTTTATGCATGCGGTTACTTTGGCATGCTGTTGCGGGTTTGTGGCTTGTGGGGCAAACAGGCTTTTTGGAAAGAAAATAGTTGCTATTCTTTGCTGGGCATTTTTCCTTTTCGATCCATTGCTGGTTTGGTATTCGGTAACGGCCTGGAAGGACGTTATTTTTTCAGCCGTGTTTGTGTGCCTTGCTCTTCTTCTTGCTGAAGTAGTTTTGCGCCCAACGGAATTTTTATCAAAGCGGCGGAATGTCGTATTGTTGATTTTGTTTGCCGTGGTCAGTTCCCTTTTGCGGAGCAACGGTTTTCTTGCTGTCGGTGTTGCCCTGGTCGTCGTTTGCATTGTCGCTTCCGAGCCGATTAGAAGGTTTGCTATTGCTTCGACGGTGCTCATTATTGTTGTGTATTTGGTGGTGACCGGTCCCGTATACCATATTGCAGGCGTTTCTTCTGCTCACTTTTCTGAAACGGTAGGGGTTCCGCTGCAGCAGATTTCAAGAGTTGTCCATGATGGAGGCGTTCTTTCGGCGGAAGAGGAAGAGTATTTGGATGGGATTCTTCCGATAGACGAGTGGGGTGATTTATATAACCCGGTTAGCCCGAATCCTGTCAAGTTTTCTGCTGATTTTAACGACGGCGCGCTTGAGGGAGATAAGCTGCAGTTCATCTATCGTTGGTTTGCCATTGGGCTCGAGAATCCGGGGATTTACTTCCGTGCATGGATCGCTCAAACGCATGATTATTGGAGCCTTGAATCAACTACTTGGTACATAGCGGATACAGGGTACGATTTGGGAGATGGAGAGAAGAAAAACAGCCATCTTTGCAATCTGCTGACCGAGGAAGACCTAGGTGCTGCTTTTGATTCCGTAAGAAGAGCGCTTCCGTTCTTGTATTCGATCGGCTTCATGGCTTGGTCGATGCTCGGAGGGTTGCTTGTTGCTTTTCTTAAGGGACGTTGCAAATCCGCGATCTTTTTCCTTCCCTTTGCGGCCCTTTGGGCTACTTTTCTCCTTGCGGCGCCCGCTAATGATTTCCGATATATGCTTTCCTTACATTTGGCATTCCCTCTTTTCGTTTTGTTTGCATTCTGGGATTTCAAGGAAAATAAGGGAATCTTGCCTAAAGAAAAGCAAGGGGAATCGCTTGCGTAGTGTCAGCTGGGGTAAGGTGTACCAACAATAGACAGCTATGTACAACAAGCGGAAAGAAGTTTGTTTCGCTTGTTTCGTTCTGTAGAATCGGAAGGGTAGTTTCACTAGAAAAGGAGTGCGCTCATGGAGGCATATAAGAAAGAATTCATCGAGTTCATGGTGGAAAGCCAGGTGCTCAAGTTCGGCGAATTCACGCTTAAAAGCGGGCGCAAATCCCCCTTTTTCATGAATGCCGGCGCCTATGTTACGGGTGGTCAGCTGAAGCGCTTGGGCGAGTACTACGCTCGCGCCATCCATGACAACTTTGGCCTGGATTTCGATATGGTATTCGGTCCCGCATACAAGGGCATTCCGCTGGCTGTTGTTACCGCCATTGCCTTGGAGGAGCTGTACGGCAAGGAAGTTAAGTACTGCTGCAACCGCAAGGAAGTGAAGGACCACGGCGCCGATGCCGGCAACCTGCTGGGTGCCGAGCTTCACGACGGCGACCGCGTGATCATGGTTGAAGACGTTACCACGTCGGGCAAGTCCATCGATGAGACCTACCCTATCCTGAAGGGCGCCGCTGATGTTGAGGTTAAGGGCCTGATTGTCTCCCTGAACCGTATGGAAGTTGGCAAGGGCGGCGTGAAAACTGCGCAGAAGGAAATCCAGGAAAAGTATGGCTTCCCCGTGGCTTCCATCGTAAGCATGGCCGAAGTGACCGAGCTTCTGTATAACCATGAGGTACAGGGCGAAGTAGTGATCGACGATACGCTGAAGGCTGCGCTCGATGCTTATTACGAGCAGTATGGTGCCAAGGAAGCGTAGATTCCAGCCAAATTGGTTTTTTTGGAGGCGTCCGCATGGCGGGCGCCTTTCTTGTTTCTGATTTTGGCTTGCTGGTCATGATGCTCCGCGCGTTTTCGCGTGATTTGCCCTGTTGCGACGATCGGGCCCATTGCGAAAAACAAAAAAGTTGCAATTCGGACCGATTCTTTGTTTCTGGGCTCCTGGGAGGGCCCCCGAGGCAGTGCTGGGATGTTGTGGGCCCGATGCGGAGCGGGGGTGGATCTGGCGCGGGGCAGGTTGACTCGATGCAGCGCCAAGGTATTGCCTGGGTGCGGCATCGTGACGTTGCCCCACTGCCGTGCTGGGGAACTGTTTGGGCGCGGCATCGTGATGCGGTCCGAGCGCGGCGTTGCGAAACACGGGCGGTGCCGCGGGTTTGGGCGCTTGCTCGTGTATCGTGTCGTGTTATTGCTTTCTCTTAAAATAAGTAACGCCACGTTACTAAAGTTGGTTTTCCGCTACAATGGGCGCAGAGGATTTGTGGAAGAACAGGCAAGGAGCCCCCTATGAGCAATCTTTTGGATACCCCTAAGTTGGGTTTTGGCTGCATGCGTTTGCCCCTTACTGACCCCAAGGATCAGAAGAGCATCGACATCGAGCACTTGAAGAAGATGGTCGATGCGTTCATAGGGGCTGGCGGCACGTACTTTGATACTGCCTATGTCTACCACGAAGGCGAATCAGAAGTTGCTATGCGCAAGGCGCTGGTGGAGCGCTATCCGCGCGATTCGTTCACTATTGCAACCAAGTGCTTGGCTTGGGCTCAGCCTACCGCAGAAGACGCTAAAGCATGTTTGGATACTTCGCTCAAACGCCTGGGCACTGACTACATCGATTTTTACCTGCTGCATAACATGGGCGGTGCGCGTACGGCGAAATTCGATGAGTACGGAATGTGGGAATGGGCCGCGCAGAAGAAAGCCGAAGGTGTTATCAAGCACTTGGGTTTCTCGATGCATGACAACGCCGAAACGTTGGACAAGTTGCTCGCCGATCACCCCGATATGGATTTTGTCCAGTTGCAGGTGAATTACCTCGACTGGGAAGATCCTGTGGTGGAATCGCGCAAATGCATGGAAGTTGCGCAAAAGCACGGTGTACCCGTGGTGATTATGGAACCCGCTCGCGGTGGTCGCTTGGCGGACTTGCCGGAACGTGGCGCAAGCGTGCTGAAAGCGGCCGACCCCGACAAGAGCGCGGTTTCGTGGGCATATCGATTCTGCTACAACCTGCCCAACGTTATCAGTGTGCTCTCGGGCGTATCGACGTTGGAGCAGATTCAGGAAAACGTGCGCGAGTGGAAGGCCAACGAGCCCTTTAATGCTTCTGAAGAAAATGCGCTGGGCGATGCAGTCGATGCTTTGAAGAACGTAGGACTTATACCCTGCACCAACTGCCGCTATTGCGTGAAAGACTGCCCCGCTGGCGTGAAGATTCCCGAAGCCTTGGGTTTGCTGAATTTGGAAAAGATGACCGAGAATCGCGAATTTGCGAAGAGTCAGTACGCCTGGCAAACCCGCGATGGTCGCGCTTCTGCCTGTATTCAATGCGGCGCCTGCGAGGATATGTGCCCGCAAGGCGTCAACATCATTGAGCTGCTTGAGGATGCCGCCGACTTCTACGAGTAGGACGGGAAAAAGAAAGGTACCAGATTCCCATCTAGCGAGCAGAGCCGCGCTTGCGGTGTGGATCGCGAGCGCGGCTCTGCTTTTGCGCCTTATTGCGAATACAGGGAAATGGGGCAGGCGCTAGGTTCCCGCCAAACAGGATGCATAGAGCACTTGGCACTCTGCCATTTGCAGCAGACAATTGCCCGAGCAATAAAGCGGGAATCTGCTACTGGTCCCTATTCCTGTCTATATGCCGAGGCCGCCCATGTTATGGAAACGCTTCTGCAGCATGTCAGTGGGGTAGGCGGTATCGCAGAATTGCTCGATGGGATTCTGCGGCGGAATGCCATCGGTGCGGGCATCGGCGCGCAACAAAACGATGATGGTCATGACAATGTCGAGCGCCATGAAGATGGAAAGCGCTGCCGTTGCCACGCGGTACGGGGCGCCGGTGGTGTTCACTCGGTTGAAGATGCGTTGGCATAATTGCAGGCCAACCTTTACCCACAGCACGCCAATGGTGCCCCAGATCAAGCAATGGAACACGTCGGTGCGCCCGTCAAAATTGAGGGGGATGTTCAGGTAGCTCCACGCCACCACGCCCCAAAATGTTTCCATGGCCCAGCTGGCGAAGTACTCAAGGCTGCCGCCTACCACGGCGCTTACTGCCAAAAGCAGCGGAACGCCTTTGTCCTGCAAGGGTTCGAGCAACATGGTTAACAGAACGGCCGCCAACCCGTAGATGGGTGAAAACGGCCCCCAGATGAAGCCGGCGCGGCTTTCCAACTCGCCGAACGCCACAAGGTGCTGCAGCGTTTCGCCCATAAGGCCAACGACGGACATGCCCATGAAAATCCACACCAGCTGTCCTGGATGTTCGGCAAGATGCGTTTGCTCGTGGGTTGCCGAAGCGGCATGACGGTTAAGTTCGCGAGCAAGTTTCATCACGGCAATCCTTTCGTTCGGGGTTTGTTATTCGCAGGCAGTGCGGTTCCCTTTAGGGGCACTGTGCTGTTCGATGCTGGTGCAGTATCGGTTGTGCGAGGCCTCCTTTGAGGCGCGGCGCAATCGATGCGCATTTGTGCGACGCCGCCTTTGCGGGAGCGGCATCGGCACGTGCAAAGGCGAGCGGCTGTTGCGCAGGGATCGTGCGAAAGCGATTTTCCTGCGTTGCCCGCCGCGCAGACATGCCAAGGACTTTCCTTGCGTGGCGTAGTTTCGCCCCAATGCACTCAACGCGCATTTGCGCAGCATTGTTCATTGTAACTTTTACGTCCCACGGCGGGCGAAAGAGGCAGGAAAATTACACCGCTAAGCGACTTTTGCCCTGCAGTTCCTGCTTTGCATCCGCCTGTTTGCTAGGTGCTATTCCAGCACGTCGCGACACTCAAAAAGAGCGGATGCCAGGTTCGCCAAGCGAACGGTGTACAGGCCGCCGTCCGGCGAATTGGTCATAGTGCTCATAAGGTAGGTGGTGCCGTCGGTGCACTTGATGAGCCCCGCATCGCACAGACCGGTGAAACGTTCGCTGCCTGCACACCAGCCTGCTTTGTTGAGCACGGCTTCGACTCCTTCATCGTCGCTCACGCCGGAACGGATGAACGATACGTTCGTCTGCTCGTAGAGAGATGCCAGGTTTTGCGCAGTGGGCGTATTGGTTTTGAGGTACTGATACGCGTGCAGCCACAACAAGGCGGACTCGCGCGCGGAATAGCGCGGGAAGTGCGTGTCGTGCATGATCTCGGAATCCACGCCGCAGGAATTGAGCCATTCGGCGAACCCTGCGCTGTCGTAAGTGTTGCGCAGGCTGCTGAATGCGCTGTTGTCCGAGTAGAGGATCATGGGTTGCATCAGGGAATATATGGACGACGAAACACCGGAGCCCGCCGCTTCACTGCCGGATGGGTAGGAAGCGTCGTTGTCGCCCAGGGGTTGGCACAGGTAGGCGGCATAGGGACCCTTGAACGAGCTGGCGCCGTAAACGCGCGAGTCGAGGTTGTAGGCGATGCCCTTGCCAGTGTTCAGGTTGATCAGCGTGAAGCCAACGGTGTAGCCGCCGTCTTCGATGTTTTGGGTGGCTGCGGCAAGGGATTCTTGCTGCTCTTCGGAAAGCGGTGCGGCGTCTTCGCCTTCTATCAGGGAAAACGTGCCAGGGGCGGTGGCGAAGGAATCGACGCTGTTGAGCGCGTTGGGCGTGAGACGTTGAGCGACGAGTCCCGCTGCCGTTTCTTCTGCGGCAGTATTCGTGGTAGTTGCAACGGCGTTTGCTGCGTAGTTCACAAAGCTGCTGCTTAGGAGCATGCCGTTAGGGGCGGGCCGGCTGCTTGAAGCCACGGCTGCGCCGATGCCCACTACGGCGCACAGCGCAATGGCTGCAGCGATGGCAGAATCTTTTTTGTATAGGCCGAGGAAATTTCCGGCTTTCTGGAGGTACGCGGATGCCGTCTCCGCTGCGTGGGAGGTGCTGCTGTGCTTTGGCGAGGAGGCGTTGTCGTGTTCCGACGAGGCGGCGCCGTCACCGTCGCGCTGCGCTGCTGCCTCGTTGTCATGTTCGGGCGAGGGGGCATTGCCGCGTTCCGATGAGGAGATGTCGCCGTGCTTCAGCGAAGTGACGTTGTCGCGTTCCGGCGAGGCGGTATCGCCATGCTCTGACGGAGCGGTGTTGTCGCGCTCCGGCGAGGCTGCGCTGTCGTAATCGGGCAGTTCGGCGTTGCCATGCTTCAATGAGTCGGCGTCGCCACGTTGGGACGGTTCGTTGCCGTCGTGTTCCGATGATGCCGCGCTGCCATGTCCGGATGGCTCGGTGCCGTTATCGCGCCCGTCCGTGTCGTTGATGTAAGTATCTTTTTCGCTCATGTTCGCCATACTACGCGAGCAGGTTTTCAGCGCCGTTTCTTGGCGGAAGGTACCAAAATATTTTCATGGTTTCTTGGACGTGTCAGTGTGCGGTGTTGAATTGGCAGATGTTTCGTTCGCGCGGCGTCTCCCAGCTCCGTGATGCCACGGTGCGTTCCCGGGCGCCCGGCGATGGCAATATTTCGCCCCGGTGCGTTCCCGGGCGGCAATCCGTGGCAAGTTTTGCGCTCCATGCATCCCGAAAGTGGCCTCGGACGGGAAAAGCGCCCCTTCCTGGCAACATATCGCCGCCATGCATCAAAAATGAGCTGACTTTGGCAAGATTCGCGCGCCATGTATCCGAAATGCCCTGCAAATCGCCTTTCGGGAATACACCGCGCGAAGATCTTGCCACGAAGGGGATCTTTTCGCTGCACAGACCCCTCGAATCATGCACGACGCGCGAATCTTGCCATTCCTGGGTGTTTCGTTTGGGTGTTGCGGGCGAGGTGAGGGGCGAGGCGGGGCGAGGGGTACCGGCGCAGCGCATGCGGCTCGCGCACGCCCCCCCGCTTTGTGCGAGGCGGCGCGGTGCTTTCGCGGGTTCATCTCATGCAGCTTTGAGCTGTCCCCGCTCACGCGCACGATGCTCCTGTTGCTGCGCCTGCTCTCGCGTGAGACATGCTCGTTGCCCTCCCGTGTGAGGTGCGTGCATTCTGCGCCGCCCTACGCGAGGTAAGCGCATTCGCTTCGCGTCGTTGAATTGGTTGGCGCTTCGCATGAGGGTGACACCCACAGCCCCGTTGCCGCGTCTGTGTTGTGGGCGAAGCGACGGCATCGGCGGGGGCCTACCTCACCGCGTCGCTGCATCTGCCCGCCTCGCCGCCTGCGTGCAGCTTCTTCTCGCCCGCGGCTTCATCACCCCGTCCACATTACGGTCGAAGCGGCGGGATTGTGTCGTTTGCCGCAGAAAACATGGCGCTGTGATGGTGTTTCGCTGAATTGCTGTTGTTCCGCGGTACTATTCTGAAAGATATCGTGCCTGTTTACGCAAAACGGGTTGTGGGACCAACGATGGCGGCGGCCATCAGAATAGGAGATGAAGTTGTCGTGAACGACTCCGACGGCGGCGGTCGATGTTGCTCGACCCGAAAACGCACCGCACAATGCAATAATTCTCTTTTTGGTCCCGCGCGGTCTTTGTCTTCGTGTGAAGAAAAGGCTGCGTTTCTGTATTCAGATACTGCAGCGCAAACAGCGTTGCGGCTCTTCCTTGCGTGTGGCTTATGTCTGGACGTGCGCAAGCGCCTTTCCTTGTTGGCGGACGTAACGCGCCTTATGCCCTTCCCAAAGGGGGAGATGGCCGTGTAATTTCGGTTTTCTCGGAAAGGGTGCAAAGCACACCGATTCCCCTTTAGCGGAAAAGCAGTTTGAGCTTCTTTTCCGATTCTGTTCCCGCAATGAGAAACGGCCGACTGTTTCTCGTCCCCGCAGTGAGAGATGGCGATCCCTCTTCTCACCTGCTTATGCAAGGAGTTTTGTACCTAGATGCCTATTTGGTTAAGTTTGATATTGGTTGTTCTGTTTCTGCTGATGAACGCTTTTTTCGTTATCGCCGAGTTTTCCTTGGTGCGCGTGCGTAAATCGCAGATTGAGATTTTAGTGGAAGAAGGCAAGAAGGGCGCCAAGCGTGCGCTCGAGATGGCCGACAACGTTAACGAGTACCTTTCGGCTTGCCAGCTTGGTATTACGCTGGCTTCGCTGGCGTTGGGCTGGCTGGGCGAGCCCGCGTTTGCCGCGCTGCTTCACCCGATCTTCGTGTTCTTTGGCTTGCCCGACACAGCTGTCACCGTTATTTCGGTGGGTATTGGCTACTTCATCATGACCACGCTGCATGTGGTGGCCGGCGAGCTCATCCCTAAGAGCATGGCTATCCTGAAGACGGAAACCTACGCGCTGCACACAGCGGGTCCGCTTCATGCGTTCTATCGCATTACTTATCCCATCATGTGGCTGTTTAACGCTACCACCAATGGCGTTATGCGCTTGACCGGCCACGATGCCAAGAATGAAACTGAGGCTTATTCCGAGGAAGAAATTAAGCTGCTGCTTGAAGAAAGCGCTGAGAGCGGATCTATCGAGCAGGATCAGTACCAGTATCTGGACAATATTTTCGACCTGGACGATAAGGACGCGAAGGCTATCATGACGCCCCGCACCGAGGTGCTGGCCATCGACTACGACGATGACCTTGCGACGAACCTCGACTTCATGGGGAAGAACAAATTCACGCGTTACCCCGTGTTCCGCGAGGACAAGGACAACATCGTGGGCTTCGTGCACATCAAGGATGCCTACTTGTTGCCTGAGGGCTCCACGATGAAGGACCTGAAAATCCGCTCGATTCAGGCGGTGCCGGAGAGCATTTCCATCGCGAAGCTTTTGCAGGTGCTGCAGGCTAAGCACACGAAAATCGCCGTGGTGGTTGACGAGCATGGCGGCACGTCCGGCATCGTTACCATGACCGATGTGGTCGAGCAGATTATCGGCCGCATGGAAGACGAGTATCTGCACGATGATCAGGACGAAATCCTGAAGGTGGGCGAGCATCATTACTTGGTTGACGGCTCGTTGCCGGTTGACCAGTTCGTTGAGTTCATTGGATTTGAGCCCGTGCCCGTGTTCGACTACGAGACCGCGGGTGGCTTGATGCTCGACCTGCTGGACAAGATCCCTGCCGAGGGCGATTCGTACGAGCTGCATCACGAGGGCACGAAAATCACGATGATGGCTCGTGTGATGGACGGCCTGCGTATCGACAAGATTGATGTCCGCTTCGAGGAGGAGCCCGAGACGGCAGAAGGCGAAGAGAAGGAATAGCGCCTAAAACGCTTAGGGCTGCTGCTATTTTCGCTGGTAATAGGCGAAGGCCGCGACGCCGGCGTGGCCGAAGGGCTGAAGCGCCCGCAGGCCCAGCAGATTGGCGCGCAG
>ENA-OPCA01002871-OPCA01002871.1-human-gut-metagenome-genome-assembly--contig:-NODE-2871-length-10049-cov-3.223634_pt1 | contig 10049 bp, 5 predicted proteins | sample MGYA00241076_ERZ501468 | MGnify/ENA primary metagenome ERZ501468 (study PRJEB25962, sample SAMEA2042633) | human gut metagenome | biome: human gut; feature: human-associated habitat; material: faeces... | reverse complement strand
GTGACGGAAACACTCGTGCCGTTCATGGCGCTGTTCTACATGGGCGGCGCGGTCGTTGTGCTGTGGGTGCATCGAGCGAATCTGCCGCAGGCGTTCGCGCAGATTTGCTCGATGGCGTTCGATACAAGGGCAGGCACGGGCGGCGTGCTCGGCTACGGCATGACGCAGGCCGTCCGGGCGGGGGTGTCGCGCGGCATATTTTCAAATGAAGCCGGACTGGGCTCGTCCGTCATGGTGCATGCCGCCGCAGACGCAAGGGAGCCGTGTGAACAGGGAATGTGGGCGGTGTTTGAGGTGTTCTTCGACACGATTGTGATGTGCAGCGTCACCGCGTTCGTCATTCTCACGAGCGGGGTATACGACGTAAGCCGCTACGCGCTCGCGTCCGGCACGCCTTTGCTTTCTCAGCTGACAACCGGTGCACAGCTTACCGCAGAGGCGTTCTCCACCGTATTCGGACGGTTCGGCGGGGGCTTCGTTGCGGTGTCGCTCGCGCTGTTTGCATTCTCGACCCTGCTCGGCTGGTCGTATTACGGGCAGCGTGCAGCGGCCTATTTGATGGGGGAGCGGGTAATTCCGGTCTACAAGGCGGCCTTTCTTCTGGCGGCGGTAGCGGGCTGTATGATGCGGCTTGAGCCGGTGTGGGCGCTCAGCGACACGTTCAACGGCTTGATGGCGCTGCCTAATCTGGCGGGCGTGCTGGCACTTCGGCGGCAGGTGATTGCAGAATGGTGTCGCTATAAACACGATTTATGACGTTAAACCATTGCAAGTTGCACAAAAATATCCTTTCGGACGGAAAAAACAGGATTAGCACTTGTAAATCCGGTTAAATCCATATAAAATAGAATGGAATTGCGGACACGATTTGTCTGTGTATAAGGGGGAAATAAGGAATGGACGTTACGGCAACTGTTTGGACACTGCTGCCGCCGATCATCGCAATCGCGCTTGCACTGATTACGAAGGAGGTTTACTCCTCGCTGATGATCGGTATTCTTTCGGGTGCGCTGCTCTATACGGGCTTCCATCCGCTGAAAGCCGTCGAGACGACTTTCACCATCATGGGCAGTAAATTGGGAGATAATATCAATATTTGTATCTTCCTTGTATTGCTCGGTATTCTGGTATCGCTCATCACAAAATCGGGCGCGTCACGCGCATACGGTGAGTGGGCGGTCAAGACCATCCGCAGCCGGCGCGGCGCGTCGTTTGCGACCTCGTTCCTCGGAATGTTCATTTTCGTGGACGATTACTTCAACTGCCTCACCGTCGGCACGGTCATGCGCCCGGTGACGGACAAGTACAGCATTTCCCGGGCAAAGCTGGCGTACATCATCGATGCAACGGCGGCTCGGTCTGCATCATCGCGCCGATCTCCTCGTGGGCGGCGGCGGTCGGCTCGTCCCTGCCGGAATCGAGCACGCTGGACGGCTTCTCGCTGTTCCTCAAGACCATCCCGTTGAACCTGTACGCGCTGCTCACGCTGGCGTTCCTCATCTGGCTGATGGCTGCTGATTTCGACTTCGGCCCGATGAAAAAGTACGAGCTCGCGCATAAGGATGACGATCTCTCTCTGATTGAGGAGACTCACGTTGTAGCCGGCTCGGGCAAGGTTTACGACCTGATCCTGCCGATCAGCGTACTGATCGTGCTCTGCATTGCGGGCATGCTGTACACCGGCGGCATTCTGGACGGCGCGAACATTGTCGAGGCATTCGCAAACTGCGATTCCTCCACCGCGCTGGTGCTCGGCTCGTTCTTCACGTTGCTGTTCACCTTTGTGCTGTACATCCCGCGCAAGGTGCTGTCCTTTGGCCAGTTCTGCGAGGCTTTCACCGAGGGCTTCAAGGCGATGGTTCCGGCCATCCTCATCCTGACGCTCGCGTGGACGCTGTCCGGTGTCTGCCGTGAAGAGTACCTCAACATCGGCGGCTTCGTATCCTCTGTGGTGAATGCGGAATCCACCATCGGTATGTTCATGCCGGCGGTATTCTTCCTCATCGCGCTCGGTCTGGCATTCGCGACCGGTACCTCCTGGGGTACGTTCAGCATCCTCATCCCGATCGCCATTGCGGTGTTCGGCGATGCACCGTCCACCATGCTGATCATGACCGTGGCAGCCTGCCTGTCCGGTGCGGTCTGCGGCGACCACATTTCGCCGATTTCGGATACGACCATCCTCGCATCCGCGGGTGCACAGTGCAACCACATTGATCACGTTTCCACGCAGATGCCTTACGCGCTGATGATCGCGGCGATAAGCTTTGTAGGCTTCCTTGTCGGCGGCGTGACCGGAAACGACATTCTGGCGCTCGGCGTAGGTGTGGTGCTGCTGGTGCTCACCGTTGCGGTTATTACTGCACGCCAGAAGAAAAAGGCGTAACAACGTCAATTAAAGTCGCAAAATTATGCTCTCCCTTCGGGGAGAGCATAAAATTGCAATAAACCCCATTTTATCCGGTCAAAACTGGATAAGCAGACTCCCGAAAGAAGGTATCCCATTTGACCACTGACCTTACCGTCGGAAAACCGTCGCAGAAGCTGTTCTGGTTCTCGATTCCGCTGCTGCTCAGCGTTGCGTTCCAGCAGCTGTACCAGATGGCTGACTCCATCATCGTAGGCCGTTTTGCCGAAACTGTAGAAGCCGGTGAGCTGGCGCTGGCCGCTGTCGGCGCGAGCTACCCGATCACGCAGCTGTTCGTTGCGGTTGCAACCGGTATCAACATCGGTACCGGCGTACTCGTCTCGCAGCTGTTCGGTGCAAAGCGCTATCTGCGCATGAAGACCGCCATCTCGACCGCACTGCTCACCACCACGACGGTGGCGCTGCTGCTGACGCTGATCGGAGCCATCGGAACGCACGGCATCATGAACGCGCTGTCCACGCCGGAGAATATCTTTGCGGACGGCTCGCTGTATCTGCGCGTGTATGTGTTTGGTCTGCTGTTCCTGTTTATCTATAACGTGTGTACGGGTATCTTCAATGCCATGGGCGACAGCCGAACGCCGCTGATCCTGCTTGTGCTGTCCTCGGTCGGCAATGTCATTCTGGATATGGTATTTGTTGCCGGCCTGCACTGGGGCGTTGCCGGTGTTGCATGGGCGACGTTTATCGCGCAGGGCGCGTCCGGTATTCTGGCGTTTGTGCTGCTGCTGCGCCGCGTGCGTTCGTTTGATACGGGCCATCACTTCGTGCTGTTCGCGCCCGAAATGCTGCGCCGCCTGACAAACTACGCCGTGCCGTCCATCGCACAGCAGAGCTTTGTGTCGGTGGGCAATGTGGTCATTCAGTATTACATCAACCTGTGCGGTGCGACCGTTATCGCGGGATTCTCGGCGGCAAACCGCGTCAACCAGTTTGCGCTGACTTGCTGCATGTCGTTCGCGTCCGGTCTGTCCAGCTATGTTGCGCAGAATATCGGCGCCCGCAAGCTGGACCGCATCGGTCCGGGTCTCAAATGGGGTGCGGTGTATTCACTCGGCCTGTCCGTGGTGTTTATGGCGATTTATCTGCCGTTTGCGAACAAGATTATCAGCCTGTTCGTTCCGGCGGGCAGTGCCTCCGGCGTTATTGATGTCGCACGAGGCTATCTGTTCACGGTCGTACCGTTCTATCTGGTCGTATGCACCAAGTTCGTGTGCGACAGCGTGCTGCGCGGTGCCGGTGCAATGCGTCCGTTCATGGTAACGACGTTCTCCGACCTGATTATCCGCGTGGTGCTGTCCATTGCACTGTTCTATGTGGTCGGCAACGAGCACGGTATCTGGCTCAGCTGGCCGATCGGCTGGTTCCTCGGCTCGGGTCTGTCGGTGTTCTTCTATAAGTCCGGTGCGTGGAAAAAGAATCTGCCTACATTCTAACCGGTCGCAAAATTGCGAAATGAAAGGGTTTCCTATCGGGAAACCCTTTTTTTATGACATTGTCGTGCCTGTTTCTTAATAATCTGCCGGAATTTCTACAGAAAGAGCTTCGCCAGACGCGTAAACTTCCAATTTTTTGCTTTCAGGTAGGGACTTTCTGCATTTCGTTCCCGCAAAACTGCATTTCGTGAAAAAGACGTTCCGGCTGATCGAAAATCTGCTATGGTATAAATACAGCAGACAACGCGGAAGGCACGGACAGCACCGTCGAGTAACAGCTTCGATACCGGCTGGCGAATTGCAAGACCGCAGCTTCCGTAATATGAAGAACAACTCCTCATAATTGAGATACCCCGTCGGATGGAAAGCGAGTAAAATTCCGTTCGGCGGGGTACTGTTTTGCACGGAAAAAACGAGGCGCGCATGCCGTTCACAGGAATGGTGGGAGCACCGGGGTTTTGAAATTGCGTGACGATTGCGGCTCTGTGTGATATGATGGAGAAAAACAGCAGGAGGCGTTTGGGTGAGGATACTTTTTATTTGCCATGGGAATATATGCCGCAGTCCGATGGCAGAATATATCATGAAGGAACTGGTAAAGCGAGAAGGCGTCGCGGGTGACTGGGAGATCGAATCGGCGGCTGTCAGCAGTGAGGAGATCGGCAATCCGGTGTATCCGCCGGCGCGGCGCAAGCTGCTTGAGCAGGGAATCCCGTGCGGACAGCATGCGGCGCGGCAGATGACGCGCGCAGATTATGATCGGTTTGATCTGCTGATTGGCATGGACCGGTCCAATCTGCGTACCATGCAGCGCATTTGCGGCGGCGATCCGGACGGAAAGTTGCATTTGCTGCTGGATTTTACCGACCGAAAAGGCGAGGAGGTCGCCGACCCATGGTATACCGGCGATTTTGATGCCGTGTGGGAGGATTTGCTGGAAGGGTGTCAGGCGCTGCTGAGGGAATATAGGTAAGAAAAAAAGGAAACCCGGGTGGGTTTCCTTTTTGTTGGGGGTTACTTCTTAGTGTAGTGGATGGTCAAATCATCTTTGTAACCTGTTGCAGAGATAACGATTTCATTATCTCCAGAATTCAGAGAATCCTTCATGATATAGAGAATGCCATCGGTATAATTGCTTACGTAGTAACCGGAATTACTGAAAGAGCTGGTAGCTTTAGGGCAATCAGTTCCATTGATTTTGACGCTGGAAATGGCTCTTAAATAATCCTCGGCGCCCATACCAAAGGTAATGGTACAACGATCAGAATAGTCGCTTTTTACTTTTTCGGGATTCGGTGCAACGCCAGCTTTATTCGGGGTTCTGACGCTGACAGCAGACGAATCATTGTAGCCATCTGCAATAAAGACAAGCTGATAGGTGGTGCTCGGATTCAAGTCGGAAAGAGTAAATGCGGTTTCATCATCCATTTTTTGAATGTTTACAGCCTCGCCGTCATTAACCTTCACTGCGCTAATGGCCTTCCACCAATCACTGTCGATAGTACCATAACTCTTGGACAGTGTAATTTTATAATTGCCATCTTCCTGTTCTGCGGCCGTAGCTTGCATATAAGTCGGCGCAGATTTTTTTACGGTAAAAGTAACAGTTGCATCATCATAACCTGTTGCAGTGAATGTCAAAGAGTAAGAATGGCCTTCTGTCATGGACATGGATACAGTAGGAGTGGAAGAATAACCCTTATAAGGATATGTAGCACTACCGTCAGTGGTGTCTTCGGCAGTAACGGTTGTTACCTTACTCCACCAATCACTCAGGCTAGCATCATCAGAACCGAGATAAATAGAGGAACCACTGATGTTTGTAACCGTCAGCTTCGGAGCAGTCTTAGTTACTGGAGTAGCTTCCTTTGTAATAGTAAACGTCAGATTTTCATAACCGGTTGCAGAGATAACAATGGTGTTGTCACTATCCTTAAATGCACTGCCGCCAAGTACAAAGTCTCTACCACCATATGAGCCAACGTTGATTTTATAATTAGCAGAGTCTTTGTTCGGCTGCAGAGAGCTATCGGTTCTGGGGTATTCCGTTCTATTAACAATAACCTTGGTTACTTTGCTAGCCCAATCGCTTACCTGCGTGCCGGTAGTAATGTCCTCACCGGCAGCGTTCTTCTTGCTGTTGAAGTTTACGGTATATACACCATTATCGTTAGCAATGGTGGTGGTCATATCCGGAACCGGATTTTTAACAACAGTACCCGCCATCGTAAAGTCAGTGCTCAAATCATCATAATACTGAGCCGAAAGCGTTACCGTATAAGTACCCGGCTTTACATTGTACAGGGTCAGGGTCTTATTATCGTCACTCTTGACATAATACACCGCGTCGCTGCCTTCGTAGCCGTACCAATATACATTGTCAACATCATCGCCCTGCTTGAGGGTAACAAGGGACAGGTTTTTCAGGAAATCGCCATCCGAGCCGTTGACGGTGATGGTTACAGGCTTGCCTTCCTGATCAGCAGAAACAGTCAGACCTGTAACACCTTCCGTAACCTTTGCATAGTTAAAGGTTACATTCTGCTCCTTATAACCGCCGGAGACAATCTTTATTGCGTTTTCGCCGATGTGCAGCAGATCCTTTTTGATGGTAATGGTGTTGTTTTCGGTATTGATGGTGTAGTAATTTTCGCCCAGATACCGCCAATCGCCATTCAGGTACAGGCCGGTAATCTTGGAGAGATAATCATTAGAACTGTCAGCGGTAAACTTCAGTACAACATCATCGCCTTCGGCGTAAGTGCCCTTATCCGGAGCAACATAATTCAGCTTGCCGGAGACAGAACTGTCTAGCACATCACCCAGCAGACCGTCTTCCATAACTTCCTTGGTCTGGTGCGGCGGATTTACGCTTGCCGCTGCAGATGCGGTATACTCAGCAAACGGTTTCCACAGCTTGCTGCTGTCTGCCTTGGAGCCGTAAATGTAGCTCATATAGTCTGTACCGCTGTAATACATGGTATTGCCCTTGTTAAAGGTGGAATCCAGTGTAGAGGTGCTGTAATTCCAGTATTCCAGTACGGCGGTGGACTCAGTGGTGTCCTTGTTCAGCTTGTTCAGCACACAGGCATTCGCAATCAGATCGCCCTTGAACAGGAAATCAGTCGAGATGGCATAGCCGCTGGAGGAGCCATCGCTGCTGCTGCCGCCGGAGATACTGCCGGTTGCACGGCTTACGGCATCCAGCGTCAGTGCGGTCTGCGTGGGAGCGGTTTCGCCTTCCTGCACGGTGAACTTGGTGGTCGCTGTCTTAAAGCCGTTTGCCTCGATAGTCAGCGTGTACTGACCCTTGTATTTCAGGTGGTTTGTACCGTTTTCTGCGGATTCGTCGTTGTACAGAACGAACAGATCCTGACTGAACAGATAGTAATCGTTAATGTTCGTCAGTTCATGCTTTGCACCGGACGGATCGGTCAGCGTTACCTTCTCAATTGGGTTGGTAATGCCGTAAACCAGATTGCTTACCGTAAAGTGCAGGTTTTTGCCGGATTCCGGCTTTTCCTCAACCTCAAAGGTTGGAGTCTCTGCATTTACAACATGAATCGGAACCAGTGTTGCGGAAGTTACGCCTGCTGCATCTGTAGAGGTTACGCGGACAAAGTAACGGCCGTTGGAACGAAAGTTATCTTGGTTGGCCTTGATGGTCAGGGTAGCAACTGTGTTGCCGGCATGATTTGTCTTACCCTTGGTAAATTCCAGATTATAATTCCAGGTGCCCTTGTACTGGTCATAGCTTACCAACTGTACGGAACCCTTCTGATTGTCTGCGGAATACGGTGTAATGTGGTCAAACCACTGCTTGTCCGCATCCGAAGTGTAGTTGAACATGATGACAACATCCTGTCCCAGTTCGGTGGAAACAGAATAACTCGGATGCGGATTCGGGACAGCCTTGGTGCCGAAGGTAGTCTTTTCGGCTTCGGTGCGGATGTTGCCCTTGACATCGTAATTCGTCAGATAGTAATCCCAAATTGCCAGCGGACCATGCTTGACGAAATAGTCCGGCAGGTAATGGTCACCGGTGTAAACTGCACCGTCCACCTTGGTACCGAAGTCGGTAGTTTGAGTCTTATTTCCGCTGGTCAGGATGACAGAATCCGGCTGTGCCACGAGCGGGAGCTTGACGACAGAGCCGTCATCGGTTACCGGAGTAGCATATTTTGTTACATCAGCACCATCAACGGTGATGACGGTATTTTCCTTGGTGAAGCCGGTGCGGAAGGAAAGCGCCAGATATGCGCCTGCATCGGTCGTTACGACCTGCGCGTCTGCAATCTCGGCCTTGACAGTCGTATGGCTGCTGCTCGAAGAACCGCCGGAGGACGAACCGCCGCTCGACGAACCGCCGCTCGAGCCGCCGGAAGCCGTGCTGCCAACCGTCTCGGTCTTACCTGCGGAAACCGCTTTATCACCGGCCTTGACGCCGGAAACGCTGTCTGCTGCGGTAACCTTGGTGCCGGTGGTGGTAACGGTTACGTTATTGGCGTTCGCCTTTACGGTTCCAACCTTGCCTGCACCGGTAATCTTTGCGCCTTCTGCGTTGACGTTGATGGAACCGACAGACGCGCCGCTGTTTACGGTAATGGAAGAACCCTGTGCGACTGTGATGTTGTCAACCGAGCCGGAAACCGCAATGTCGGTATTGGCGATAATGCCCTTGCCAGCCTTGGTGTCCTTGAAGGTTACACCGCTTTCGCCGCCGCGCAGCACAATGCGGCCGGTGACAGTAACACCCGTCAGGTCGATTCTGCTGACGCCGTCTGCAATGATGAGATCGCCGTTGATGGTCTTGCCAGACAGGGAAACGCTGTTTTCACGCACAATAACGCTGCCGTCCACCGTGGCAGACAGAGAATCGTCTGCATCGGCGTAGGTGCTGGCCATCTCACTGATGACCTTGGCAAATTCCGCACGGGTGATGCTGGTTTTCGGGTTCAGCTTACCATTTGCACCGTTGACATAGCCGTTTTCGATCAATGCAGCTACACTGTTCCGTGCCCATGCAGAGACCGAAGCACCATCGGTGTAATGGTTCAGAACGGACGTATCGTCGCTTTCAAGTGCAAATGCACGCGCGAGGACAACAAAAGCTTCTTCACGGGTGATCGGCGTTTCGGGATTCAGTTTGCCGTTTGCACCCTGAAATGTGCGCATGGCAACGGCCAGTTCGAGATCGTTGTAATACCATGCAGAAGTGTTTGCATCGCTGTAAACCGACAGGTCAGCTGTTTTTCGAGCGGCGAAGGCACGGTTGATGATAGCAGCCATCTGGGCACGAATCAGCAGGCCGGAGCTGTTAATCTGGCCGTTTGAGCCGTTCAGCAGGCCGTTCTGTACAGCGCTGCGCAGGCCGGCTGCGGACCAGTCGGTCGGGAAATCGGTAAAGTCTTCGGGCGAGCCAGCGAATGCATTCGCTGGCAGTAGCATAGCTCCTGCCAAAAGCATCGCAAGGGTACGTTTTTTGTTCAAGTATATTTTCCTCCTTGTCGTTAGACTGGGCTAACTATACCAGTAAAAATTTTCCTTTCCATAGGAAAGGAGTGTGATCACAGTGAGTTATCATATGCTAACTCGTAAGTGAGTAATAAAATATCATAAAGATTTTGTGTTGTCAAATCCTGATATTTACATAAAAGAACGGTCGTATCACATAAACAACACAAAAGTACACAAAATCCTGCAATGAGTTAGAATAAGCTAACTCCAAACGTGATTTTTAATAAAAGAAAAATTTTTTGTATGTGCGATATATATTGTATACAGCGGAAAAGACACAAAGCAGCGCACAATTTCCGCGGAAATATTAAAAATACGGTATAAAAGTTAGTAATATGTGATAAAGATTACAACCGAATATTGAAATATCCTCGGAAAGATGGTGTGCTGCATTATTTCCGCGATTGTCGGTGTACAGCGGCAGGTGGTGTTTTATTTTCAGGACATTTGGACAGGAGGAATATATAATATAGGTATATATAGAGTGTACAAATTTCCTGTAAAATTTTTTTGAAAAAAGTTGAAGAAAAGTGTTGACATTAGGCGCATACTGCGGTATACTAAATAAGCTGTCAGCGAGAGTTGATGAGCTGAAAAGTTCAGAAGCAAGTGCAAAACAGCAGATTGTACCTTGTAAATTAAACAACGATGTGCTTAAACTTTTGTTC
>ENA-OPCA01002863-OPCA01002863.1-human-gut-metagenome-genome-assembly--contig:-NODE-2863-length-10071-cov-3.670727_pt1 | contig 10071 bp, 8 predicted proteins | sample MGYA00241076_ERZ501468 | MGnify/ENA primary metagenome ERZ501468 (study PRJEB25962, sample SAMEA2042633) | human gut metagenome | biome: human gut; feature: human-associated habitat; material: faeces... | reverse complement strand
TATGCGCGCGGCGCGCAGCAGGCGCTCGCCCTTGCGCAGCGCTTCGGCTGCACGGCCGCCCTGCTCAAGCAGCGCAGCCCCTCGTGCGGCCACGGGGAGATCTATGACGGCACGTTTACCGGCACGCGCGTTGCCGGCGACGGCGTCACCGCAGCGCTCCTCGGCGCGCACGGCATCCGCGTCTATGGGGAGGACGACATCGCGGAGCTCTTGAACGAATAATTATGTAAACCAAAAGTCCAAAAACAGAATCCTTTTCCGGCAGTCTTAAGCGCAGTCTTGTGAGGCTGCGCTTAAGACTGTCAAAAAAGCACTGCTTTTTTGACAAAGGGGTCTGCGGCCTGACTGCAGCGCACGCGCCGCCCGCTTTCTGCGGACGGCGCGCACGTTTGCAGGCCGAGAAGTATTTTCTTCGCCGCACATGTCGCCGAAGAAAATGATTGAACTGTCTTTGCGCCTGCGGGCGCAAACTCTACGAGGTTCTTTGACAAGCTGAGCAGCGCAGTCTTGTGAGGCTGCGCTGCTTTTTTTGCGCCGATGGCACAAAAGACTTAAATAATTTGAAATCTCTGCGAAAACCGTTGAAAAATCACAGCCTTCCGTTATAATGAAAACAGTCGAAATCCGCAGAAAACAATGGAGGAGAAAACCATGCGCAAACGCTTTTTGTCCCTGCTGCTCGTGCTTGTCTGCGTGCTGACGCTGGCCGCCGCGCCGGTCGCCGCTGCAGAACCGGACGCTGTGCAGTCCCCGACATCTACGACAGAGCCTGCCGTCCCCACGACGGAGCCGACAGCCCCGGTCGAACCCAGCACCGAACCCAGCCCGGAGCCCAGCCCGGAGCCCACACCTACCGGCCCGTGGTATCAGGCGGCGATGGAATTTGCCTGTGCGCACGGCATCCTGCTCGGTGACGAGCACGGTGATCTGCTGCCGATGGGCAATGCCTCGCGCGCGCAGATGGCCGCCATGCTCGTGCGCGTGTTCGGCTGCACGGCAGGGAAGGACATTGCGTTCTTTTCCGATGTGAACCGGGATGCCTGGTACTATCCGGAGCTGAGCACCGCCGTCCAGATGAATATCCTCAGCGGCTACGGTGACGGCACGATCGGCCCGAACCGCAGCATCACGCGCCAGGAGGCGATGTCCGTCTTCGCGCGCGCCTTTGCAGTCTCTGACGGCACGGCTGCAGACCTTCAGGCTTTCCCGGACGCCTCCGGTGTCAGCGGCTGGGCGGTCGCCTCCGTGGCCGGTCTGGTCAGGGCCGGCATCGTCAACGGCGATGATACCGGCCATCTGAACCCCACGGCCAGCATCACCCGCGCCGAGATCGCGCAGATGCTCTATGAGCTCGGCCTGCAGTTTTGCAGCGATGCCGACGCGCTGCCCGATTCCGGCCGCGTGATCTATACCGGCGCCGCGCCCCTGACGGCGGACGCCTTTACCGGCACGCTCTACCTCGGCGGTGCCGCCGGGCGCGACCTCGGCGCTCTGAACATCACCGGTACGCTGGTCGTGCGCACCGATCCGAACGGCACGGTCACCGTCGGCGGCGCGGTCGATGCGCTCACCGTTGCAGCCGAGGGCACGACGGTCGCGGGCAGCGGCCATGCCGGCCTTGTGCGCGTGCTTATGCGCGGCTGCACGGTCACGCTCGCAGCCGATAAGACCAGTCAGGAATATGACATCATGCTTCAGGGTGTCGGCACGGTCGTGACCGATCCCGTGCCCGCGCTCTCGCCGGAGTGCCGCGCCATCGACCTGTACGTGACCTATCGCTATTTCCCCGCGGAATACAAAGCCGCCCCCGGCAAGGCGACGCTCGTCTGGTATGTTGACGGCGTGCAGCAGCCGACGCGCAGCTACACGCTCGACGGCAGCTCCATTACGCCGGGCTTCCACATTGCCGAGTCGGTCTGGAAGCGCGATATGCCCACGCAGCACACGGTGGAGATCCTGTTCTTGTGCGGCACGGATGCGATCCGCACGACGTTTGTCGTCCCGGTCAACAACTATTCGGACTCGGAGTATCAAAGCCTGCAGAGCGCGCAGTACCCGTATCAGCTCGAGGTCGTGCGCAACCAGTGCACGGTGCTGGTCTATGGTCTGGATAAGAGCGGAGAATACTCCATCCTCCATCACGCCTTCGTCTGCGGCCCCGGCCAGACCACGCCGATCGGCACGTTCCGCACGCCGTTCAAGGCGGCCTGGCATCCGCTGCAGGGCTGCTGGGGGCAGTACTGCACGCAGATCGTCGGCAACTATCTCTTCCACTCCTCGCCGTATAACAGCCCGAACAAGAATGACCTGTCCTACCGGCTGTATAACCAGCTTGGCACAGTCTGCTCGCACGGCTGCGTGCGCCTGACGGTGGCGGATGCGAAGTGGATCTATGACAATTGCCCGCTCGGTACGACGGTGAAGATCTACAATGCCTCGTCCCTGCCCGTGCCGAAGCCGTCGGCTCCGTGGCTGGACATCACGAGCCCGAACCGCGGCTGGGATCCGACCGATCCCGACCCGGCGAACCCGTGGAGACAATAAAACGATTCCCCGGAGCGATCAGCTCCGGGGAATTTCTGTTCAGGTCTCAAAGCGGACGATCGTGCACAGCGTGTCCGCACTGTACAGACACACAAACGCGCCGTCGTCTGCGGCGGTATACTTGAGCGTGACGGTCTTCGTGTCCTTGACCGCCTTCGGATAGACGATGCGAAAGCCGCGAAATGCGTCGCAGCGCATGGTTTCCGGCAGCGCCTCAAGCGCGAACTCGAGATATCTCGTGTTGTGCACATGACCGTTAAAATCGATGTCGCAGCGTCGCAGCGGCAGCACCGTCTGCGTGTCAAAGACATCGGGCGCGCGCAGCCGCGGCGCAGTGTCGGGGAAGACGCTGCGTGCCTCCGGCCGGTAGGACGCGAAGCGTTCGCGGTCGATGCGCACGATCTTTTCCGTGCGTAGGTCGAACAGGATCAGCCGCGATTCGGCGCGCACGAGCTCCGTTCCGCTCGTGTCCGTGATCGTGTAATCGCGGAAAACGCGTCCCACGGGGGCATTGTCGCGCACCCAAGTCGCGACCTGCAGGGGGGCTTTGCTCTGTGGCCGGCGCACGATCTCGACGCGCCAGTCGGTCAGCACCCATGTGATGCCGCGGCGGCTGCCGTCGATCACATCGTCGCCGGAGGAATCGGAGTGACGGCTTGCGGTGTTTTCCAGAATGCGCAGGATCGCCTCATAGGCGAGCTTGCCGTCGCGGTCAAAATCGGCGACGCCGGGGCAGTAGGTCTCGGTGTAAAACATGGCGCACCTCCCTCAGACTTCCGGCAGACAGCCGTTTGCGAACATCCAGCTGTATGCCAGCCCCCACGAGCCGAACAGGTCCGTCTCGTGCAGGGCGCGCACCTGTGCGCGCGTGTACCAGCCGGATTCGATCTCCTCCATGGGGTCACTGCTCGGGCGGAACGTCCCCTCGGCGATGCCGAACAGGCACACCGTGCGCTCGTCGCCGATGCCGACCGTGCACGCCGCCGGCGGCAGCACGTGCGTGATGGCGACCAGCCGCAGACCCGTTTCCTCGCCCAGCTCGCGGCGCGCGGCCTCCTCGGGCGTTTCGCCCGGCTCGATGAGTCCGCCGGGCAGCCCGTAGATGCGCTGGCCGAGCTCCATGCGAAACTCGTGGTTGAGCGCCATGCGTTCGCGCTTTGCGTCTGTGAGCACCATGACGACCGCGTCCGTGCGGTGCTGCTGCAGGTGCGTGAGCGAGTCGATGTTCCGGTCACGGCTGACCATCTCATAGGTGCGCGGGCAGCCGGTGCGGTCAATATAATGCAGGTCATAGCGGTGCAGGTATGCGCCGCCGTCTTTTTTTTCAATGTCAACGAATTGCATGGGCTTCTCCTCTTTGCAGGTGATAGTCTAGCATACCACGTTTTGCGCCGCCCGACAACAAAAAAGATCAGAGCGGCGCCGGAAGCAGCGGCTGCTCTGATCTTTTTTGGGGGAAGAAAGAAGGGGCATCTCTGACGCGAACGGTCATCACGTCCCAATGACTGTAGCACAGCTTTCTTAAAATGTTGTGAGAGATCAGCCGCTTTCCGGCATGTCCACAATGCCGTGCGCGAGCTTGAGCTGCAAAATACGCAGCACGCTCGCATCGAGCGCCGCCTGCGTGAGCGTCCCGTCGGCGAGCGCCTTTTCGATGGCTGCGACCGTGCCGGGTACGTCGCTGATCTCGAGCAGCATATCGTTTCCGGCGGCGAGCGCAAGCACGGCCTTTTCTCCGTCTGTGTACTGCGCGAGCGCCTGCATCTGCAGCCCGTCTGTGACGATCACGCCGCGAAAGCCGAGGTCGTAGCGCAGCAGATTCGTGACGATCTTGTGCGACACGGAGGCGGGCGCATCGTCCATCGTCGGCACGGTCAGATGCCCGACCATGACCATGTCCGCTCCGGCGGCGATGCCGGACACGAACGGCTTGAGATCCTCCTGCCGCAGCTGCGGCAGCGTCTTGTCGACCGTGGCGGCGCCGTCATGTGAGTCGGTTTTTGTGCTGCCGTGGCCGGGGAAGTGCTTCAGGCAGCAGATGACGCCCCTGTCGTGAAAGCCCTTGACGGCGGCGGCGACAAGCTCTGCCGCCTCGTCATAGTCGTCGCTGTAGGCGCGGTCGCCGATGGCGCTGCTGCGCTTGTTCGTCCAGACGTCGGCCACGGGCGCAAAGTCCGTGTTGAAGCCGTAGGCCGCGATGTCGCGCGCGATGGTCTGCGCATTGTCGTGCGCGCCCTGCGTACCCTGTGCGCGGTAGCTGTACATGCTGCCGAGCTTCGTCGTGCCGACGGTGTTCATCAGCCGCGCGACGCGGCCGCCCTCCTCGTCGACCGAGATGAGCGGCGCCGTTTTGCACCCGTTCGAAAGCGCAGCGGTGAGCGCTGCAAGCTGTTCGCCGGAGGTCATGTTCCCCGCCGAGAGCAGCAGACCGCCGACGGGGTAGGCACGCAGCGCAGCGGCGAGTTCGTCCGTCATGCCCGTGACGGCGCTGCCGCCGGTGAGCGCCTCCGGGTGTACGATCAGCAGCTGGCAGATCTTCTCCTGCGTGGTCATGCCGTCGAGCAGCGTCTGCGCCGCATCCTTGCGCACCTCGGCCGAGGTACGCGGCGTGGGCGAGGGCTGCGCGGCATCCTGTCCGCGCCGGACGCATATGACCACGAGCACGACCGCCAGCACCGTGAGTACGAGCAGGTAGACGAGTGCGCGCCAATTTTGTTTTGCAGTTATCCAAAAATCATTTCGTTTCATGCCTCCATTTTACCGCACCGGCGGCAAAAACGCAACGCCGTCTCCTCGACGCGGCGGACTTGTTTCGTTCACAATTATGTGCTATAATCATAGTCAAAATTTTGGGGGCGCGTGCTCCCGGACAGGAAGTGCTTTCTTTTATGACAAAAATTGATATTTTCTCCGGCTTTCTCGGCGCCGGCAAGACCACGCTGATCAAAAAGCTGATCGCCGAGGCGTACACGGGTGAAAAGATCGTGCTGATCGAAAACGAGTTCGGCGAGATCGCCATCGACGGCGGCTTTCTCAAGGACTCCGGCGTGCAGATCAACGAGATGAACTCCGGCTGCATCTGCTGCAGCCTCGTGGGGGACTTTGCCGACGCACTGCAGAAGGTGCTTGCGCAGTTTCACCCCGACCGCATCCTCATCGAGCCCTCGGGTGTCGGCAAGCTCAGCGACGTCATCCGCGCGGTGCAGGGCGTGCAGTCCGATGAGCTGGTGCTCAACGGCTTCACGACTGTGGTCGACGCCAACAAGTGCAGGATGTATATGAAAAACTTCGGTGAGTTCTTCAACAACCAGGTCGAGAACGCGAGCGCCATCATCCTCTCGCGCACCGAGGGCATCCGCCCCGAGAAGCTCGACGCCGCCGTGGCGCTGCTGCGTGAGAAGAACCCGACCGCGACCATCGTGACCACGCCCTGGACGGAGCTCGACGGCAAGCAGATCCTCCAGACGATGGAGCGCCGCGACACGCTCTCGGCCGAGCTTGCGCACCTGCAGGCCGAGGCCGCCGAGGACGAGCACGAGCACCATCACCATCATCACGACGATGATGACGACCACGCCTGCTGCTGCGGCCATCATCATGACCATGACGAAGATGATGACGATGAGCATGAGCATCATCATGACCACGATGACCATGACCACGACCACTGCTGCGATCACGACCATGACCACGACCACTGCTGCGGCCACGATCATGACCACCATCATCACCACGCCGACGAGGTGTTCACGAGCTGGGGCACGGAGACGCCGCGCAAGTACACCGATGACGAGATCCGCACCGCGCTCGACGCGCTCATCAACGAGCACCGTTATGGTGTCGTCCTGCGCGCCAAGGGCATCGTGCCCGCGACCGACGGCGGCTGGATCCACTTTGACTATGTGCCCGGCGAGTCCGATGTCCGCCGCGGCAGCGCGCAGGTCACCGGCCGCGTGTGCGTGATCGGTTCGCATCTGGCGGAGGATGCGCTGAAGGAGCTGTTCCACATTGGCTGATAAAAAACAGCAGGCGCCGGACGTTCCGGTCTACCTCTTCACCGGCTTCCTCGAGGCCGGTAAGACGAAGTTCATTCAGGAGACGCTCGAGGACGACCGCTTCCACAAGGGCGAGCGCACGCTGCTGCTGCTGTGCGAGGACGGCGAGGAGGTCTACGAGCCGGACAGGTTCTGCGCCGGAAATGTCTATGTGCGCAACATTGACGAGGAGTCCGACCTCACGCGCGACTATCTGCTCGCGCTGCAGGACGAGCTGCACCCCGAGCGCGTGCTCGTGGAGTATAACGGCATGTGGATGCTCGACTCGCTCTACGGCAGCCTGCCGGAAAACTGGGCGGTCGCGCAGGAGTTTCTCTTCTGCGATGCGACGACGTTCGTGAGCTACAATGCGAATATGCGCCAGCTCACGGTCGACAAGCTCAAGAGCGCCGAGCTCGTCGTGCTCAACCGCTACGACGACAACATGGATCGCATGGAGATGCACCGCATCATCCGCGCCATCTCCCGCCGCTGCGACATCGCGTATGAGTACACCGACGGCAAGGTCGTCTATGACGACATCGAAGACCCGCTTCCGTTTGACGTTGACGCGCCGGTCATCGAGATCGAGGACCGCGACTTCGCCATCTGGTACCGCGACATGTCCGAGGAGCCAAAGAAATACGACGGCAAGACCATCGAGGTCAAGTGCCGCTGCCTCGTGCGCAAGAACGTGCCGAAGGGCTGCTTCATCGCCGGCCGGCACATCATGACCTGCTGCGTGCAGGACATTCAGTTCGCGGGCGTCGTGTGCGTGTGGGATCGCGCCGATGAGATCCGCAACGACGAGTGGGCGATCATCACGGCCCGGCTGGACTACAAGTTCCACCGCGCCTACGGCCGCAAGGGCCCGGTGCTCACGGTGCTGTCCGTGCAGGAGGTCGAAAAGCCGGAGGAACCGGTGGCCACGTTCTATTAAGTGCATAAACACAAAAAATCAGCCGCCCGCAGGGCGGCTGATTTTTCTTTTCCGGAATTCAGTTTTCCGTGCCCTCTGCCGTGGACAGCAGGACGCGGTCGTTGTCAAACGCCGTGCCCGCCTGTGCGGCGAAGGCGTCGATGAGCCCTTGCACGGTCATGTCCGCGCGCTGCGCCCCGGAGACGTCGAGCACGATGCGCCCGGCGTCCATCATGAGCGTGCGCGTGCCGAGCTCGAGCGCCTGGTGCATATTGTGCGTGATCATGAGGCAGGAGATGCTGCGCTCGGAGACGATGCTGCGCGTGAGCGCGAGCACCTTGTCGGCCGTCACGGGGTCGAGCGCGGCCGTGTGCTCATCGAGCAGCAGCAGCTCGGGCGTGACCATGGTGGCCATGAGCAGCGTCAGCGCCTGCCGCTGACCGCCGGAGAGCAGGCCGACGGGCGTGTTCATGCGCTCCTCGAGCCCCATGTCGAGCTGGGCGAGCGCATCGCGGAAGAATTCCCGGTCCTTGCGGCTGACGCGGCGCAGCTGTTTGTGCTTTTCCGGCGCGCGCAGATACGCCACGGCGAGATTTTCCTCAATGGTCATGTGCGGCGCGGTGCCCTTGAGCGGGTCCTGAAACAGGTGGCCGATGCGGCGGCTGCGCTTGTGCGGCGGCAGGAACGTGATGTCCCGACCATCGAGCCGGAGGATGCCGTCATCGACATAGAACATACCGGCGATGGCGTTGAAGAGCGTGCTCTTGCCCGCGCCGTTCGAGCCGACGATGGTGGCAAATTCACCGTCGGCGAGCGTGAGCGACAGGTCGCACAGGGCGCGCTTTTCGTTCACCGTTCCGGCGTTGAATGTCTTGCTGACGTGGGAAAGCTCAAGCATCGGTCTCATCCCCCTTTCCGGACAGGGCGCGCAGCTTGCGCGCGTTGGAGCGGATCTTTGCCAGATGGACATAGTCCTTCATATTCGGCGCGGCAATGGCGACGGCGACGATGACGGCGGAGACGAGCTTGAAGTACTCGGCCGAGATGTTCAGCCGCAGCGCCAGCGCGATGATCAGGCGGTAGACGATGCTGCCGAGCACGACGCAGACGACGCGCTTGACGACACCGCCGCGGCGGCCGGCAAAGACCTCGCCGATGATCAGACTCGCCAGCGCGATCGTGACCATGCCGGTGCCGAGGTTGATGTCGCAGAACTTGTTGTACTCACCGATCAGGCAGCCGGAGAGCGCCGTGAGGGCGTTGGCGAGGCACAGGCCGATCGTGATGGTGACCTTGGGGTTGATGGAGGAGGCGCTGACCATGTCGAGACTGTCGCCCGTCGCGCGGATGGAAAGTCCGAGCGACGTGCCGAAAAACCGGATGAGCACGACCGCGATCACACCCAGCAGCAGCGCGAGCAGCACCAGCGTACTCCACTGGCTGCCGCCGGTGAGCGCCTTAAAGAGCGAAAAGACCGTGGCGCGCCCTGTGATGGACACGTTGGACGAAAAGCCCATGACCGCCAGATTGATGGTGTACAGACCGGTGTTCACGATGATGCCTGCCATGATGCTCTCAACGCCCAGACGTGTCTGCAAAAAGGCGGTGACAAAGCCCGAACACACACCCGCTGCCATGGCCGCGAACAGGGCCAGGATGGGGTGGCCTGTCAGCGCCACCTGACAGGCCACGGCACAGCCAAGGGTGAAGCAGCCATCGGTGGACAGGTCGGCAATGTTCAGGATCGAATAGCTCAGAAACAGCGCCAGCGCCACCAGACCGTAAATGCAGCCCAGCTCCAGCGCCGTCTGGATCACGTTGAGCGAAAAGATACTCGCCAGCATGGTTGATGTACTCCTTTTTAGAAATTCTCCTGCGTGGTCACTACCACAATTTCGGTGCAGTAGGGCTTGAAGGCTTCCTTAATCATGTTCAGGGTATTGTCGTCCATGCCCAATGCTGCGGCCGTTTCTGTATTGATGGTCACGATGCCGTTGTCGAAGGTCTGATAGGGCAGGTCGGCGGTGGTCTTACCCTCGCAGAGCAGCTCCACTACCATATCGGCGGTGGCCTCGCCCAGCTGGACGTAATCCACGCCGTAGCCCACAAAGGCACCGTTCAGTGCAAAGCTGTCGGCACCGGTGTAGTGCTGCACGCCTGCCTCGGTAAAGGTCTCGTAGATGGACAGCTCTGCGGTCATCACGGTGTTGTCGGTGGGGGTGAACACGGCCTTGACGCCGGAAGCGATCAGGGCTTCGGCAGCCATCTGCACCTCGGCGGTGGTGGTACCGTTCTTTTCAATGTACTTGATGCCCTTGCTGTCGCAGAACGCCTTGGCATCGGCGATGGCCTGGGTGGAGGCATCCTGGCTCAGGTCGTACAGCAGACCGATGGTGTCAATGTCGGGGTTGATGGCAGTGATGAGGTTCATAATGGCCTCGGTGTTCAGGGCATCGGAGGTGCCGGTGATGCCCTCCTCCCCGTCAAACCCGGCGGAAACAGGGTCGGTGACGGCAGAGTAGACCACAGGGATGTCGGTATCTTCCACAGCGGCCAGCATGGTGGCGGCGGTGG
>ENA-OPCA01002855-OPCA01002855.1-human-gut-metagenome-genome-assembly--contig:-NODE-2855-length-10089-cov-3.089695_pt1 | contig 10089 bp, 10 predicted proteins | sample MGYA00241076_ERZ501468 | MGnify/ENA primary metagenome ERZ501468 (study PRJEB25962, sample SAMEA2042633) | human gut metagenome | biome: human gut; feature: human-associated habitat; material: faeces... | reverse complement strand
GATCTGCGCGGTTTTTCCCGTTTTATGAAACGCCGCCGCGGGCTGGTTCCGGCAGATACGGAGATCAAGGATATTGACCCCAAGGGTCTGGATACAGCCTTCTGGGGCAGTGTGAGTAAAGAGGACATCTATGAATATCTCTATTTCCTGAACCGCGAATGCGGCAACAAAAAATCCTCGACCGCCCGGCGGCTGGCCAGCCTGCACGGCTTTTATGATTACTTGGTCAATCAGGTCAATAAGCTGACAGAGAACCCGACTGCCTCCATCAAGCCGCCCAAGCAGGATAAGGTCCTGCCCAAATATCTGACAGCGGAACAGTCCATGGATCTGCTGGAGAGCACGCAATATCAGAGCGATTTTCCGGAGCGGGATTACTGCATGGTGGTTCTATTCCTGAACTGCGGAATGCGGCTTTCTGAGTTGGTGGGCATGGATCTGGGCGATATCGATCTGGAACAGCGGCAGATCAGGCTCTTTGGCAAGGGCCACAAGGAACGGATGGTCTATCTGAATGAGGCCTGCGTCGAAGCCCTGCAGCTCTACCTGGCCAAACGCAACACGATGGAGGGCCTGAATCCAAAGGAAAAGGCTGTGTTTGTGACGCGCCGCCGGAAGGAGCGCATTTCCAACCGCAGGGTGGAGCAGCTCGTCACCGGTGCCATGAAAGCAGCCGGGCTCAAGGGCTTTTCCACCCATAAGCTGCGTCATACTGCGGCAACGCTGATGTATCAGACCGGCAATGTGGATATTTTGACCCTCAAGCAGCTGCTGGGTCACAGCAGTGTGGGTACAACGCAAATTTATACGCATCTGCAGGAATTTCAGGTGCGTGCCGCCATTGAGCAGAACCCGCTGGGCACGGTCACACCCGAAAAAGCACGCTTGGATACAACAAAACGGGCAGCAGGGGAGAACAGAGGGGAAAATAACGCCGATTCGATGGATGTTGAAGAAGCTGCCAGCCCGATGGAAGCTTTTGAGGGTGCTGCCAATGATGGCATCCGGGTGGATATCTCTTCTATGACCGGGGATAAGGAAACTGTATGAACTATATCAACTTCTCTAAGAGCTATCATGTGCGGATGTTGATAGAACGCGATATTCCGTTGATTTTAAGACTTTGTGAGAAAAACACACAGTTTTATGAACATTGTCCGCCATTTGTAACTGAGGAAAGTATTCGGGATGATATGTGTGCCTTGCCGCAGCGCAAAATGGACGAACCTCAGGATAAGTATTATCTCGGATTTTTTGATGATGCCGAGCAGCTTGTGGCTGTGATGGACTTTATTGACCATTATCCAACGGAACAAAGCTGCTTCATCGGATTCTTTATGATGGAGCGTTCTGTACAGGGACATGGCATTGGAAGCAGGATCATCACAGAGCTGTGTGTGTATCTGCACAGTCTGGGTTACGAGTATATCCGGCTGGGTTACGTGGATGGCAACAAGCAAAGTGAATCATTCTGGAAAAAGAATCAGTTTACAGATACCGGATTGAGAGATCACACGCAGGACTATACGGTCGTTGTAATGAACCGGATGCTGTAACAGATCAATAACAGGAAAAACGTGTGTAAAAAACGCAAAATACACAGTTATTGTAAAACAGGCCGCCAGAGCTCAGATTGAGCCGAGGCGGCCTTAAAAACGCCAAAAACCAGAAAAGAGGGCTTTTCCACTCCCCTGTGTTTCGCATAACCTGCATTATACGAAAAGACAATAATCAAAAAATCAGACCCTCCTCTCTCTTCCCGTTGCGGGTTCTGAGATCTCAGAGGGTCTGACCGATCATATGTACCCATCACTCTTCCGGCAAGGGTGTGGTTTCAAAGTATGCGCAGATCGCTTCATAGTATGCACGAGCAGTCCGCTTACATCCGTCCTCACTGCCGAACTGGGCTACGTCCGTATCGCTGGTCACAAAACACTGCTCCGCCAGCACTGCTGGACAATTTACATCTTCCAGAATCGTAAAGCTGCGCTCTACCCGCACTTCCTTGTGGCTGCTCTCCACCAACTGTTTTACTTCCCCTTGGTAATAGATATATCGGATTCCCCCGCGTCCCCGCAGGCTGGCCCCTGCCGCCTGCATAGCCCCGGCAAGCTGCTTTGCAAAATAATAGCTCTCCTGATGGTATGCTCGTCCCGGAACAGCCGGATAACATTCAAACCCGGCTGCGCTGGAGCCTTCGGGTGCTGAATTACCATGGATGGACAGCAACAGATCCGGGTCCTGTGCATTGGCAGCAGCGGCGCGTTCAGCAGGTTTTGCGGTGCTGTCGTAACTTTCCCGGGTGGTCAGTGGGATATAATTGGGGTCACGCTCCAGCCAGGCGCTCAAAGCCTCCGCTGTGGCAGCGGTCATCTCGCTTTCCTGCACCACTCCCCTTGCACCTGGATCTGAGCCGCCATGTCCTGCATCGATCACAATACGGTACGGCGGCTCACCGATGGTTGGACGAAAATCATCATCGTCCACGGTCGGTGTTGGCTGTCCAATGGAGAAAGCCGCCTGCCACAGATACAGCCCAAAACTGACACCAATAAAACAGAGAACCAGAACCACTGCGCTGCCAAAGGAAAAGTCATTGCCCCTTTTCTTTCTTTTGCGCTGTACCGAATGTTTTGCCATGATGACTTCCCTGCCGTTTTATAAGAAACGCCCGCCCAAAGAATGATCTTCCGGACGGGCGCTGCCGGGAAACTCCCGGTATGTTTTTACTTCAATTCAACCACGGTCACACCGCTCTCGCCCTCACCATAACGGCCCAGCCGGAAGCTTTTGACCATCCGGTTTCCGCGTAGATGTTTGTGGATCGCAGTGCGCAGAGCACCGGTACCGTTGCCATGGATCAAGTACACCACTGTCTGCCCGTTCAGAATGGCGCGATCGATATAAGCATCCACCTCAGGCAGAGCTTCATCCACAGTCAGGCCCAGCAGATTCAGCTCCATTTTGGCCGAACGTTGCACACGCTCTACCCTGCCGTTGGGCCGGTTTGCATCGCCCGTCAGGCGGGAATAGCGCTGCTGTGCCTTGGTTTTGGGCTGAGGCTCTTTGATGAGCTTATCCGGCTGCTTCAGGCCCTTGAGCGGGACCTTGGTCTTGATGATGCCGGCACGCACCAGAACATCGCCGTTTTTATCCGGCAGTGCCAGCACGGTGGCCAGCTGGTTGAGCTCTGCAATGCAGACCTCCTGCCCTACCCTGACTTCTTTCAGTGGGACAAACTCCTTGACAGGGTTATGCACCACCTCGGTACCGATAAAGAGCTTTTCAGACTCTTTCTTTGCGATCTCGCGGGCACGTTGGGCTTTCTGCTGGGTGCTCAGGCGCTCGTCCTTCTGCAGCTGGCGCAGCTCATCGGTCAGTGCATACGCCTTGCTTTCCACCTGCTGTGCCAGCGCACGAGCCTTGGCACGGGCAGCTTCCAGTTCATTTTCGCCCTGACGGATCAGCTCATCACGCTTTTTCTGCGCGGCTTCCAGCTGGTGGGAAGCTTCATTTTTCAGCTCTTCCACCTCGTTCTGGCTTTCCTTCAGCTGCAGCTTCAGATCATCCAGCTGTCCCAGAACGGCATCCAGACGCTTATCCTCTGCGGAAAGATGCTGCTGTGCCGCTTCGATCACGCGCTCCGGAATGCCCAACTTTTCGCTGATGAGGAACGCATTGGATTTGCCCGGCACGCCGACGCTCAGCTTATAGGTCGGGCGCAGCGTTTCCAGATCAAACTCACAGCTGGCATTGACAACGCCCTTGGTTTCCAGAGCAAACACCTTCAGCTCCGCGTAGTGAGTGGTGGCCATCAGCAGCACGCCGCGGCGGCGCAGCTCTTCAATGATGGCCACAGCCAGCGCAGCACCTTCGGCGGGGTCGGTACCGGCACCAAGCTCGTCCAGCAGCACCAGTGTGTGCGGCATGGCAAGCTCCAGAATGCCGGTGATCTTTTTCATATGACCGGAGAAGGTGGAAAGGCTCTGCTCAATGCTCTGTTCATCGCCGATATCCACCAGAAATTCGTCAAATACGCAGATCTCGCTGCGCTCGTCAGCCGGGATCAGAAAGCCGCACTGCGCCATGGCGCACAGCAGGCCCGCTGTTTTCAAGGTGACGGTTTTGCCACCGGTGTTCGGGCCGGTGATGATCAGCGAATCGTAATCCCTGCCCAGAGCAATATCCACAGGCACGCACTTTTTAGGATCGATCAGCGGGTGGCGCGCACGGATCAGCGAGAAGGAATCGTCGGTGCGGACAGCAGGCTTGAATGCCTTGAGATCCAAAGCCAGCCGTGCCTTTGCCAGCAGAACATCGATCTCCAGCATAGCCTTGTAGCTGTACTGGAACTGCGGCTCAATGGCGGCCACCTGTGCGGTAAAGGCCACCAGAATGCGCTCAATCTCCTGCGCTTCCTGCGCACGGTACTGCAAAATGCGGGCATTGGCTTCCACAACGGCCTGCGGCTCCACAAAGACGGTGGCTCCGGTAGACGAAACATCATGAATAATGCCGCTCACCTCACCGCGGTATTCGCTCTTGACCGGCACAACATACCGGCCATTGCGCATGGAAACCACGCTTTCCTGTAGATACTTGGAGGTATCCATATTGCGGACCATGCTCTCCAGACGGTCACGGATGCTATTCTCCGTTGCGCGGATCTTTTTGCGCAGGTCGTTCAGGGTATGAGAGGCCGTGTCTGCCATGGCATCCGGTGCCAGAATGGCGCTGGAGATCTGCTGTTCCAGGCCCGGCTGCGGTGCCAGCGCATAGAACAGATCGTCTGTAGGCAGAGCATCGTGCTCCGAAGCACCATACCAGCTTGAAAGATTCTGAAAATTGCGCAGTGCACCAGCCACCATCAACAGCTCGCCCATTGAAAGTACGCCGCCTTTTACGGCGCGGGCCGCCAGCTGACTGACATTCTCCACGCCGCCAAAGCGCGGGGAGCCGTTTTTGATCAGCAGGGTGTTGATGGCATCGGTCTGTTCCAGCGCATAGCGCACCTCGTCCGGGTCGCACTGCGGCTGAGTGGCAAGCAGCATTTCGCGCGCTTCCTTGCACACGCAGCCCTCTGCGGCACGGGCGATAATCTTATCCAGTTCCAGAGTTTTTAAGTAACTTGTTTCCATAGGTTCCCTTTATGCTCAGGGCAGCAGGGTCTTTAAAAAGTCATAGCTTTTCAAAGGCTTATCCATGTGGGTCAGTGCATAGCGCTCTGCCACTGCGGAAAGCTTTTCCAGACTGCCCACAGAAATTTTGAATGCAAATATTTTTTTGTCGTCCACAAGGCAGATGTGCCGCAGCGCATACAGTGCGCCCTGATCAAGGTTGCAGGTCTTTCCTGCTTTTGCGGCGCAGTCTGCACAGAGCAGATGGCCTTCCTGCACATCCAGATAGAACGCAGCACCATCATAGGCGCTGCAATCGCGGCAGCACACGATCTGCGGCATAAAGCCGCACTCGCTCATGGTGCGCAGCTCAAACACGGCCTTGATCACCCGCAGATCCGTTTTGCTCTCGCTGATCATATAGAAACAGTTGAGCAGCAGCCGAAGCTCCCGCTGTGCCTCCTGCCCGGTGGGCGAAAGGGTCATTGCCATTTCAGCCATATACATGGCAAGACTCATGCCCTCAATGCTGGACGAGATGCCGTGAAAGACATTTTTCACTTCTGCTTCCCGCACAGTGTACATGTTGCGGCCCGGCACCAGTGTGAACTCGGAGTAGCAGAACAGCCCGCACGCGCTGAACAGCTTGCTCTTCAGCCGCAGGCTGCTCTGCGCTGCTGCCGAGATCACGCCCAGTTCCGGTGTCAGGATCGTCAGAATGCGGTCCGATTCCTTATAGCGGGTCTCCTTCAGCACCAGACCCGTGGTTACAAAGGCTTCCATTTTCTTGGTCCTCTGCCGGGGTTTCTTCCGGCCGCTGTTGTTTATAATCGAGATAACGAAGAATGTTTCCCGTGCAGGCAAACGCCTGCCAGCTTGCTTGTGCATCCATTTGCAGCACCTCTTCCCTGTTACGGATAGTGTCAGGTTTATTTTAACCGTTCATCCAAGGGAATTCTGTCCTGCTTTGGCAAGTGTCAGCGGTTATTGGTGTTCTGCTTGAAGCCAAAGTTGTTCAGCAGGAACTCGTTATCACGCCAATCGGATTTTACCTTTACCCAGCACTGCAGATTGACGCGGCAGCCCAAAAACTCTTCGCAGTCTGCACGGGCAGCACTGGCAATTTTTTTCAGCATTGCACCGCCTTTTCCAATGACCATGCCCTTGTGGCTTTCGCGCTCGCAGTAGATATTTACATCAATATCGATCAGGTCGGTGCCCGGGCGCTCTTTGAAGCGCTCCACCACAACAGCAATGCCATGGGGGATCTCGTCGCGCATGAACAGCAGGGCCTTTTCACGGATGACCTCCGCCACAAGCTCCTTTTCCGGCATATCCGTGTAGGCATCATCATCAAAATAATGCGGGCCTTCCACAGCATAGCGGCTCAAAGCATCGAACAGCACTTCGCAGCCGTCGTTATCACGGACGCTGATGGTGTAGATATCGTCGAATACACCCAATGCCTTCAGCTCTTCTTTGCGGGCTTCCAGATCAGCAGGCTCCTTGACAAGGTCGGTCTTGTTGATGACTGCAATTGCCGGGCCGCCGCTGCTGCGCAGCATATCCACCAGCACCATTTCCGATTCATTCAGTGCGCCGTAAGGCTCAAACAGCATCATGGAAACATCCACATCTGCAATGGAATCGCTGGCAGTCTTATCCATCCGTTTACCCAGTTTGTTGCGTGCCTTGTGCACACCGGGTGTATCCAGCAGCACATACTGCAGCGGCCCGCGGGTGATCACGCCGGTAATGCGGGTACGGGTGGTCTGCGGCTTGGAAGTGACGATGGCTACCTTTTCGCCAACCAGAAGGTTGGTCAGACTGGATTTGCCTACATTGGGACGGCCAATGACAGCCACAAAAACGGAAGAAGTATCATAATGCCCCTGAATGGGTGTAGCGTTACTCAAAATCTAGCTCCTGTCTGTATTGTGCGGCAACCGCACGGTGAATCAATTACTCGGTATAGCTTACGGTGCGCGGCAGGCCCAGCTGCAGCAGAACAGCTTCCTCTTTCTCACGCATCCGCATGGCTTCCAGACCACCATTTTCGTGGTCGTAGCCCAGCAGGTGCAACATGGAGTGCACCGTCAGGAACGCCACCTCACGCTGCAGCGGATGGCCGTAGAGGTTTGCCTGCTCCTGTGCACGCTCCATACTGATGACGATGTCACCCAGCATTTTGCAGCCGTTGTTCTCGTCAACATCATATTTGCCGTTTACACCCAGAGGGAAGCTCAGCACGTCGGTGGGCATGGGCTTGTTGCGGTACTGGTTGTTCAGCTCAGCAATGGCGGCGTTATCCACAAAGGTCACGCTGATCTCTGCAGGAGCTTCAAAATGCTCATACTCCAGCACGGCATTACAGGCACGGCGGATGAGAATGCGCAGACCGGAAGGAACCTTGACGGCCTTCTGTGAATTGGTGATCAAAACTTTATTGGACATAAATCAGTCCACTCCTTTCTGTTTTTGATGGCTTTATATGAATTCTGGTGATTTTATTTTTCAGGGTGTGCAGCCTTTTCGTAAGCCTTGATAATCTCCTGCACAAGACGGTGGCGCACAACATCTTTCTCAGTAAAATAGCACTGTGCAATCCCATTTACATTTTTAAGCACGTGCAGTGCATCCACAAGACCGCTGCGGGTGCGTTCCGGCAGATCGATCTGGGTCACATCACCGGTAACCACCACCTTGGAGCCGACACCCATACGTGTGAGGAACATTTTCATCTGCTCCGGTGTGGTGTTCTGTGCCTCGTCCAGAATGATAAAGGAATCATCTAGCGTGCGTCCGCGCATATAGGCAAGCGGTGCAACCTCAATGATCTGCTTTTCCACAAGGCGCTCGTAAGTTTCGGCACCCAGCATATCAAACAGGCCGTCATACAGCGGGCGCAGATAAGGGTCTACCTTCTGCTGCAGATCACCGGGCAGAAAGCCCAGCTTTTCACCTGCTTCCACTGCCGGGCGGGTGAGCACGATGCGGGAAACATCCTTGGCTTTAAAAGCCTTTACCGCCATGGCAACGGCCAGATAGGTCTTGCCGGTACCCGCCGGGCCAACGCCAAAGGTGATGGCATTGGTGCGGATGGCATTGAGATATTCCTTCTGGCCCAGTGTTTTGGGCCGGATCGGCCGTCCCTTGACCGTTACGGTAACAAAATCTTCGGTCAGTTCCTTGACCCGCTTTTCTGCTCCATCGTGCGCCAGACTGATGCAGTAGCGCACGGTCTGGTCTTCCAGCGGTGTATGATTCTCGATCAGAAGCAGCATTCCCTCCACAGCGCGGCTGGCCGCGGCAACATTGGCCGGTTCGCCTGAAAGCCGCAGCTGCGTGCCCCGGCAGACCGCCGTAACAGAAAATTCGTTCTCCAGCAGACGGATGTTCCGGTCGCAGTTGCCAAAAACAGCTGCGGCGACCTCTACACTATCCAGTTCAATATTCTTTTCTGCCATGTGCTCCTCCTGAAAGGATATATTTTAATGCTTCTATTGTACCACCAAAATCTCGAGAAGAAAACTGTGAAAAGTACACAAAATATTTTCGTCCGTTCCATCGGTTTTTTCATACGCCAAGGCAGCTGCCCATGCAAAGCGTCAGCGGCAAAAAAGAAAATGCAGGAACAGGAATGTATCCTGTACGAATGATCTTGTCAAGACCTTTTGTGCCACAACCACAGAGAAAAACAAAACATATCTTTGGCCAAAAAGGCAATAGCAAACTTCTCCCCTGCGTGCTACAATAGCAAGCGTTGTGCGGCTTGCACCCGGCCGGCCGCTCCGGAATGCTGAAATCAAAGGAGAAGGAACCATGGAACAACTTTTTCTGATGCCCGGTGAAGAACGCTGCGAACGCTTCAAGGATGGCAACGGTATTCCGAGAGTTCACTACTCCTATCGCTCGATGCACGGTGCATTCTTCGACTGCGAGAGCCGCAGTTTGGAGGAAGCCCAGCGCCTGTGTGAGGACTGGCTGGTAGGTCAGGACCGCTGCTACCGCAACTGAAATGAAAAATAGAAACCTCCGCTTCCCTGTCGGTACTGCCGCCGGGAAGCGGAGGTTTTTGCTTTTTACAGGTTTATTTCCACAGTTGAGCGCAGACAAGTTCCAGCACACTGCCCGCGATGCAGCGGGCCTTATCCGAAATGAGAAAACAGTTGGAAAGTTCCTCTTTGCGGGGGTCTATATCGGCCACCTTAAAACCGGGCGTTACCGGATAACTGCTGCGCAGAAGTCCGCGCAGAATGCCCGTGATCTGCGTGGTCACAGAGATCATGGCACCATCTGCCGTGCGGATCTGCGCAATGGTCTCACCCGCTTCCACGATATCTCCAATTTTGCGGAGATCCATAAATATACCGGCCGTGCCGGCATGGATCACGCGCTCTTTGCCGTAGCCGCCAATGATTCCGGGAATGCCGGTATCGGGGATGGCACTGCCTTCCCGAATGATGCGTCCCAGCCGGTGGCCGCGTTTGGTCTCCACCACTACGTCCACATCCTGCCCGGCTGTAAAGCCCGGGCCAAGGGCAATGGTCAGCGGAGCCATTTCCCGGGTGGTGCCCAGATTTTTCTTTGCGATGATGGCATCCACCAGAACAGCAGGCCTTGCCTGCGGCAGGCAAGCACCCGTGGGGTCTATCAAAATCGGCACGGCGTTCTGTGCCCAGACGGCATCGGCATCCGCCAGCGTCTCCACCCGGATGCCCCGCATTCCTTCCACAGCGGTCTCGCCTTCGTAAACAGCCTCACAGAGAGACACCTGCCGACGGATGGCGGCAGGATGGGATGTTTCCAGCACCAGCACCCGCAGCCCTGCCGACCAAAGCCGATGCACAACACCGGTGGCAAGGTCTCCCCCGCCCCGAACAACGATCAGGTCATCACGCTTCATGGCTCATCCCTCCGGTTCCACACGCTGCAAAAAGACTTCCATGGAGCCGCCGCAGGCCGCAATGGC
>ENA-OPCA01002848-OPCA01002848.1-human-gut-metagenome-genome-assembly--contig:-NODE-2848-length-10113-cov-2.468284_pt1 | contig 10113 bp, 8 predicted proteins | sample MGYA00241076_ERZ501468 | MGnify/ENA primary metagenome ERZ501468 (study PRJEB25962, sample SAMEA2042633) | human gut metagenome | biome: human gut; feature: human-associated habitat; material: faeces... | reverse complement strand
CCTAGCATATCATATTTCTTATGGATTATCCATCTATATCTTGCGGTTTCTGACTATTTTGCCTGCTCTCTTTTGTTTGTAAATGCAATGATAAAGCATGCGATAATACAGATAATGCAAGCAACTTTTCCATTCGGCGTTACGGCTCCTGCAACGAGTTCGCCGGTCTCTGCATTCATAGCTGTTCCGCTTGATGCAAGTCCGAAGTTATGGCAAAGTGCTGCTGCAAAGAACATGCCAAGTACAGTAACTGCTGAATCAGAAGAACCCTGTCCTGCAAGGATCAGCTGGCGAAGCGGGCATCCGCCGGCAAGAACTGCCGCGAATCCTACTGCATACATGCCAAGGATATTCCACAGATGGTTGGAATGTGCAATGATTCCAGGAGTGTTAAATCCAAGTACAAATCTTCCTGTTGCCAGATTGAAGATCAGCATTACTACAAAAAGACCTGCAATAATTGTAAGAAGATCAAAGTTCTTCATTAAGATCGCATCACGGATTCCGCCGGCGAAGCACATTCTTGATTTCTGAGCAAGTGCTCCGAAAATAAGTCCGCCGATCAGTGACATGATAATTGGTGCATGAAAGCTTCCAGGACCTGCTTCACTTGCTTTGAGAAGTGTTGAGCAGGTTGCAAGGATCAGAATACCAAGCATCAGTACCGGAAGCACTGCTCCACTTTCTTTGTTTGTCTCATGCGCACGTCCAAGGCTGAAACCATTTTTGAGTGCAAATGCTCCGGTTCCAACTCCAAGTACAAAACCAATCAGTGCTACCCATGCATTCAGGTCACCTGCTGACATACGGAGCACCATACGGAGCGGGCATCCAAGGAAAATCAGGGAACCGTCATAATTACCATACCAAGGATAAAGCGGATCATCGGTGAAGATCCCGCTGTTGAACGGTATTCTTTTGTTGCCACTGAAATAATAAATGCTCCGATCACAAGACCGATGATCTCCGGTCTTGCATACTGCACAACTTCGGCCTGGTGAAATCCCAGAGCTCCTGCCGTATCACGGATAAAGCAGGCAATACAGAATGCCATGTTTGCCGGATTACCAAAGTAAGCCAGACATGCAGCTACAAGCCCACACAGAACCCCCGCAAGTGCAAGTTTCTTCTTTGAGTCTGATAAATTCATTTTTCTTCCTCCTTCGTCTTTCTCCCATTCGTCATTTTGACTATTAAAGACTTTTTTTGTTACCTTATAATTATATCTTTTGCACAACTTCTTGTCCAATTCATAATTAAAATAGACCGATATATATATTGATACTATCAATACTATATCGGTCTTCTATCAATCTCTGATCTTATAAAATTTTACTCTTCTTCTGCAAGCTCGCAGATTGCCCGGATTGCTGTATCCACTTCTTCCTCTGTGTTATAGTGTGAAAAACTGAATCTGACAGCTCCCTGCTCTACGGTTCCAAGTGCCTCATGCATCAGTGGTGCACAGTGTCCTCCTGAACGGGTAGAAATCCCATAATCTGTCAGAAGTGCATCGCTGACTTCTCCCGAGTCATAATCTCTGATATTCAGGCTCACGACTGCACAACGATCCATGCTGCTGAAATCTCCATAAATTTTGACTCCCGGGATTTCTTTTACACCTTCATAGAACCGCTTCATCAGTGCCTGTTCCTTTGCACGGATCGTATCAATTCCTGTTTCTTCCAGATATCCGATCGCAGCATCCAGTCCGGCAATTCCGTGTCCGTTAAGTGTTCCTGCTTCCAGTGCTGTCGGCATCTCTTCCGGCTGTGTCTTACTATAGGTCTGCACACCGGTACCGCCCGAAAGAAGTGGCCGGACATGAACGCCTTTTCTCACATACATTCCACCAGTCCCCTGCGGTCCTAAAAGTCCCTTATGTCCGGTAAAACACAGAATATCAATATGCATCTTCTGCACATCGATCGGAAATACACCGGCAGTCTGTGATGCATCTACCACAAACAACAGATCGTGTTTTTTTGCAATTTCCCCGATCCGCTCCACATCCACTTTGTTTCCCGTCAGATTGGACCCATGGGTACAGACAATTGCTTTTGTATTCTCTTTGATTGCTTTATTAAAATCTGCGTAATCCAGAGTTCCTTTTTCATCACATCCAAGGAATGTCACTTCAACTCCCTTTTTCTCCATCTCATAAAGTGGTCGGAGAACAGAGTTATGTTCCAAAACCGTAGAGATCACATGGTCTCCCGGATTTAAGATCCCCTTGATCGCAATATTCAGACTCTCCGTTGAATTCATGGTAAATACGATCTGTCTTGCATCTTCCGCCCCGAAAAAACCTGCAAGCTTCTCTCTTGTGTCATATACGGTTCTTGCTGCTCCGAGAGATGCCTCGTTGACGCCTCTTCCTGCATTCCCCATTGAGCACATTACTGCGGTGATCGCATCAATTACTTCCTGTGGTTTGCGCATTGTGGTTGCTGCATTATCTAAATATATCATATTGATCCTCTTTTCATTTCCCCATATGTGCATCCGGATAGAAATCCTTTACAATCCGGATCAGATGCTCTGCTGCTGCAGGCAGCTGATAGTTTTTATTGTATACAAGGTTCAGATAACGACTGCTTTCATCCTTCTGTAACGGGAATTCCAGAACCTGTCCGGTCCGGATCTCCTCTTCTGCTGCAAGTCTTGATATGATCGTGATTCCAAGCCCACTCTTTACTGACCTTTTTATTGCTTCCGGATTCTCAATGCATGCTACTATATTGAGGGTATCAGGCATAATTCCTGCTTTTCTCAATATTTTTTCTGTTTCCTTGCGGGTTCCCGATCCTTCTTCCCGCATAATGACCGGTTCATTCTTTATCCATGTTGCTGTCTTATAGCGCTTCTGTATTTCCTGATAAAACTCGGTATTCGGCATGATAACAACCAGTTCATCCTGATAAAAAGGCATATATCTGCAATGCTTTTTTTCAAGTACCGTACCTGTGAATCCAATATCTACCATATGCCCTGCTACCTGTTCAACAACACCGCAGCTGTCATTTTCTGAAATCCGGAACTGCTCATCCGGATAAGTCTCTCTGAATTTCGCCAGAATCGCCGGAAGAACATACTGTGCCGGAATCGTAGAGGTCGCAATTGTAATACATTTTTCCTCACGATGCGCATCCTTGGAAAATACCTGCTCGATTTCTTTTTCGAGTTCCACCATCTGGCGCGCATACTGGTATAATTGCTTTCCTTCTTCCGACAATTTTACTTCCTTTGTATTTCTGACAAAAAGCCGTGAGTCCAGTTCTTTCTCCAGAGAAGAGATATGTGCACTGACCGTTGGCTGCGTCAGGAACAAAAGCTTTGCCGCTTTTGAAAAACTTCCCGACTCAGTTACCTTAACAAATGCCTCCAGCTGCTTTAAATTCATAAGTATGCCACCCTCTCACTTTCTCCGCCTGTCTTCTTTGTCACCTTAATGCTGTCCATATATTCTAAAATCGGTTTCGCACTCTTTCTGCTTGTTGAGAACATATCTCTCACCTGTGCGATCGTGATCAGATTTTCTTCCTTCAGATGATTCTGAATTTTTTCCTTCGCTTCATCCATCAGGTGTTTCATCGTAAACATCTCTTCATTGATACGGAGTACTTTTCCTTCGTCAATCATCATGAGAACCACATCTTCCGCTGTCTGGCGCGGAATTTTTCCAAAATCAATCTCTGAAAATCTCACAAAATCATATCCTGCTTTTTCAAATGTATCTTCGATCAGCTTCTCTGTCTGAAGATACATCGCGTCCTTCGGAACTTCATATCCCGGAAGCGAAAGATATTCTTCCCTTCTTCCATAGACGTTTTCTCCCGTCATTCTTTCGATATACGCATCAAATATGTTTGGTTTGATCTTTTTCAGGAATGTGTTGTGAATTTCGGCTTTCTTCATTCCATATCGGTATGGATGCTCACTGTGATATTTCTGCAATGTCTCCTCTATCTTCTGACGTACTGCAAATTCGCTGTCTCTGTGCCACAAATATGTGTCCTTCTTCATTGGGAATACAAAGATTGTGCCCGATTCTTCCAGTTCTTCAAGATACTCCTTCAGTTCATCTACGGAATGTGCCATCACCTTTGCAAGCTCAGCAAGTGTGATCATCGTGTCGCCGTGTTCTTTGATCTGAAGCTCCATAACATCACCAAGAGAACCTGATTCTTTTTTCTTCAGTTCTTCGATTGCCTGCGCATCAAAACGTTTCTTACGCACCGGATTCGGTTCCAGAACGATCCCGCCTCCGATAGTCTCCATCGGCGAATAGAAACGTACTACAAAACGGTCGCCTCGTTTGACCGCAATCTCTTCTTCCAGTCTGAGCTGTACCAGTCCCTCTTCTCCCGGTCCGATCTGCTCCTTATCCAGCAGAACAGCACGGCAGAGGATCTCACTCGTACCCGTGTATAAATGCAATCTCTCATGATTTGTAAGGATTCGCATGGAGTCTTCCAGAACTTTCAGCTTCACATCCAGAAGATCTGTATTTTTCATACTGTTCTTCGGTGCAAGCACACACCCTCTGCGAATTTCCTTTTTCTTCACATTTGACAGATTGATCGCCACTCTCTGTCCGGCATAGCATTTGTCCTGATTCTGCCCATGTACCTGAATATTACGGATCTTGCACTCTTTTCCGATCGGATACATTTCCAGAACGTCTTCCCTGGTGATCGTACCAGAGATAAGTGTCCCTGTGATAATTGTCCCAAAGCCTGACAGGGTAAATGCCCGGTCAATCGGAAGTCTTGGAATAGTCTGTGTATCCTTTGCAACCACCTCATCCGACATCAGTTGCTGGATCGTATCCGTCAGTTCATCAAGCCCCTGCCCGGTTGCAGCCGATACTTTAACAACCGGTGCACCTTCCAAAAAAGTACCTTCCAGTTCTTCCTGGATTTCTTCCTCAACGAGTTCCAGCCATTCTTCATCGACCAGATCACACTTGTTGATCACCAGAATGCTCTTCTTGATCCCAAGGAGTCCCAAAATGTCCATGTGTTCTCTTGTCTGCGGCATGATACCTTCATCCGCTGCCACAACCAAAAGTACCAGATCCATTCCGACAACTCCCGCAACCATGTTGTTGATAAATTTTTCATGTCCCGGAACATCAATGATCCCTACACGGTCTCCATTTTTCAGATCAAAATAAGTAAACCCGAGGTCAATGGTGATCCCTCTTCTCTGTTCTTCTTCCCACCGGTCCGTGTTACGTCCGGTAAGTGCTTTTATCAGTGTCGTTTTCCCATGGTCAATGTGACCTGCGGTTCCTACGATAATGTTTTTCATAATAATTCTCCCAGCATCTCTGCTATCTTCTTAAAGTAGCAGGATTCAATTGTCCGCACATCCAGATAAATCGTGTCGTTAGCTGTACGCGGAATGATTGGCATAGAAAGATGCCGCATCTCTTCTTCCAGCTTCGGTACACTGATATTCTCCGGCTTAATCGTAACTGCCATACTCGGAATGCGTTCAAGCGGAAGAGAGCCTCCACCGATCTGTGATTCACACGGTTCCATCCCGATCGTTGCAGCAAGATGTGCATTCTGCAGAATCCGCTTCAGAGATCTTGCACGCTTTTCCACATCCGCTTTGGACTCTGTGATCATACGCAGTACCGGAAGATTCTGGATTGCCTTTTCTTCTGATAAATATTCCTGTAATACCAGTTCCAGTGCTGCTGCTGTAAATTTATCAATTCGCAGTGCACGTGTCAGTTGATTCTTCTTCATCTGGTCAATATATTTCTTCTTACCGATGATGATTCCAGCCTGCGGACCACCGAGCAGCTTGTCTCCGCTGAAGCATACAACGTCCGCTCCCTTGCGGATGGAATCCTGAACCGTCGGTTCATAGGTCAGTCCGTATTTACTCAGGTCGATCAGCACACCACTTCCAAGATCTTCGATGATCGGGATATTGTGTTCCTGCGCAATCGGAATCAGTTCATCGATCGTAACCGTCTCTGTAAATCCAACAATACGGTAATTGCTTGTATGAACTTTAAGGAGTGCTTTTGTCTCCTCTGTGATCGCTTCTTCATAATCAGAATAATGTGTCTTATTCGTCGTTCCGACTTCCACAAGTGAAGCTCCGCTCTGCTCCATTACATCCGGAATCCGGAATTTGCCACCGATCTCAACCAGCTCTCCGCGGGATACTACAACTTCCCCGCCTTTTGCCATTGAACTTAAGATCAGCATAACAGCCGCAGCATTGTTGTTAACCGCCATCGCAGCCTCTGCCCCGGTCAGTTTGCAAAGCAGTTTTTCAAAATGAGAGTATCTCTCTCCACGTGCTCCTGCTTCCAGATTGTATTCCAGATTGGAGTAACCACTCACAATTCCTGCCAGTCTCTCAACATGCTCCTTACTGATCGGTGCACGGCCGAGATTGGTGTGGAGAACTGTTCCTGTTCCGTTGATCACCATTTTCATATTCGGCTCATGCAGCTTTCCGGCATGCCGTTTTATATTCTGCGTAAGCATCCCGATCTGCGCTTTCGCTTTCTCTTCTTCCTCGCACTTTCCGATAAATGTTCTGAGCGCATCCATCTCTTCACGGATCACATCCATCACAAATTCACGTCCATATGCATCAATCAAATCCTGTATCTCCTGTTCTTCAAGCAGAATATCTACTTTCGGAATACTGCGAAATAATAAATTTTTATTCATTTTCTCCTCTACCTCTTTGAATTCCTAGTGCAGACGAATCAGTTTATCGCTCTTTTCTGTTACGGTTCCGATCAGGGATACCTTGGTATCCAGTCTCTTCTTCTCGAATGCTTCCATCACGGCTTCCGCATACTGCGCTTCCACGCTGATGAGCAGTCCACCTGATGTCTGCGGATCATATAACAGATCGATAAAATGATCTTCTACATTTCTGAAATCTACTTTCTGATAAGAATATCCCTTGTTCTTGTAAGCCCCCGCCGGAACAAGGCCCATTTTTGCATAGCTGATTGCTTCATCAAGATATGCAATATCGTGAACATTCAGTTCAAATGTCACATTACTTGCCTCTGCCATTTCAACGCAGTGACCTAAAAGACCAAATCCTGTAATATCTGTACATGCATTTACAGGGAAATGCTCCACAACTTCTTTTGCTTTTTTATTTAAAGAAGACATGACAATCTCAGCTTCCCTGATTGCGGCTGCAGATGCCATTTCTCCTTTGATTGCTGTATTAACAATTCCTGTTCCGACCTGTTTGGTAAGGATCAGCACATCCCCCGGTTTACATCCGTAATTCTTAAAAATCTTCTTTGGATGTACAAATCCGGACACACAAAGTCCGTACTTCGGCTCATCATCCTGTACTGTATGTCCACCAACCAGAACAGCTCCTGCCTCTTTTACCTTATCGGCTCCACCGGCAAGAATATCTCCTAAGATCTGTGGATCAAGACAATTCGGAAATCCTACGATATTAAGTGCTACCTTCGGCTCTCCTCCCATTGCGTAAACATCACTGAGCGAGTTTGCTGCTGCAATCTGGCCAAACATATACGGATCATCCACGATCGGCGTAAAAAAATCCACGGTCTGGATCATCGCAATATCATCTGTAACCTTATAAATCGCAGCATGATCTGATGTCTCGATTCCGACGATCAAATTTTCATCTTCAAATTTCGGTAACTTACCCAGAACCTGGGCAAGGGTCTCCGGACCTACTTTAGCGGCTCACCCGGAAGTTTTTGCATACTGTGTCAGTCTTACTTTTTCTTTATTCATTGTTTATCCCCAACTTATACTTTGCATTTAACATGTTACCTGCCGCAAAAAATGCGCACATAGATGAATTCTATCATTCATACTTTCTATTGTAAAGACTGCTTTTGCAATTCATACTTTTCTATAATCAATTCTCTCACATGTTCAGCCGCTGCCGGAAGTTTGTAGTTCTTATTATATACAAGATTCAGGTTTCGACCGCTGCCATCCTGTGAAAACGGGAATTCCAGAACTTCTCCTGCCTGGATCTCATCTGCGGCCGCAAGTCTTGAAATAATTGTAATGCCAAGACCACTTTTGACAGATCTCTTGATCGCTTCCGGATTCTCAATTGTCGCAACAATATTCAGATCATCCAAAGAGATTCCCATCTTTTTTAATTGCTTCTCTGCTTCTTTTCTGGTACCGGATCCCTCCTCACGCATAATCAGAGGTTCTCCTTCCAGCCATTTTAAATCCTTCTGTTCTTTTACGATTTTCTGATATTCTTTCGTATTCGGCATAATAACAACCAGATCATCCTGGTAAAACGGTATGTATTTACAATTTGCTTTTTCGATTACTGTACCGGAAAATCCAATATCAACCAGATGCGATGCTACCTGTTCAATGACAGTACTGCTGTCACTTTCCACGATTCTGAACTGTTCTTCCGGAAATCTCTCTCGGAATTTCACCAGAATATCCGGCAGAATATACTGCGCCGGTATCGTAGAGGTTGCGATCGTAATACATCTTTCTTTCTGCTCTGCTGCTTTTGAAAACATTGACTGGATTTCCTGTTCCAGTTCGATCATCTGACGTGCATACTGATCTTTCCGTCCTCAGATAATTTGACAGTCTTGGTATTACGCACAAACAATCTCACTTTCAGTTCTTTTTCAAGTGTCTGTATATGCGCACTTACTGTTGGCTGTGTCAGATACAGTTCCTGTGCTGCTTTTGAAAAGCTCTTTGAATCGGATACTTTAATAAATGCTTCCAGCTGCCTTAAATTCATAATTATTCCCTCTTTCTATTCGATCAAATTCGTATAAATACACCCTCACCGGATTCCGTTATTTCCTTTGATCAAATTGCGCAGCCACATCTATCTTCTACCATCCGATATCAAATACCAGAGAGCAAAGTGCATCTGCCCGAACAAACAAATTCTTTTTATCCAGGAGGTTACCATCTTCAGTTTTTAACAACTTGTCCAGAGCCTGAACAAGGGTCCTTCGACCTGCTTTGACGCCTCAACATGATGTCCTTATACACTGTGTCTCTCTGATATCTTTATTCATACTTAATTTCTCAACTTTTCTTAAATATTCTCTGTCCGTTATACGAACTTCTTTGTTATATAGTTCTCAAACTATGGTCTGATGATCTTTCCTGCTTCAGCCATAGATTCAACAATACTGTACATATTGGTTACACCACCAACAACAAGTTTGTCTTTTAAATGATAGTAGTCAAGACATGTACCACATGTAAGAATCTCTACTCCCTGTGCCTCCAGAGACTTCAGATCTTCAATGGAATCTGATCCTTCTGTTGTAAGAGTAGCTCCTCCATTGTAGAAAAGCATCTTCTTCGGAAGTGTATCAAGCTGTGTAACTGCATAAATAAATCCCTTAATCAGGACTTTACCAAGTTCATCATTACCTGTTCCCATGCGGTCAGAAGATACCACTACGATAAGGTCTCCCTTCTGATCCGGTGTACATACAACTTCTGCATCTACTGCCGGTACTCCCTGCATCTTGATCGTTACTTTGTATTCTTTTTCTCCAAGCTTTTCAGAGCTTACTTCTCCGCCCTGTTCTTTTGCCAGCTTTGTAACATTCTGTACAGCAATCTCATTATCTACTAATACTTCAATTGTCTCCGGTCCTGTAAGAGCCTGCATTGCTTTTTTTGTTTTGATTACCGGAATCGGGCAGTTGTCTCCCATTGCATTAACTGTTACCATAATATTCATTTCCACCTTTCTTTTACGTGAATCATTTCACTTATAGATACATTCTATCACCCTTCGTCCCTTATGTAAACAGATAGTCCCGTTATTTTTACCAAAAACCAATTGTTATCGCGATAGCTTTTTGTATATTATTGCGATATTTTACATTCGCTTCTTGCAGTATCCTTTCTTCTATAATAAAATAGAAAAGTAAAACAGTATGTCTATAAATATGCATTGAACAAGACTATAGAAAACTGGAAATTTATCAAAAAGCACTTCAGAAAGGATTTAATAATATATGTGGTTAGCAGATGGTTGGAAAGATTATGAAGTAATTGACTCCTCAGACGGAGAAAAGCTGGAACGCTGGGGGCAATACATCCTGGTTCG
>ENA-OPCA01002845-OPCA01002845.1-human-gut-metagenome-genome-assembly--contig:-NODE-2845-length-10114-cov-8.450939_pt1 | contig 10114 bp, 7 predicted proteins | sample MGYA00241076_ERZ501468 | MGnify/ENA primary metagenome ERZ501468 (study PRJEB25962, sample SAMEA2042633) | human gut metagenome | biome: human gut; feature: human-associated habitat; material: faeces... | reverse complement strand
TTATAATTTTATTTACAAAATATTTACATACGCCCTCCATATATTTAGCCGTTAACTATATTACTTTGAGCCGATTTATCTAAACAATTTTAAAAATTTAAACTCCCGCCACTTTCCTTGACGCTGAGTTCATATATTTAACAACACTTTTTTTGAAAATTTTTTATTTTCAGCACTTTGCACAATGCTTTTATAAAACGAAAAAAGAGCTGTTTCTCAATTAAGAGAAACGGCTCTTTTTATATGCTTTTATTTAATCAAATTTTTATTTTTTGTGGAAGAAACACTTGTTATCTTATCTTAAAATCTTATACAGTTTTTTATAAATGAAACAGTGAAAGAAAATTAAGCTCTTTTTTTATTTTCTTAACATTTTTGTACCTTTCAGATATTTGTGTGGAAGTTGCTTTCCTAATTATTCTTTTAACAGGACCCTTTGGTAATGACACTGCCGGATGTTTGCACGTAAGCATTATATTAAGCAAAACGCCTAAAGAGTATATGTCGGTTTCCGTTCCAGATTGAGAGATGCCATACTGTTCCGGTGCGGCATAACCTATTGTGCCTAAATTATCGGTATCGCTACTATTTTTAATACTGATCTTTCTCGCTATTGAAAAATCTATTAGCACGGCATTATCATCTTTTGTTATTAAAATATTCTCCGGTTTGATATCTCTGTGGATAACGCCGATGCTGTGTATAACATTTAAGGCATCACAGAGCTGTGTAACATATTTATATGCCGACTTTTTATTCATACTTCCCTTATCAATTATTTCAGAGAGATTACGACCGTCAATATATTCCTCAATAGAGATAATATATTTGTCGTCATCGCAGACCTCGTAGATTTTAACGATATTTGCATTGCGTATTTTTCTGAGCTCTCTGAAAACATCGTCATTTTTGTTTTTGGAATACCGCACAATGATTTTATTTCCGCTTATATTATGTTCATAAACATATACTTTACTTTTTTCGGTGTCTTTTACAGTAATTATTTTCGTATATTCTGACTCCAGTTGATTTTCTATATACTTTTTTAAATCATTATTACTGTTCATTTTAAAATTTCCTCATTAAATTTGCTAAGAAGCTCATTGCACGCGTAAAAACTCATATTATTATTTAATGCGTAAATAATAATGCTGTCTCTCTTAACTCTCGGATAGAGCAGGGGCTTGTCTGAAAGACGCAAAGCCTGCTGACAGTCGTCAAGACTCATATGCATCGCCAATGCAAGCCGGATGATCTTGTCTTTGGATGGGATCTTCCTTCCATTGATAACATCATAAAAATAACAATAGTTAAAATCCGCTTTGTTGATAATATTTGTTTTTGAAAGTCCTGATTTTTTACACGCCTGTTCCCAAAAATCATGAATGCTGTGAAAGACAAATGAGGACGAATTATTGTTTATGTAATCCGTGATTTCACATTTCTTACCAAGCTCTTCAAACAAATCATCTGTGCTTTTTCTCATAAGTACTCCGTTAATATATAATTATTTTGCCTTTAAAATTTTCTTTAATAAAATCTATCTTGGGATGTCCATCTTCAATGTAAATCGTTTTCAATTTTGATTTATTAGAAGTAAAATATTTTTTTATTTGGCTGTCTATAAAGTCAGCGCCTTTTGGTATGCGTAGCACTTCGAGATTCGGATTTATCTCGTTGTTTAGCATTATTCCTCTTCCCGGATTAAAGCAATACCCGCTTTTTATTGTATATTCTTTTATATTAGCAGTAGAAGAGAAAAATTGGAGTTCTTTCATGGTTTCGTTGTATACCGCTACACCGTTGTCATCAAAGAGATATTTATTATCGTCATTGATATAAACTGCATCCATATAATTAGAAGTGTATTTCGAAAGTGTAAGACCTTTCTTAGAATGGATATAGATTCTTTTTATATTGGTATTATATATAAAAGCAGCATTATCTAAGGTGACACACCAGTCGGGCATAATCCATTCGGAGACCTTTGCCCCTTCACAAAAATATTGAAGCGCGTATCCGTTCTCTTGATCATCATAACAATATAAACCGTAATCATAAACTCTGTAATCATCGCAATTATATATTTGGATATCTGTTAATGATGGGCACTTACCGGCAAAACCGCCTATTTTTAATTTAGCGCTGTTGCTATCAGGGCGTATAAAAACAACACTTTTTAAATTGTCGCAAAGCCAAACGGCATTGGAACCAAAGCTTAGCTTCGTATCGTTAGGCGCCATTTCAAAAATGATCTGCTCCACTTCATCTACATTCTGAAAAGTTAATCCTTCAATATAAGTTACATAATCGCCGTTATAAGAATTTGGCACTCGTACGATCTTATCGTTCCCTTTATATTTTGTGATTATAAGCGAGCCGTTTCTATTTTCAAATGTAAAATCATTATAATTGATTGGTACATCCGAGTAGTCGCTCGAAGGAGTTTCGGTAGACGGCTCAGAAACCGGCGGCTCCGTGGTATCGTATTCACTTGTTGTTTCTGTCGGCTTTTGCGTAACCTCAGTCGTTCCGTCCGGTTTTTCTGTTATAACCGTGCCGTCCGGCTTTTCCGTCACGACAGTACCGTCGGGTTCTTCCGTAATGGTCGTGCCGTCAGTTTTTTCCGTTACCACCGTGCCGTCGGTTTTTTTGGTAACAACTGTGCCGTCTGCCTCTTCTGTAATTACGGTTCCGTCCGTTTTTACGGTTTCTATACTTCCGTCATCGTAAGTAGTAACAACAGAACCGTCCTCCTCTGTAACTGTGGAAACCGCGTGCTTTTGCATTATAACTGTTCGTGTGTCCGCATCAGCTTGGCTGTTCCTGCCCGAATAGTAGATACCGCAGGCAGTCGCGACAGCGCTAAGCAAAATGAAAATTGCTAAAATTAAAAGTAAGGCTTTCTTGTTTTTCTTTATTTTTTCTGAAAGGGGAGATTTTGTACTTTTATTATTCTCTTGTGTTTCATTGAAATCATGAAAGCAGTGCAAACAAAAATGTGCTTCTTCGGGCAATGGGTTGTTACATAAAGGACATTTCCTTTTCAATTTATCGCCTCCAATCATTCAATATAAAAATTATAAATATGAAATCAATATTTGTAAAGCATTTTGTGAAAAATAAAAAATTTTGTCAATAGTACGCTCGCAGTGAATTGGTTTGCAGAAAATTAAATGTTATTCTTATAAAGAGTAGTTAAAAAACTTAATTCATCTTAAATTGAAAACATTTTATTTGGAGGTTACTATGAAAAAAGTTATAAGTTTATTCATGGCATTTATAATGCTTCTAAGCATTACTGCAGGAATAGATATGGCTTCTTATGCTACTAATGGCATTGAAACCAAAATATCAAGTATCAAATCAAAATATCCTAATGGTTCATATTTTAGTAAAAATGGAAAGGCGTGTAGCCATGAACAGTGGCAAACTTGTAATAACTGCAGATTGTCAAGCATAAGTTCAGCTGCTGCAAATATTTGTGGTGATTCATGGACTTGTCAGGCGTTTGCAAGATATGTTTTTTATATGGTTTTCAACAAATCTCCATATTCAAGTTCTAATACTAAGAAAACAGTTAGTGCTTCTAGCTTGAACTCTAGCGCTAGTTATGGGGATTTTGTCGAATGCGTGTCATCTAGCGGTGCAGTTACTCACGCATTTATATTTTTAGGTGCTAGTGGTACAAAACACTATAGATATCAGTCGAATTATGGTGCTCCGAACAAGGTTAGTTATAAAACGGTTTCGGCATCTGGTGAAGAAAGCCCAGCAACAACAAAATATAAGATTTATCATGCAAGTAACTATAATGAAATCAACAATGGTTCATCTTCCACTACAAAAAATGTGACCATATCATTTAATGTTAATGGTGGTTTGCTTATTAATGGATCTAATCAAACGGGTGGTGTATTAAAAAAAACATACACTGTAGGTAATAAATACGGAATAAATATACCATCTGCTGTAAAATATGGCTATTCATTTGTTGGATGGTATACACAACCAACAGGTGGTATAAGACATGATCGAAATACAACAGTTTCTGCAAATGTTACAACTTTATATGCTCATTATGAAAAGCATGAGCAAGGAGCATTAAAACACAACGGCATTTACAGAATTTATAACTATGGTAGTAATTTACCGATTCAAGCTTCGAGTTCGTCAATAAATTCTAAAATAACTCAAGAAAATTACAGCGATTCAAAATCGCAGCTTTGGAGAGTAATTGATTGTGGAGAGTATGGTTATTACTTTCTTAGTTTAAATGGCGGTAATCATATAGAAGTTGCCTGTGGCGATGATTTTTTAGCTATGAAAAATCCACTGATTTTAGATACGCACGAAAATGTAAATGTTGACCAAGCGGGTTTGTTTACTTTGCATTATGAGAGTACTCGAGATAATCGCAGTTTGTATTCCATTCATTGTCGGTCGGGTCGTACAGTTGATGTAAGCGATGATGTTGATGCATTAAAACCAGGAGCAGCAGTTTATCAGTATGAATATAATGGTGATAATAACCAACTGTTTTATTTTGAAGAGGTTACCGATCGATCTATTTGCTTTTATGATAATATAACGCAAAATTATCTGCCTACACCAAAGGATGTATACGATTATAGTGAAAGTACCACACCAACAGATGGATACTTATCGAGAAATACAGATATAGTAACCACTACAGTAGATCCCCAAAGCAATACTCTTATTATTGATGCCAAAAAGACCGGTTCGGCATCTGATAGTTTAACGTTCACTACGTCTGTAAATGGTTCTAAGAATTACGATATCTATGATTTAAATAATTCGGCAATGTATTTGTATTTCACAGCCAAGTCATCTGTTGAAGATGTAAATATGTATTTTAGATGGGGTTATGATTCAACAGATAACTGTAAATATGTGACTCTTAGTAAAGCTGAAAAAACATATATGGTTGAACTGCCAAGAACTTGGAATTCAGGATCTAACATTCATCCATGGATAGATACGGCATGTAATATAGAAATGAGTAATATCTACCTGACTGAAGAAAAGATTGCAGATATCTCTGAATTACCATTACTTGCTGCCGCAAAAACTGATGCTTTCAATAATCAGGCGAGAAACTATGATGTTTCCCAAAACAATGGAAATTACGGATATTTGCCTGAACCTGTAGAAAATAGGGTTGGATATACTTTTGCGGGTTGGTATACAAAGCGTGTAGGAGGTGATAAAGTAACCGAAGGTACTCCTCTTCAATTTAATACAAAGCTTTATGCTCATTGGGAGAAAAAGATACTAAATGATGTTGAAATAACTGAGAACCCTATAAAGACAGTGTATGAAATAGGTGAATCATTAGATACAACAGGATTAAGAATAAAGCTTAATTATAATGACGGTTCTAGTGAAATAATTTCAAGTGGATTTACAACAAGCGGTTTTAGTTCAACAACTGCTGGTACAAAAACAGTAACCGTAAGCTATGGCGGTAAAACGACAAGTTTTAATGTTATAGTGAAAAATTCAGTTGTTGAAGAAAATGCTCCGTATTTAACTATGGACAGTATTGTTACTTCTGCCGGTAAAGAAATAACTTTATCATTGAATATAAAAAATAACCCCGGCATTGCTGGTCTTGCTATTTCGCTTATATATGACGAAGATGTATTTACACTGAAAGATGTTAAGAACGGTAATTTATTTGATGCATTTACATATGGAAAAAATTTTGTTTGGGATGATAGTCAAAATATAACTTCTGATGGGACTCTTGCAACTTTCGTATTTTCCGTTTCCGAAGATGCCGAGGCAGGAGATTACATTTTCGAGATTATATCACGAAGTTGTGTCAATATTGACCTTGAGGATGTCGAATTGCTTTCAGTAAACCCAACCGTAACGGTAAGCGATTTTATTTACGGAGATACAAACGGAGACGGCAGTATTGATATGAAAGATGTAGTGTTGCTTCGTAAATATATGGCAAATTATGATTATGACACAGAATCATCTTCAGAGGTTGTTGAGCCGGGAGCAGATGCGAACGGAGACAGCAATATTGATATGAAAGATGTTGTATTACTTCGTAAGTATTTGGCAAATTATGATTATGATACTGGCTCGTCATCAGTAGTTTTGGGACCACAATAAAGGAGGAATAAATAATGAAAAAAATACTTAGCATTGTTTTATCAATAGTTTTGATGGTAACATCATTATCAGCAATTACTGTAGCTACAGCTTCTTCAAAACCGATATTTGCCCTTGAGAGCAAAGAGGTTGACGCAGGAGAAACCGTTGAATTGAATTTAACTTTAAGTAACAATCCTGGTATAGCTGGTCTTGCAATCTCTTTAAAATATGATGAGAATGTTTTTACCTTGACGGAAACAAGAGACGGTAAGATGTTCAGTGGCTTTACTGCCGGCAAAAACTTTATTTGGGATGAAAGCGAAAATGTAACGGAAAACGGCACTTTAGCTACATTTGTGTTTAATGTTTCTGAAAATGCAAAATCAGCTGATTATAATATAGATATCATTGTAAGAAGTTGTGTCAATATAGATTTGGAAGATGTTGATTGCAATGTTTCCGCTGGAAACATTAAAGTTGATGCTAAACCAGTATCAGCAAGTGGAGTAAGCCTAAATAAAGATACATTATCACTTATGACGGGTGAAAGTGAAACACTTGTTGCGAAAGTGGAACCTGAAGAAGCAACAAATAAATCTTTATTATGGGAAAGCAGTAATCCTGCGGTTGCAAAAGTTGACGATAACGGGAAGGTTACCGCTATCAAAAAAGGAGAATCTGTAATAACTGTAAAAACTGTTGAAGGCGGATTTACAGCTAACTGCACAGTATCTGTTGATTGCTCTCATACATCAACAACTGTAGTACCTGCAGTAGCTTCAACTTGTATTGAGCACGGTCACAACGAATATACCGTTTGTAATGATTGCGGTGCAATAGTAACAGGCTCTAATGCTGAACTTCCGCTTTCAGCTCACAATTATATTGAAAAAGCAGATGAGAAATATTTGGCTTCAGCAGCAACATGTGTTAGTAAAGCTGTATATTACGAAAGTTGTTCTGTTTGTGGAGAAAAGAGAATAGATACATTTGAATATGGTGAAGTCGATTTGGCAAATCATATAGGAGATACATATCTTGTTGGACAGAAAGCTGCAACATGTAGTACCGAGGGTTATACTGGTGATATTTATTGTAGCAGCTGCAATAAAATTATAGAGAAGGGTAATGTAACAAGCAAAACAGCGCATACTCCATCAGATAAGTGGGAGCAGATAAAAGCACCTACTTGTACAGAATCAGGCATGGAAGTTGAAAAATGTTCGGTTTGCGGAACGGCAATTGACGAAAGAACTATACCGGCAACGGGACATACTTTTGGCGAATGGAAACAAACGAAGGCGCCTACTTGTACTGAACCTGGAGAAGAAACGAGGGAGTGTGCATGTGGAGAGACAGAAACCAGAGAAGTTCCGGCAAAAGGACACACACTAGGCGAATGGAATGTTACATTGAAACCGACTTGCACTAATCCTGGTGAAAAGAAAACCGTTTGTCAAGATTGCGGTATGGAATTTGTTGAAAATATCTCTGCGACCGGGCATACTGCTGGAGAGTGGACAGTAATAAAGGATGCTACCTGTACAACAGATGGTGAAAGAAAAACAATATGTACAGTCTGTGGTGAAGAATATACAGAAGTTATTCCAGCAAAGGGTCACCAGTTTGGAGAATGGGTGGTTGTAAAGGAAGCAACTGAAACTGAAGAAGGTATTAAAGAACACATATGTAATGTATGTGGGGAGAAAGAAACTCAGATTATCCCAATTTTGACAACAGAAAGCAATAATGAAGAAACAACTATTGAATCAACAGATTCAACTACATCAAATAGAGTTTCGGACACAAGCAAGAAGAGTCCTAATACTGGCTCAGGAACTGAACTTATAGTCGCTTCAGCAGTAAGCTCGGCATTGATTATTGCGGTATTACTTGTTTCTAGCAAGAAAAAGAAAAGTTTAAATAAATAAACTAATTAATATATCCGGTGCAAGAAATCTTGCACCGGTATTTTTTGCATTAAATTTATCGTTTTCTTATATTAAAGATTGTAGCGATAGTACTTTTGTACAGTATTATTCATAGCATCAAATGAGCATCAATCATGAGATTGATATTTTATTTTTACCTTTGATATGGCTTTGAAACCGTTGATGATAAAGCACATTTTTTAGTTTTACGCATCTTCTCCAAAACCGCGTGCCGAGGGTTCAAGTCCTTCTGCCCCTGCCATTTAAAAAGTCTCAAAATCCGCTTGTGGTGCGGGTTTCGGGGCTTTTTTTATTTTTCAGGGGCTGTGAATTTTATAGCGATTTTTTTACTCTTTTATTTCGTAATTTTTCGTAAAATGACGTTTTTTTACCTTTTTTGGGCTATTTTTTTCGTAAAATATTCGTAAAATTAGAATTTGAATATCAGTAAATTATGACCTCTCAACAGAGGTTACAGTGTTTTAATAAAATCCTCCAAAAGCCTTGAAAATAAAGGATTTATCGCAATGTGTTCGCCTTATCTCTTTATACGATTACACACAAGTTTATTCTTTCCCTCTTTGCTCATAAGGGCAAATACAAGGGCAAGAAAATCTCACAACAAGATATAACAGAGTGTGGCAATCGGAGAACTGTGATGTATGTGCGAATATATTATAACGGAGGATTTTCAATGGACAAGTATATTTACGATGATAAAAATGGTCTGTGGTATGAACTGCAAGGAGATTATTATATTCCTTGTTTTATCTTACCAGCCGAAAAAGAACAACCTATCGGTTTGTGGGGACAGCGGCACTTGCGGTATCTGAAAGAATACCACAGAAATACATACACAACGCTATTGACAAGCGGCAGGCTGAACACTTACCTTGCCGACATTGACAGGCAGGCACAAGAACGCTTTGAAATACTCACAGAGCAGATGAAACAGGCACAGGGTATCACGGAGCAGTTAAAGGTTGAAAACACCTTAGAGTGGGTTGGTCGAATGAATAACATACGGGCGTGTGCTATGGAGGTTGTGAATGAGGAAAACATCTACAATTAAAGCATTGTAACGAATTTGACTGTAAAATCGTGGCGAGTAGGGATAACTTACCCGCCCTATTTTATGCTCTATGAGCCGCTTAAACAAGGCTTTTGACACCGAAAAGCGTTATATTACTTAACATTTGTTATAGACGGCGGGTAGGGTATACTCCGTTTGCTCAGTTAATGGCATTTTAATGCCAGATTTTGTACCTCTTACAACAAACCCGTTGAGAAAAAAATATGAATGATTATATTATAATAATTGAAGGAGGTGCGGTATGGATATTCAGATTATTGAGCACATAAAAGAAACATTAAGCGTAGTTATTCAGTGCAATAAAATTGATGATGAAGTAATGAGATTAAAATCGCATATCGAATCATTTGACAATAAATTGTATGCCCAAAAAGACGGTAGGGACATTTATTCAGTGGTTAGTTTTTATCGGAATTATATGTGTTCTTTATTTCATTTGTATTGCAATATACCAGAGGTATAGCAATAAGCAAGGAGAAATTTATACGCAAGCTTTGATAAAATATCAACAACAAAGGAGAAATGTAAATGGGAAATAGAAAAGAGTTAGTATCATCATTGCAAGGCTTTCAAATGCGCGGTCGCTGCCGGATGTAAAATACATGGCGTCGCCTCCTTTCTGTTTTTTGGCATAAGAAAAGCCGCAGACTTTTTCAAAATCTGCGGCTTGGCCTATGAGAAAAGGACACCACTTGCACGATGCCCTTTCTCGTCAACTATTTAATTTTTTGTGTTCCCACACTCCATATCAATGACTACCGAAACGGTGATATAGTCCTCAATACGCTTATTACGGAATTTATCACCCTCTGCGTCAAACACCACATGACGGGAAAAGTGCCTAAATCTAAGGATTTCTACAAGGTTTCTCTTTGTAGCAACACTATTGTCTCCACATGGCTTGAGAGGACAGAATGAATGTCATTTGAGTACGTCCGTTCTCGGAAACATATCCACT
>ENA-OPCA01002840-OPCA01002840.1-human-gut-metagenome-genome-assembly--contig:-NODE-2840-length-10127-cov-3.518666_pt1 | contig 10127 bp, 10 predicted proteins | sample MGYA00241076_ERZ501468 | MGnify/ENA primary metagenome ERZ501468 (study PRJEB25962, sample SAMEA2042633) | human gut metagenome | biome: human gut; feature: human-associated habitat; material: faeces... | reverse complement strand
ACGGCGGCGGTGATAATGGCGGCGGCGACAACGGCAACGGCACCGACCCCAACAATCCGGGCGGCAAAGACCCGAATGGCAATGATCCTGACGGGAATAATCCGGACGGCAATAATCCGGATGGCAACAATCCGGACGGCAATAATCCGGACGGCAACAATCCGGATGGCAATAATCCGGACGGCAACAATCCGGACGGCAATAATCCGGACGGCAGCAAGTCGAACACCCCCAAGACCGGCGACACACGTCTGATCTGGCTGGTCATTGCGCTGGCAGTGATCTTCGTGGCGACCTTCGCTGCGACCTACTACAACCGCAGGAAGAGCAAGCACCACGGTGCCTGATCTTCACTCTCACGCAGTTAAAATGGGCAGCGTCAAATGACACTGCCCATTTTCTTATCAGGAGTTTTGTATGAAAAAAACTGTACTCATCGTGATCCGCGTCATCTGCATCGTCGGCTTTCTGGTATGCGCCGGTGTGCTCGGCTGGTACTGGCACAGTGACCGCAGCGACCGCGCTGTTGCCGAGGCGCTCGCCGCCGCGCATGACGCGGCCAGCGCAGCAGCCATTGAGCAGGTGCGCGCAGTCGCCGCCGACAATGCGGATACGATCGGCTGGCTGCGCATCGACGGCACCAACATCAACAACGTCGTCATGTTTGCCCCTGGCACGCCGGGCAAGTACCTGCACATGGACTTCTACGGCAAGTGGTCGTACCGCGGCACGCTGTATGTCGCCGAAAACTGCGATGTGCGCACGGCGGACAACATCCTCATCTACGGGCACCACATGAAAGACGGCAGCATGTTCGGCTCCCTGATCTCCTACAAGGATGCGGCATTTCGCGCTGCGCACCCGATCGTGCAGTTTGACACGCTCTACGCCTCCCATTCGTACGAGGTCGTGGCCGCGATCGAAACGGAAATCCCCGCTGAGAGCTCTGACGCCTTTCGATATTATGACTGCGTCGGCACGGACGCGCAGCAGTTTGCGCAGTATTGCGCATTCATTGAAGAAAACCGCTGCTACGACACCGGCATCACCATCCAGCCCGGCGACCGGCTGCTGACACTGTCCACCTGTGCATACCACACTGCAAACGGCCGCTTTCTGGTCGTAGCGCGGCAGATCGACTGAACGGAATCCAGTCCCTTATGCAGCAAAAAACCCGCCATCCGTTCGGATGGCGGGTTTTTTGATACAGTCTTACAGGGCAGCCTTCGCCTGCTCGCACAGAGCGGTGAACGCAGCGGGATCATGGATCGCAGTCTCGGAGAGCATCTTGCGGTTCATGTCGATGCCGGCCAGCTTCAGGCCGTGCATAAAGGTGGAGTAGTTCATGCCGTTGGCCTTGCAGCCGGCGCTGATACGGGTGATCCAGAGCTGACGGAAGTCTCTCTTCTTCTGCTTGCGGCCGACGTAAGCATAGCGGCCGGACTTCATCATCTGCTGGTTGGCCATCTTGTAGTGGCGGGACTTGTTGCCCCAGTAGCCCTTAGCCAGACCGAGAATCTTTTTTCTATGTTTGCGCGTCATCATCGCGCCTTTGACTCTTGCCATTGTTGTTTCCTCCTATTGTGCGGTCAATCCTTATTTATAAGGAATCATTTTTCTGATGGTCGCTTCAGTAGTCGCATCCGCATAAGTGGTGGAACGCAGACGACGGCAGCGCTTGGTGTCCTTCTTCGTGAGAATGTGGCTCTTGAACGCATGGGCACGCTTGACCTTGCCGTTCTTGGTGAGATTGAATCTCTTTTTCGCGCCACTGTGAGATTTCAGTTTGGGCATTGTATTGGCTCCTTCCTTGGTTTGCTTACTTCTTATTATTGGTGTTCTGCGCCTTGGGCGACAGGAACATAGACATATTGCGCCCCTCGAGCTTGGGCTGCTTGTCGAGGTTGGCGATATCCGCGCACTTGGCAGCGAAGTCGCGCAGCAGCTGCTCGCCGATGTTGGTGTGTGCCATTTCACGGCCGCGGAAGCGGATGGTCACCTTCAGGCGGTCGCCGCCCTGCAGGAACTTCTGGCCGTTTTTCAGCTTGGTGTTGAAGTCGTTCTCGCCGATGCCGGGCGACATGCGGATCTCCTTGACTTCGATCACATGCTGATTCCTTCTGGCCTCCTTCTCGCGCTTGGCCTGCTCAAAACGGTACTTGCCGTAATCCATGATTTTGCAGACCGGCGGATTCGAGCCCGGAGCGATCTTCACGAGGTCGAGGTCTTTTTCAATCGCGATCTCGAGCGCGGCAGCAGAGGACATAATGCCCAGCTGCGCACCGTCGGCGCCGATGACGCGGACTTCCTTGTCGCGGATTTCTTCGTTGATCTGATAGTTTGCAGTTGCGATACGAACACACCTCCATTGGTTGCATCGGGAGCGATCGCTCCAGAACAAAAAAGCACGGATGCCAAACACATCCGCGCGCATAAAACACATACAGCCCCCGTGGGGAGCAGGTTTTATTGACCGCGGACCGCCTTTGCGGCCGGGTGAGGCAGTCCATAGGACGCCCACTTTGTTGTCAGCTTTTATACTATAGCAGTCTCCACGCGGTCTGTCAAGTATTTTCTGTGTCAAAGCGCAAAAACGCAGTCAAAGCGGCTGGGAGCGGCACACCGGTGTGCCGCTCCCCTGCTTGCGCCCGGCTCAGTAGGTCGTGTCCTGCGCGTCCGGAGCGTCCGGCGCGGCACCGTTCTGTGCAGCCTGCTCCTGCGCCATGGCGATCTTCACGACGCGGCTCGTGCCGAGCCGGTCGGCGCCGAGGCGAATGAACTCCTCCGCGTCGGCGAGGCTTGCGATGCCGCCAGCAGCCTTGACCTTCACGTGCGGCGGGCAGCAGGCGCGCAGCAGGCGCACATCGTCCGCCGTGGCGCCGCCGGTGGAAAAGCCGGTGGAGGTCTTGATATAGTCCGCACCGCTGTCGGAGACGATGCGGCAGAGCATGCGCTTTTCCTCCTCGGTCAGCAGGCAGCACTCGATGATAACCTTGAGGATACAGCCGCGGCTGGCCTCACGCACGGCGCGGATATCGGCCGCGACATCATCCCAGCAGCCGTCCTTGACCATGGCCAGATTGACGACCATATCCACCTCGTCAGCACCATTGCGGATGGCCTCCGCCGCCTCGAACGCCTTGACGGCCGGAGTGTGATATCCGTTCGGGAAGCCGATGACCGTGCAGATGCGCAGCCGGTCACCGACATATTTCTTCGCCCCGGCAACATGGCACGGCGGGATGCACACACTGGCGCAGCCGTAGCGCATGCCCTGATCGCAGAGGGCGCGGATCTCCGCTGCAGTGGCATCCACACGCAGGAGCGTATGATCGCAGCGGGAAAGAATCTCTCGAAGTTCCATGATCGTTCATCCTTTCTGATGAGGCACAAATGATATTTGGTTGTATTATACCGCGTCCGGAAGCTTTGTACAAGACGCATATTTTCCGCCGCCGGCACATAGGCTGTGATACCCAACAAGAGAGGTGCAGCACATGGACGAACTGGAACGAAACAATTATGCCGAGCTCTGCGGCACGCTGGCGGCGCCGCCCGCGCTGTCGCACGAAAACAGGCAGGAGCGCTTTTTCACCTTCCCGCTCGAGACCCAGCGGCTCTCTGGCACGATCGACCGCGTGAACATTGTCGTGCGCGAGCGGCTGCTGGCCGAGATGCCGTTAGAGGAACCGGCACGGCTGTGCGTTACCGGTGATGTGCGCTCGTTCAACAACCGCCGCGGGCCGGGCGCAAAGCTGGTCATCACGGTGTTCGCGCGCGACATCTCGCCCTGTGACGAGCCGTATGACCGCAACCTGATCCTGCTCAGCGGTACGCTCTGCAAACCGCCGAACCTGCGCACGACGCCGATGGGGCGCGACATCTGCGACCTGATGCTCGCCGTGAACCGGCACTACGGCCGCAGCGACTACCTGCCGTGCATCACGTGGGGCGCGCGCGCGTGCGAGACCGCACTCTGGGATGTGGGTACGCGCGTGTCTCTCGAAGGACGGCTGCAGAGCCGCAGCTACATCAAGGTGCTGGACACCGGCGCCGTCGAGCGCACCGCGTTCGAGGTGTCCGTGCTCGACATCTGCCGCCTGTCGCCGCCGGGCGACTGAACGCACATACCGTCCCGGCAAAGCGCGCCCCGCAGAAAGATCTGCGGGGCGCGAGTCATTTCGTCCATTTTATCATCCCGCGAGCGCGTACACGAGCACTTCGAAGTCCTGCACGCCGCCGTCCGCCGCCGTGCCCTGTCCACGCAGGACATAGAACGGATAGAGCGCATAGTCGCCCTCGGCATTGAACCCGGCGTTCATGTAATACGCCTGCTCAACCCCGGTGATCGTGCAGCCTGTGAGCTGCTGCGCGATATTCGCCGAAAATTCGTGCGCATCCAGCCGTGCCTGTACGGTCTTAGCGTCCGCCAGGCGGACTGTTTTGGTGCCGCCCTCCTTGAGCGGAGCATACTGCTGCGTCAGCGCCGTCACATTGCCGTCCTTGTCAAAGGAGACGGAGATGTGATACTTTCCATACACCATCCGGCCGTTGACCTCGGGCGTCACATCGACCGTTTTGCTGCTCACGTTCGTCTCATAGGTCGCGCTGCTGAAGACGATCCGGGACGTGTCGGCGAGCTCCGGCGCGCCCTTTTTCAGCCGCTCGCGCACGGTCTGCTCGAGCTGTGCGTCCGTCGGAAATTCGCTCAGGTCACCCCGCGTCAGCTCCTCGGTCGGCGTGTAGTACTGGATGTAGCCGGTCTGCGCATCATACGAGAGCCGGCCGGCCAGCTGCGTCTGCATCGTGTCCGCGTCCATATCCAGCAGCGCGGCCGCCAGCGCCATGGAATACGCCTTGTCCACATAGCATTTGTAAACCGTATCCCTTCCCTTATCCGGGAGCGTGATCGTATCCGGCAGCGTGAGATCCAGCGTCGGTTCCATGCCCGTGGTCGCCAGCACCAGCTTGCTCTGCGCGCCACAGGCACTCAGCGCCAGCAGCAGCGTCAGCACCGCCAGCAGCAGGCAGAGTCGTTTTCTTCGCGTCATGTTCGGTCGCTCCTTTCTGAAAAACGTGCAAATTCCATTTCGCTTCCAGCTCCAGAATAACGCATGTGCCTGTATTTGTCAATCGATTTGCCAAAAAAACACAGAAGTCAGGAAGCGGCTTCTGTGTTTGATGCGCTGTTCACTTTTCCGGCACGATCTCGATCCAGTACCCGTCCGGGTCTTCGATGAAGTAGATGCCCATGGCCGGATTTTCAAAGCAGATGCAGCCCATGGCCGCGTGCTTGGCGTGCGCGGCATCCATATCCGGCACGGTGAACGCGAGGTGAAACTCCCCCTCACCGAGGTCATACGGCTGCGTGCGGTCACGCAGCCATGTCAGCTCGAGCTGAAACGGCGAGTGCCCGTCGCCCAGAAACACGAGCCGGAACGAGCCGTCGGATGCATCCTTCGTGCGCACGGGCTCCAGACCGAGCGCATCATGATAAAACTGCACGCTGCGCGCAAGATCGAGAACATTGAAATTAAAGTGATTGAAGGTAAACATACCGTGCCTCCCAAATAAAATCTCTGTACCACAAGTATAGCGTCCGGCGCGCGCAATGTCAAAGCGCGGGCGCAAAAAACTGTTGGAATTTCATGCCGCACACGGTATAATATCTGTATCAGACTGAGATATTGGAGGCGCGCCATGGATACGACAGGACGCGCGCCCGGCTTTTTGACAAAGTCGGAGCTGCAGGAATTTCACACTGGCACAGCCGCGCACGCTTACCGCACGTTCGGCTGCCACGCCCTGCCCGGAACGGCAGAGCACCGCTTCGCCGTCTGGGCGCCGCACGCGCAGCACGTTGCGCTCGTGGGCGACTTTAACAACTGGGACGCCGGCGCGACGCCGATGGACCGGCTGCCGGACGGCACATGGGTGCAGACCGTGGACGGTCTGCGCGACGGGGCGCTGTATAAATACGCCGTCACCGGTGCAGACGGGCAGACGGTGCTCAAGGCCGATCCCTTTGCCGCGCACTGCGAGACAGGACCTGCCACGGCGTCGAAGGTCTGGTCGCTCGAGGGCTACGTCTGGCACGACCGGAGCTATCTGCGCCGCCGCGCCGAGCGTGATGTGTACCGCGCGCCGATGAGCATTTACGAGGTGCACCTCGGCTCCTGGCGTCGGCCGGAGACCGGGCTGCCGTGGTACCGCTCGGTCGCGGATGAATTGGCAGACTACTGCCGCGAGATGCACTACACGCACGTGGAGCTGCTGCCTGTGACGGAATACCCCTACGACGGGTCGTGGGGCTATCAGGTGACGGGGTACTACGCCCCCACCAGCCGCTACGGCACGCCGCAGGACTTCATGTATTTTGTCGACAAGCTCCACCGCGCCGGTATCGGCGTGATCATGGACTGGGTCCCGGCGCATTTTCCGAAGGACGCGCACGGGCTCGCGCGCTTTGACGGCACGCGGCTCTACGAGTGCAAGGAGGCGCGCATGGCAGAGCACCCGGAATGGGGCACGCTCATTTTTGACTACGCCATGCCGGAGGTGCAGAGCTTTCTCATCTCGTCGGCAATGCTGTTTTTTGACCGCTACCACATCGACGGCATCCGTGTGGACGCGGTGTCCTCGATGCTGTACCTCAACTACGCCCGGCGCGACGGCGAGTGGACACCCAACCGCGACGGCGGCAACATCAATCTCGGCGCGGTCGCCTTTCTGCAAAAGCTCAACACGACCCTGCTCACAGCATGGCCCGGCTGCATGACGATTGCGGAGGAGTCGTCCGCCTACCCCGGCGTGACGAAGCCGCCCTATGACGGCGGTCTCGGCTTCAGCTTCAAGTGGGACATGGGCTTCATGCACGACACGCTCGACTATCTGGAGCTTGACTCCTACTTCCGCAAGTACCACCACGACAAGCTGACGTTCTCGATGATGTACGCCTTTTCCGAAAACTTCATCCTCGCATTTTCCCATGATGAGGTCGTGCACGGCAAAAAGTCGATGCTCGATAAGATGTACGGCACATATGAGCAGAAGTTTGCCGCGCTGCGCGCGCTCTACGGCTATCAGTTTGCGCATCCGGGCAAGAAGCTCACGTTCATGGGCTCGGAATTCGGACAGTTCATTGAGTGGAACTATAAGCAGGGGCTCGACTGGCTGCTGCTCGACTACCCCATGCACAAGGCCATGCAGCACTGGTGCAGCGCGCTCAACGCCTGCTACCATGGCAGCCGCGCGCTCTGGGACATCGACGACGGCTGGGACGGCTTCACGTGGCTGAACGTGGACGATGCCGAGCGCAGCGCCATCGCCTTTCTGCGCACGGCACGAAACGGACGCCGGGTCGTGTGCGTATGCAACTTCACGCCCGTGCGCTATGACGACTTTGTCATCGGTCTGCCCAAGCGCGGCGTGCTGCGCGAGCTGCTCTCGAGCGACGCGGAGGACTTCGGCGGCACAGGCATCCGCAACGCGCCCGAGATCCGCAGCGAGGACACGCCCTTCGGCGCGCTGCCCTGCTGCGCACGCGTGACGCTGCCGCCGCTTTCGACCGTATACTTCACCTTCACGAACCGGTAAAGGAGGGACGCTATGAAACCCGAACTGCGCACAGCGCTCGCCGAAAAGGGGCGCTGCGACCTGCCCGGCGTGCTGCTGGCAGCCGCCGAATGTGCACCGCTGGCCAAGACCGGCGGTCTTGCAGACGTGGTCGGCACACTGCCGAAGAGCCTCGCGGCACTCGGCTTTGACGCACGCATCATTACGCCGTATCACCGTGTGATCAAGGACAAATACGCCGCTCAGGTCACACATCTGACAGACTTCTACATCGACCTCGGCTGGCGGCATCAGTACGTCGGCATCGAGCGGCTGCTGCTCGACGGCATCGTCATCTATCTCGTGGACAACGAGTTTTACTTCGGAGACCGCATTTATCTCGGCGGCGAGGCCGAAGGTGAGCAGTACGCCTTTTTTGCCCGCGCGATCCTGGAGGCGCTGCCAAGGCTCGACTTCACGCCCGAGGTGCTGCACTGCAACGACTGGCACACCGCCGTGCTGCCCATGCTGATGAAAACGCAGTACGCCGGCCGGATGCAGTCGCGGATGCAGACGCTGCTGACGATCCACAACATCGCCTATCAGGGCAAGTTCAGCTTCGAATTCGTGCAGGATCTGCTCGGCATCGACGCGCGCTACTACACGCCGGAGTTCATGGAGCTCAACGGCTGCGCGAATCTGCTCAAGGCGGGCTGTGTCTTTGCCGACCACATCAACACCGTCAGCCCGAGCTACGCCGGCGAGATCCGCACGGCGGCCTATGGCGAGGGGCTTGAGGGCATTCTCAACGCGCGGCAGCATCAGCTGTCGGGCATCCTCAACGGCATCGACACCGCCGTATTTGACCCCGCGCACGACGCCGGCATCACCGCGCCCTACTCCATGGACGACATGAGCGGCAAGGCGGTCTGCCGCGCCGCGCTGTGTCAGGAGCTCGGGCTCGAGATCGGCGAACACACGCCCATCGTTGCCATGGTCACGCGCATGACGCCGCAAAAGGGCTTCGACCTCGTGCAGTGCGTGCTCGACGAGCTCATGGAGGAGCAGGACATGGCGTTCGTGCTCCTCGGCACGGGCAACGCCGAATACGAGGACTTCATGCGCAGCGCCGAGTGGCGGCACAAGGGACGCCTGTGCGCCTACATCGGCTATGACGAGGCGCTGTCGCACCGCGTGTACGCGGGCAGTGATTTTCTGCTAATGCCGTCAAGCTTTGAGCCGTGCGGCCTGTCGCAGATGATCGCCATGCGCTACGGCACGCTGCCGATCGTGCGCGAGACCGGCGGTCTGCGCGACAGCGTGCAGCCGTATAACCGCTTCACCGGTGAGGGCACCGGGTTCTCGTTTGCAAACTTCAACGCCTACGAGCTCGCCGACACCGTTCGCCGCGCGCTCGCACTCTATCATAACAAGCACGATGCCTACCTCCGCGTGCAGCGGCAGGCCATGGCGCAGCTGATGCCCGTGCGTTTCGACAAGCACGTGCTCTTCAATCCGCACATCAATTACGGATACTACCTCTCGCCGAGTTTCATGCCCATGATGCTGATGATCTTCGTGGTGATGGTGACCGTTTTCGCCATCGGCACCGAACTCAAGCACGCCACGGCCCGCGAATGGCTCGGCACGGGAAACGGTTCGGTCGCGGCGGCGCTCGCGGGCAAGGTGCTGCCCATCACGGCGGGGATGTTCCTGATCTCGCTGGTGATGCTGGTGATCAACTTCAAAATCGTGGGAACGCCGCTGAACGGCAGTCTTGCGGTGATTCTCGCCGGCACGCTGCTCTTCATTTTGAGCTACCAGTCGATCTCGGTGCTGATAGTCTCGCTGCTGGCCAACCTGCGCCTGTCGCTCTCGATCGGCGGCGGATATTCGGTGCTGGCCTTCACCTTCTCGGGACTGACGTTCCCGATCATGGCCATGTGGGAGCCGATGCAGTGGGTGAGCAAGATCTTCCCGTTCACCTTCTACACCGATATTTTTGTCGACCAGATGCTCCGCGGCACGCCGTGGGTCTACTCGCTGCCCGACCTCTGCTACATGTCGCTGTTCATCGTTTTACCGCTCCTGTGCCTGCCGCGCCTGCGGACGATCTGCACGGAGGAAAAATACTGGGGGAGGTTATAACATGGGCAGGTTCATACATCAGATCACATCCTACCGGCAGCAGATGCTGTCGGTCATGCGCAATGAATTCCGCTCGATATTCACCGACGCAGGCGTCGTCCTCATCCTGGTACTCGCGCTGATCATCTACGCCACGGTTTACTCGATGGCCTACGGCGCACAGGTGTTGCGCAACGTGCCGATCATCACTTTCATCAACAAACTCGACCGTGAAGGCATGGATCCGTTCAGCCTGCTCGACGACATTGAAAAAACGCTGGCGCTCGACGTTACGCCGGCCAGCTGGCCGATCGGCATGGGCAAGGACTTTCTCGGCTGCTACGACCTGATCGGCGATCAGCTGATCCTGATGAACAAAAACGGCGACAAATCGCAGAAAAACGCAACCATCGAAACCTGTCGCGGGCTCGACGATCCGGTATTGA
>ENA-OPCA01002813-OPCA01002813.1-human-gut-metagenome-genome-assembly--contig:-NODE-2813-length-10250-cov-3.225601_pt1 | contig 10250 bp, 10 predicted proteins | sample MGYA00241076_ERZ501468 | MGnify/ENA primary metagenome ERZ501468 (study PRJEB25962, sample SAMEA2042633) | human gut metagenome | biome: human gut; feature: human-associated habitat; material: faeces... | reverse complement strand
GCCTTTGTGGGTACCCATGACTTCAAAAGTTTCTGCGCAAACAAACGTATGAAAAAGTCCACGGTGCGCACCATTTATGATATCGGCATCAAACAGAAGGAACAGCGGCTGGTGCTGTCTTTTACAGGCAACGGCTTTTTGTACCAGATGGTGCGGATACTCACAGGCACCCTCATTGAAGTAGGGGAAGGCAAACGCAGCCCCATGGAAATGGAAGAAATTCTGGCAGCGGAAAACAGGGAGGCAGCTGGCTTTACGGCGCCTTCCCGTGGTTTGATGCTGGATGAAGTGTTTTATGAACCTTATGGGAAAGGAACGGAGATGCCATGATTCGGATTGCTGACTTAAAACTGCCTTTGGGCAGAGAAGAAAGCCTGCTGAAAAAACGGGCGGCAAAACAACTGCATATCCCTGTGGAACAGATCACATCATGGCGGATTTTCAAAAAATCACTGGATGCCCGGAAAAAAGACCGTATCCATTACGTTTGCGTGGTGGATGTGGCTGTGGATAATGAAAGCAAGGTGCTGGCAGGAGTGAAAGGGGACAAAAACGTTTCCAAAACCCCTGATTTGTCCTATCATTTCCCGGAAGGCAAATGTCAGATGGAAAAACGCCCGGTGGTAGTGGGCTTTGGTCCAGCTGGTATGTTTGCGGCACTTCTTTTGGCGCAGATGGGTTTGAAGCCCATTGTGCTGGAACGGGGCGGTGATGTGGACAGTCGAAAGGAAGCTGTGGACAAGTTCTGGAAGACAGGCGTGCTGGATGTGGATAACAACGTCCAGTTCGGCGAAGGCGGCGCAGGGACATTTTCTGACGGGAAACTGACCACCCGCATCAAAGATCCTAGATGCCGAAAGGTGCTGGAGGAATTTGTAGCAGCAGGCGCGCCGAAAGAAATCTTGTACGACAGCAAGCCCCATATCGGTACAGACTTGCTCCGTGGTGTCGTGAAAGAAATCCGGCAGAAAATCATATCTTTGGGGGGCGAAGTGCGCTTTTTCTCCAAAGTGACAGATATTTTCTCGGAAAATGGCATGGTGACAGGCGTAGAAATCAATGGAAAAGAACGTCTGGATGCTTCTGATGTGGTGCTGGCATTGGGACACAGTGCCAGAGATACCTTTACCATGCTGTATGAAAAAGGTTTTGCCTTGGAACAGAAGCCTTTTGCCATGGGGGTGCGTATTGAGCATCCACAGGAAATGGTGAATGTTTCCCAGTATGGCGAAGCGGCAGACCAGCTTCCGGCGGCGGATTATCGTCTGACTTATACCACCACCAAAGGCAGAGGGGTCTATACCTTCTGCATGTGCCCTGGAGGTTATGTGGTGGCGGCGGCTTCGGAAGAAGGTCGTTTGGCTGTCAACGGCATGAGCGAACATGCCAGAGATGGGCAGAACGCCAATTCCGCATTGCTGGTGCAGGTGTTCCCTGAGGATTTCGGCAGCGAACATCCCCTTGCGGGCATGTATTTCCAGCGGGAATTGGAAGAAAAAGCCTTTCAGGCTGGCGGAGGCAACTATACAGCCCCTGTCCAGACTGTAGGCAGCTTTTTGCAGGACAAAGAAAACGCTTTTGGGCAGGTGCGTCCGACCTATGCGCCCAAAACGGTTTTTGCGGATATGAAAGAAATTTTCCCGGACTTTATGACGGAAGCCATGGCGGAAGCATTGCCGGCTATGGGTCGGCGGCTGAAAGGCTTTGACCGGGATGACGCTGTGCTGACGGCTGTGGAAAGCCGCAGTTCTTCTCCTGTGCGTATTTTGCGTGGAGAAGGCGGACAGAGTCTTTCTCTGACGGGGCTGTATCCCACAGGAGAAGGGGCAGGCTATGCCGGCGGTATTGTGTCAGCGGCAGTAGACGGCGTTGTGGCGGCAGAGCATATTTTCCGCAGACATGTGAAATAAAGAAAATTTGAAGTGGATTCCCTTCATATTTAGGGCTTGCTTCATCAGAAAAAATAGCTGGAGTCTTTGAGATAGAAAGATTCCAGCTATCCTATTTTTAGATTGTATTTGAAATGTTTTTTCGGAAAAGGAGGAGTGGACATGGACTTGGAAAAATGGCTGGCAGACTGGACAGCCTGTGTAGATGGTATTTTCGGAGAGCGGATACGTTTTCTGGGTATACAGGGCAGTTATGGCAGAGGAGAAGCCACAGCGGAAAGCGACATTGATGTGGTACTTTTGCTGGATGGATTACAACTGGAAGATTTGCAGGCTTATGATGAAGCTGTGTCTGCTTTGCCCATGCGGGAGAAGCTCTGTGGTTTTGTAGGCGGCTGGGAAGAATTGATGCATTGGGATAAAGCCGATTTGTTCCAGTTCATACAGGATACAACACCTTTGCGGGGCAGTCTGGATGACCTTTGGTGCGAAATCACAAAAGAGGACATCCAGCGGGCAGTTCATAAAGGCGCTTGTGACTTGTACCATGGCTGTGTCCACAATTTCCTCCATGAAAAAGATGGGGAGATGCTGAAAGCCTTTTATAAAGGCGCTCTTTTTGTGGTGCAGGCGGTGGTTTATCTGCAAAAAGGCGTTTATGGGAAGAAAAGAACGGATTTGGAGCAGATGGCAGAAGGCATGGAAAAAGAAATTTTGTCCATGGCAAAAGAGCTGAAAGGACAAAATGAAATTTCCAGAGAATTGTTTGAACAGGGCAGTCGCCTGTTGCTTTGCTGGACAGGGCGGCTCATCAAAGAAGAAAAATAAAAAAACTGGAATCCTTTATGCGGATTCCAGCTTTTTTATGCGTTATTTTGCAGCAGTCTGTTTTTGTATCTGTATGACCAGAAGTAAGACAGAACTGCCCAGCAAATGGGCAAAAGCCCAAAGAACATAGCGCCGGGGGCATCATCTGCTTCTGCCAGATCAATCCAGAAGGGGATCACCAGCAGAAAGAGGATGCCATAAGTGATGGCGCAAATTTTGATTTTCCGTAATGTCTGTACCACTGCGCCTGTTTCCTGTGCAGTACTGTCTGACTGGCATAAGAAACGATAGCCATAAAACAGTCCTGTGAAAAAGGGAACGGCGGAGAGGTAGATGGCAAGGAGTATGGGATAGAAATACTGTCGGTAAGGCTGTTTTATGGGGTCTGTGATGGCAAGATACAGAATACACCCGCCGAATAGGGCGGCGCCCAGTGCCAGCAGAACCAGCAGGATTTTCAAAAGCCTATTTCTCAGATTGCCCATGATCTCCCTTCTTTCCTGTGATTATTCCACGTTGGTGATGACCATAGCCGCGTCTTTGCTTTCCTGTGTGTAGGTGAATGTGATGGCGTCGCCTACGTTATATTCCTGCAGTTTGGATGCTACCTTGCTGTCTGTGAACTGGTAAGCGTTGACAGTACCGTCGGGCAGTGTCATTTCCGCTGTATGTCCATCGGAAAGACCGTTGTAAACGGCATTGACTGTGATTTCATTGGAAGCCGTTTCGGAAGATGTGGTGCCGGAAGTCTGGCTGTCACCTTCGTTTTCTGTGGTTTCAATAGGTGTTACGCTGGCAACGCTGTAAAGGTACATAGGATCAGAGATGCCGTCAGCGTATGTGTTATTGGTCATGGTAACAGTCCAGGAACCGATGATGTCCTGATCTTCCATAAGGGAAACCAGATCTGCCTGTACAGTCACAACGCCGTCTTCTTCGCCTTTGAATGTCAGTTTGGTTTCTGCCAGACCGATGTCGCCTCTGCCAAAGGTGTAGGCATCTGTGCTTTCATCATAAGTCACACGACCGGAAAGGCTGTCGGGCAGTTCCAGCAGGTCGTCATAGTCTGCAAAAAGGGCAATGGCCAATTCCTGAACGGCTTTGCTGGGCAGTGTGATGGAATCATCGGTCACTTCTGCCAGCTGATGTTCACTGCCATACTGTCCTGCGAAATACGCAAGGGATGTCCAGAAAAATTCAGGGTCATGGGGGTCATATTCCATACCGTTTTCCAACATGCACCGCACCAGAGAGTCTACAGGCGCTGTCATGTCGTCAACGGCTTGTGCCTGCTGTTCGGCGGTCATTTCCTGTGTTTGTGGGGGTTCTTCGGTTTCTGTATTGGCGGTGCAGGCAGCTGTGCCCAGCATCAGCATGCAGACAACCAGAGAAGATGTCAGTCGTTTCATATATATTCCTCCTTTGGAATCTATCACAAAATAACAATTGTCTTTATTTTATATTATCAGTATATACAATCATTATAAATAAAATATGACGAAAGTCTTTCTTTTTTTTGAATTTTCTAAAATTTGTTGACAGAAAAGTGTATGATTGCTATCATACAGTTAAGAAGTGTATGACAATCATAGTACACTTGAAAGGAGGTGACAGACGGTTGTGAATTTTTCTGATCTGCAGCTGCATGATATGGAGCCGGTCTATGTGCAGATTGTGCGACATTTGAAACGGGCAATTTTTCTGGGGGAAGCGGCTGTGGGAGAAAGCCTGCCTTCCAGAAGGGAACTGGCGGCGCAGCTTTGCATCAATCCTAACACAGCCCAGAAAGCTTTTCGGCTCATGGAGGAAGAAGGGCTCATACAGACACCGAAAAACGCAGCCAGCACGGTTTTTTATGACGAAGAAACATTGGGCAGAATCCGGCAGGAGATGACGGGAGATCTGGTGCGGCAATTTGTGGCAGAAGCCAAGGAAAACCGTCTGACGCTGGCAGAAGTGATGAAAATGGTAGAGGAAGCATGGCAGGAAAGAGGGGAAAATGTATGAAACAAACAGCATTGCTCAGCGGATATGTATTTCAGTGGAACATGAAAAAAGGAGGATGGGCAGTTTATGTCTTTTCCATTCTGGCAGGGGTCATCACTGCCGTTTATCGTGGGTATGCAGGAATGGCAGGAGAAACATCACCTTACCGGGCAAAGGGATTTTTGCCCTATGAGCGCATCATTGACCAAAGTATGATTCCGCTTTTCTTTGGCATAGGACTTTTGGCGCTGCTGTTTTTGCAGTTTTTGCAGCTGCGGAAATACCAGAAGGAAAGCAAAGGCATCTATACCTTCCTGACATTGCCCATGAAAGGTACACAGGTGGCAAATGCCTTTTTGCTTCAGTCTTTGGCAATGGTTTTTCTGTACTATGCTCTGTGGCTCATGGTCATTGTGGTTATGTATTTTCCTATGATGCATTGGATGGTGAGTCTGGCTGCAAAACAGGAATTTCTGATGAACGACGGCAGCATTTTGACAGGCATCGACGCCACACGGCACAATGGGCTGTTTCTGGCGTTTCTGCGCAGTGAGTTTTTGAGTATCGCTTACAGTTTGGATTGGAAGAATATGCTGTTGGGACTGTTACTGCTGTTTTATGTGGGAATATGGATTGTATCATTCAGTATGAACATGAGCCCGGCAAGAGTTTTTGACTTAATCATTGGGGCTGTGATTATGTTCTCTTTGTATTCTCAGGGGCGCAGTTCTAGCGAAATGCGGGATATTCTGTTTTTTGGGGGATTCTTACTCCCGGTTGTAGGCATTTGGCTCATTTTCCGATTGCAGGCGGATTTTCGGGAACCTCTTGCGAAATAGAAAGGAGGAAGTGCGATGAAAAAATGGATGGCATATCTTCCTTTTGGACTGCTTTGCGGTTCTTTGGTGGTAATCGGCGGTATCTGGGGAAGCGTCTGGAATCACACTTGGAGCGGACAGTTGGAATTGCGGCATCTGAAGGGGGATCAGAGCGCATTAGCAGATTTGAATATACAGTTTGGGATCACTGATGTGAGGCAGAGATGGAATTTTTCCATCAAGGATGGCGCTTTGCAGAAAGAATCCTTTACCCTGTCCTATGAAGAACCTGTTTATGGCTCTGGGGAAACCATAGGAAATTGGAAAGACGGCACCATGCAGGTGTGGAATGAGGATGTGACGTTTCAGCCTGCGGCAGACAGTAAAATAGAAAATCTGGATATGGTGGATTTGAGTCTGTTGAAGGAGGATGTTTACATTTCTCCAGAGCTTTATGACGATGAGGGAAATCTTCATGGCACCACCTGTATTTATGACAAAGGTCAGCTTGTACTGAATATGGACATGGAAGCGGTGCAGAAGAAAGGCAAGGCTTTTCGCAGTTGGTCATGCGAAATCCCTACCCATTTGCAGTATACACCGGAAAAACCATTGGCACATATTCAGATTGAAAATGAGAATCGCTCTATGACATATAGAAATTATGCGTGGAGTGGCATAGATGTTCTGAGTGTATGGTCTGAAAGTCAGGAAATGCTTTATGCCACAGTCAGAACAAATGCGGATTGCAGTGGGAGCATTGGACTGTATTGTCTGGGACCTCGTCAGGAGGAATCTTTCAAAGATGCCAATAGCACAACACATCCGGTAAAAAAAGAACCTGTTGCCACATTGGCAGAAATTCCTATCAGCGAAAGTCGTTGGGTATTAGGACTGGAAGATGTAGGAGAAGGACTGCTGGTGTTCATCGGGGAGCCAGATAAGGTGACAGCGGAACTGTATGGTTATGACGGAACTCTCTTGGACAGCAATACAATGCCGTCAGAAGAACCCATACATGAAATTGAGATACAGCAGACCAAATGGAAAGATGGCAGAGGCGTGTTTGTAGAAGGTTCCCAGAAAACAGGTGAAAATGAATACTATGTACATTTCTTCAATGGTTACTGGGTGGAAAATGGTACCATCAAGCCTGTTTATCTCAATGGCAACGGATATGGCACATGGACAGCAGTAGGAAAAGAAAAAGTGCTGGTCATGAACCGGACAATGGATGAATGGGATGGAAAGGCAGAGCCTATTCGAGGTAATACCATGAATGGCTTTAAGATTTCTGTCTATGATATCACGGAAGACCCTGCCGGCAAGGAAGTTTATTGTGGAGAACTGGAAACAGACATAGATGAGGACGCATTGGAGTTCTTCAACTATTTCACCACAAAAGCGTACAAACAGAGCGTGGAGCGTCAGACGCTGAAAAGCACCAGCAGCAGTCGTCAACTGGATGTGTTTTCTGTAACAGAGAGCGCGGGTGATGCTGTATGAGAAAATGGAAGATTTATTTCCCGCTGGTTTCTTTCTGCGGCAGTCTGCTGGTGATCTGTATCATTTGGGGCATTGTTCGTGGCAGTGTATGGAATGGACAAATGGAACTGCGGCATCTGGAGGGGGACGAGAGTGCCTTGGCGGATTTCACCCTGAAAGGAAAAATTGAGGATTCCCAGAATACATGGGATTTTTCCATAGAGGACGGCAAGCTGGAGAAAAACCATTTCCATATGGGGGCAGGAATGGGAACAGCATATCCAGTGGAACAAATAAGCGGTACATGGAAAGAAGGAGAACTGGAAGTCTGGAGCAGTTATGGTACCTTCGTGCCTGCGGCAGACAGTCAAGTAGAAATCAAAGATACAGTGGATTTGACTGTGCTGAAAGGCAATACCCATTTTCCCAGCGATGCTTATCAGGAAGATGGCACTTTGCAGGGCACCACGACGGTTTTTGATAAAGGACAGGCAGTGTTTCAGCTGGAAATGCATGCAAGCGCCGCCGGCGGTACTAAGTACAGGAAGTGGAATTACGAGATTCCAACGAATTTGGTGTATATACCGGATAAACCACTGGCAGAAGTCTGTGTGGAAAACGGTGAAGACTACAAAGATATCCAAAGCAGTGAATTGTGGATAAGGGAAGCGCCTGTGCTGGTATGGTCCAAGGAGCGGCAAATGCTTTACGGCACCATGACAACGAACAAATATTGCAGCGGCAGTATGGGGCTGTACTGTTTTGGTCCCGATCCGGCAGAGGATTATACATCCACTTCTGAAGAAGAACAGAAAATGACAGAACCCTTTGCCACATTGGCAGAAATCCCTGTCAGCGAAAATCGTTTGGTACTGGGGCTGGAAGATGTGAAAGAAGGGCTGCTTTTATTCATCGGGGAAGCTGATGGGCTTACCATGGAGCTTTACAGTTATGATGGCGTACTTTTGGACCGTGTGAAACAGCAGACAGAAGCGTCTGTTGATGAATTGCAGATACAGCAAACGGACTGGGAAGATGGCAGAGGAATCTATGTTATAGGAACCAGCGAAATAGACGACAATGCCCATTATGTCCATTTGTTCGCTGGATATTGGGTGGAAGATGGCAAAATCACAGCTGTTTATCTGCCGGAAAGCAGTCAGGGAGATGTGACTTATGGGGTAGTGGGGAAAGACCGTGTATTGACCGTTGGCTCCTTCCAAGAACTGTGGGATGGAAAGGCAGAGATGGAAGAAATATATACTTTGAACGCTCTGGAACTGCGTGTGTATGACGTCAGCGAAGATCCTGCCGGCAGACTGATTTACCATGGAAAGTTGGAAACGGATATTGATGAGGACGCGCTGGAAGTTCTCATGTCCTGTGAAACGGCAAAAGGAAGAAAAAGTATTCAGGAGCAGAATTCAAGGGGGACAACCGGATGGAAACGTTATCTGATGGTTGAGGATATTTCGGGCAAAGGAGGAGAAACAGTATGGGAAGAAGGTTCGTGGTACCAATATTGATTGGGTGTTCTTTGCTGGTGTCTGTGGCAGCACTGATGGGTATTTCACATCTGTGGCAGCGGGAAACTTTAACTGTACGAGATGTACAGGGCAGCCCTTCTCTTGATTGCAGGATATTTGAACGAAGGCGCAGATTTCCATGGCACAGGAGGGAATCCTTCAGATGACAGGAAACTGGGGGGACGATTTCCACAATCTTTCTTTTACTTTGTCACAGGGGGAAATACAAAAGGACGTTTCCTTTGAAAGGGCAGAAGAAATGCCTCAGAAAAGAGAAGAATGGAAAGTGGATATAGACGGAAAAGAGCAGTATGTGCGGTTGGAGTTTGGTGGGCAAATACTATTGCCCACAGAGGATGCGGAAATTACTGCCGACGCAGGTCTGCCGGATACCCGTGCAGCATTAGAGCAGGCTGTATGGGAAAGATATTGTCAAAGCTGGCAGCAATTCCTTTTGGGGAAGGAAAGTGTTTTTCCGACTGGCAGTATACGGTATTCCAAAGGGCAGATTTATATGCAGCAGGAAATCATTTTCCATGATCAGCCGGATATGATGAATATCGTTTCTATTAAGGAAGGTGCAAATGGTGTCCAAGAATGTAATGGCACAGCATACCGCAGTGTCTGGGTGCCTTTTTCTCTGCCCTATGAGGGGGAAGTGATCATGGAATGGGATGCAGAGGGCAATGTGGATTATGAGAGAGATGAGCAAAAGGTAAAATTTCCACATGTGGTGCCTGTTGGGGTGGTGCTGGATGATAAACTGTATCTGACAGGGCGGGTGTCCAATGCTTATAGAGAAGGCGTTATTGGTATTTATGCTTATGACTTACAGAAACTCTATGATGCGGGCTGTCCCTACATTACCCAAGAATTTGTGGAGCCGGAAATGATATTTGGGGAAGATATGGTGGATGCTAATAAATGGGTATTGGGGATAGAAGCCGTAGGAGATCATCTGCTTTTTATCAAAAGAGACAACAACAAGGTTATTCTGGAGACTTATAACAAAAAAGGCAGGATGCTGGACAGAAAGGAAATTCAGACAGAACAAAGTGTTTATCAATACACCCTTTCTCAAAGCGCATGGGAAGGTGGAAATGGTATTTTGTTTACATGGGTTGTAAACAGTTATTATACTGGCTATGATGAAGTGGAAACCACCAGTATTTCCATAGACAGCCAAGGAAAGATCATCCACCGCTTTACAATCATTGGCAGCCCATGGGTAGCGGCTGTCTGTGGCAAAGACAGTTTCCTAACGTTAGAAGAAGCCAAAATGGATGTGCCTGGCGGTTCCGATTTCTTTTATCGAGGAGATATTGTACCAAAGCAGTATTTCCTGACGGTATACAGCAGAGATTTGAAAAAAGTTCTTTACCGCGGGGAATTGGTCACCGATAGGGCAGACGATACCGAAGGTGTTTATGGAGCCTTTCTGACAAAAGAAAGTCGTCAGCATGTGGGTAAAAAATATCTGGTATCTGATACATGGCAGTATATTTCCGGCAGAAGGCACTTTACCAATATCAAGATGACTTACGAGGGGGAAACAACATGATCGAAGGCAAACAAATCTTTTTTACATACGGATTTGCGGAAACAGACAAAAATCCTGTCTTGAATTATGTGGATTTACAGATTCCAGACGGGCAGATTGTGGGGCTTTTTGGGGAGAACGGCGCCGGAAAGTCTACGCTGCTGCGGCTTATGGCGGG
>ENA-OPCA01002811-OPCA01002811.1-human-gut-metagenome-genome-assembly--contig:-NODE-2811-length-10253-cov-2.415376_pt1 | contig 10253 bp, 10 predicted proteins | sample MGYA00241076_ERZ501468 | MGnify/ENA primary metagenome ERZ501468 (study PRJEB25962, sample SAMEA2042633) | human gut metagenome | biome: human gut; feature: human-associated habitat; material: faeces... | reverse complement strand
GAAGGGGGGCAGGTCGGTGCATTCCAGTACGATGGCGCCGATCTCCGGGTGATCCTTGACGCCCTGACGGGCCACATTCAGGATCTCTTCGGTGACAAGGTCCATGTCGAAGCTGTCATCAGGATGGTCGAAGATCTTGCTCCACTCCGGGGCGTTCTCCAGACCCATGACGATGGGGTGCATCTCATCGGTGATGCCGCAGGCCCGCAAGTGCTTTTCGGACAGGCTGGAGGCGCTGGCGGTGATAACGCCCACGGCTCGGTCACGGCCCACCAGTGCCTGTGCAAAGGGTACCTGCAGCAAAGAGGAGGTGAACACCGGGATATCCACGGCGTTGGCCAGCGCCTCCTGGAAGATGGCATTGAAGCCGCAGCTGGTGGTGATGGCCCGAACGCCCTCCTTCTCCAGCTCCTTGGCCAGCTGGATCATATCCTCCAGCAGCTTCTGGCTGGGGTGCAGGATCACAGTGTCGGTGTTGGCGCCCTTCACCTCCACCAGCTTCACCGGGAAGGGGTAGGATGCCAGATTGGTGCTGTTGCCGGGCAACTGTTCCAGCTGCATGAGGCCCTGAGGTACATGGCCGGATTCCCAGCGGAGAATTGCGATCTTTTCCATAATATTCCTCCTGTTGGCCTGTGACCGACTCCCACCGGCAGGCCATCTGAGTATGTCACCGCAGACTGCTCCACGGTCTGCCTATATAGTACAGCAAAGCGGGACAAAAAGCAATATCGAATCTTGTTATTGTATACAATGGCTAAATTTAATGCCGGATTTCAGTCAGGTTTACAAAATGTTCAAAATCAGCGTTTTTGATGTTGACTTTGGCCTCAATGATGTATACAATCTTAACAACAGCTATCAGATTATTTGCATCTGCTTAACTGTTATCGATTTCGTCGCTTTATTTTTGAAAGTGAGGTAACAAAAATGGTCATCGGAGTATTGAAGGAAATCAAGGGCAATGAATATCGTGTGGCGGCCGTACCCGCCACCGTGCATGAGATCGTGCGTCACGGTCACACCGTGTACGTGGAAACCGGCGCCGGCGTAGGCAGCGGTTTCAGCGATGCGCAGTATGAGGCTGCCGGCGCTATCATCGCCGACACCAACACCGTCTGGGAGAAGGCCGACCTGTACTACAAGGTCAAGGAGCTGTTCCCCCAGGAGTTCAAGTGGATGAACAAGGACAAGATCCTCTTCACCTACATCCACTCCAACGCTCACCCCGATGAGACGGACACCCTGCTGAACAGCCACGTCTCCGCCGTGGCCTATGAGGACGTGCAGGACGAGGAGGGTAAGTTCCCCCTGCTGCGCCCCATGAGTGAGCTGGCCGGTAAGGGCGGCTTCCTGGCAGCCCTGCACTTTGCCCAGTCCGTCAACGGCGGCCCCGGCAAGCTGCTGGCCAACGTCACCGGCGTGGAAACCCCCATCATCACCATGCTGGGCTGCGGCGTGGTAGGTACCGGTGCTGCCGAGCTGGCTGCCGCCTTCGGCAACGAGGTACGTATTCTGGATGTCAACATGAACACCATGCTGGCCGCCAAGAAGACCTCCCCCGCCAACATCACCTACATGATCTCCAACCGCTCCAATCTGGAGAAGTGCCTGCGGGAGTCCGACGTCATCATCAACGGCATTCTGTGGGCCAAGGACCGCAAGGATCACATTGTCTATCGTGAGGACCTGAAGCTGATGAAGCCCGGTGCCATGATCGTGGACGTGGCCTGCGACGAGAACGGCGCCATTGAGACCTGCCGGGATACCACCCATGATGATCCCATCTACTTCGTGGACGGCGTGATGCACTACTGCGTGGCCAACATCCCCTCCGCTTTCTCCCAGACCGCTTCCGTGACGCTGGCCAATGCCACCCTGCCCTATCTGCTGCAGATGGCGGATAAGGGCTTTAAGAAGGCCATGGAGGATAACCGCCTGCTGCGTCTTGGCATGACCTGCTACGACGGCAAGCTGACCCTGAAGGAGACGGCTCTGAAGCAGAACCGTGAGTGGACCGACGCCGACGAGCTGGTCAAGGTCTGGTAAGCTTTTCCTCTTAGCCTACCCTCTATTTGATAACCAGTTTCCATTACTCCTCATCACACGGGGTGCTCCGGTGTCAGATTCCTGACGCCGGAGCAGGGAACCCCCGCAGAGTGGAAGTTCCCCCCCCCGGCCGAGGCGAATGGAGACCTGTTATATTTCTATACCATCGCTGCCAGGCGTGTTTGCCCTTGTTCATCGATGGTACTACGCAAGCAACACAAGCAACAACACGAAAAAGAGAAACAACCTGAAAACTTGAGGAGGTAAATATGGATAATTATGGCATCCTTTCTCTGGCTCCTGCTCTGATCGCCGTTATCTTGGCGTTCATTACGAGAGAAGCCCTGTTCTCCATCCTGTGCGGTGTTCTGGTGGGTCTGCTCATCACCGGTCAGGACCTGCTGTTCGGCTTCACCGGTCTGATTCAGAGCGCTCTGGGTAACGCTGACTATATTTGGGTCATCGGTATCGAGGTGTTCATCGGTATCATGGTGGCCTTCTTCCAGAAGTCCGGCGCCATTGAGGCCGTGGCCAACAAGCTCAATGAGAAGCTTCACATCACGCCCCGCATTGCTCAGGTCATGGGCGCTGCGCTGGGTATTCTGGTGTTCTTCTCCGACTACTTCTCCCCCCTGTTCGTGGGTAACGTGATGCGTCCCATCACCGATAAGGCCAAGGTCTCCCGTGAGAAGCTGGCCTGGCTGTGCGACTGCACCTCCGCTCCCGTCTGCATCACCCTCCCCTTCACCGCTTGGGGCGTGTATGTAGCCGGTCTGGTGGTGGGCTTCGGCACCTTCGCCACGGCGGAGGCTGGCCAGGACGCCGTCATCCACTCCATCCCCTTCCAGCTGTATGGCATCCTGACCATCGTCATGATCCTGCTGGTGGCTCTGGGCTTCCTGCCTGACTACGGCCCCATGAAGAAGGCCGAGGAGCGTGCCCGCACCACCGGCAAGGTGGTGGCCGACGGCGACACCCCCATGCTGTCCCGTGAGCTGGACACCATCAAGCCCAAGGAGGGCTTCAAGTCCAACATCATTCTGCACTTCCTAATCCCCGCTCTGATCGTTATCGCCATGACCATCGGCACCTATGTCATCATGGGCTCCGCCAAGACACTGGAAGCTTTCGTGCTGGCCGTCGTCTATCAGGCCATCGTGCTGCTGATCCAGAAGGCCTTCAACATCCGTGAGATGATCCAGGTGGCCACCGAGGGCATCAAGTCCGTGGTCAGCGCCATCCTGATCCTGTCCCTGGCCTACTGCATCAACGCCATCTCCAAGACGCTGGGTACCTCCAACTACGTCATCAGTGTCACCGAGAGCTGGATGACCCCCGTGACTCTGCTGGCTCTGACCTTCGCCGTCTGCGCTTTCATGGCCTTCTTCACCGGCACCAGCTGGGGTGTGTACGCCATCATGATCCCCATCGTGATGCCTCTGGCCTTCAATATGACCGGCGGTGAGGCCACCAATCTGGTGTACGCCACCATCGCTGCTGTCATGGGCGGCGGCTGCTTCGGTGACCACTGCTCCCCCCTGTCCGACACCACCATCCTGTCCTCTCTGGGCGCAGGTTCCGACCATCTGGCTCACACCAAGACCCAGCTGCCCTACGCTCTGACCGTGGCTGTCATCACCTGCATCGGCTACACCATCGTCGGCCTCTGCCTGAAGTAATCAGCCGATACACCATCTGCTTGTGTGTTTGTAGAAGAAACCGCCGGGTCACTATTCCCGGCATGACTACCCACCATACCGAAATCCCCCCTGTTCCGCAGGGGGGATTTTGCCCTATCCAAAATTCTGCGGCCAAGGGCCGAAAGGAGTCCTCACCATGAAATTTTCCTATCTGCTCTTTGACGCGGATGACACCCTGTTCGACTTTCCAAAAGCCGCGGCCCGTGCCTTTTCCGCCATGTGCCGGAGCAACGGCGTTCCGGATACGCTGGATACCCGCGCCCTCTACCACCGGATCAACCAGGAGCTGTGGGCAGCCTTTGACCGGGGAGAGGTCTCCAAGGACTATGTGACGTTGGAGCGTTTTGTGCGCTTTTTTCAGGCGTTGAAGCTGCCGCGGGACCCAGACAAGTGCAACCGGGATTACCTCACTGCCCTGGGTGCCGGGGTCTATCCCCTGCCTCACGCGGAGGCGGTCTGCCGGGAACTGGTCCGCCGGGGGCACAAGCTGTACATCGTCACCAACGCTGTGGCCTCCGTCCAGCGCAGCCGCCTGCAGGGCAGTGTGTTCGCAGCTCTCATCACGGACGCCTTTATTTCCGAGGACGCCGGAGCCTCCAAGCCGGACCCGGCTTATTATGCCTATGTCCGCTCCCGCATACCCGGCCTGACGCCGGAGAACGGTCTCGTGATCGGAGACTCCCTCTCCACAGACATCCAGGGCGCCAACAATGCCGGACTTCCCTGCTGCTGGTACAATCCTGCTGGAAAGGCCCGGCCAGAGGACCTGCGGATCGACTATGAGATCCGGGACCTGCGGGAGCTGCTGGATATTGTCTGAGAGTACGCTTTCCTGTTTGAATCTGAAAAATCCCGGTGAGTGCCCTCCAAGATGCCTCACCGGGATCATTTCATCTTCAAAACTGAGAGTCGCGATCAGAAACAATAAGAGACCGGATCCCTCCGGTCTCTTACCCTTTCTCTCTGCGCAGGAACGCGCATGGCCGGGTGCCCCCCTCACAGCCACGCCGTCTCCAGCAGTTCATCCTTCTTGGCCCGGGTCATCAGCTCCGCTACCACGCCCCGGATCTGCTTGCCCTGATAGAGGACTTCGTAGGCACAGCGGCTGATGGGCATTTCCACGCCTACCCGCTCACTGAGCTGGTGAATGCTCTCCGCGGCGAAGTATCCCTCCACCACGGCGCCTACTTCCTCCATGGCCTCCCGGGGCGTTTTGCCTTGGCCAATGAGGATGCCCGCCCGGCGATTCCGGGAGTGCATGGAGGTGCAGGTCACGATCAGATCCCCCATACCGGCCAAGCCGCCGAAGGTCTGCCGGGAGCCCCCCAGCTTCTCCCCCAAGCGGGTAATCTCCGCCATAGCCCGGGTCATCAGCAGGGCTTTGGTATTGTCCTGATAGCCCAGACCGTCGCACACACCGCAGCTGAGGGCAATGACGTTCTTCAGCGCCGCCGCCAGCTCCACGCCCACGACGTCGCCGCTGGTGTACACCCGGAAGTAGTCGTTCATGAAGGCGTCCTGCACAAAACGCGCCGCATCCACATCCAAGCAGGCGGCCACGCAGCCGGTGGGCAGGCGGATCCCCACCTCCTCTGCATGGGAAGGGCCAGAAAGAACTGCTACTTTACAGATATTCCCCGTCTCCTCCTGGATCACTTGGCTGAGACGCAGATTTGTGTCCCGCTCAATCCCCTTGGAAACGGACACCACCACAGTCTTCTCCGTGAGATACGGGGCCATTTTTTTGGCTGTCTCCCGCACGGCGAAGGAGGGCGGTGCGCTGACCACCAGGTCGGCGCCCCTCAAGCAGCCCAAATCCCCGGTGATGTGGAGGGATTCCGGCAGATGGACGCCCTGCAAAAGCGGGTTCTCCCGGGTCCGGGCCATCTCCGCCGCCTTGGCGGGGCTGTGGGACCAGAGATAGGTCTCGTGTCCGTTGTCGCACAGGATCTGGCTGAGGGCCGTGCCCCAGCCGCCGGAGCCCAATACAACTGTTTTCATCTGTATTCCTCCCCCTCAAATTAGGAATCCGGAGTTAGAAATCGAGCTGTTCCACCTATGGCGGAACAATTCCATTTTGTCCGGCTCTGCCGGACCGCACCATGCCGCATTCCTAATTTTTTTTGCGGTGTACGCTGAATTTATTCTCGTTGCCATGGATAAGGCGGACGATGTTGCTCCGGTGCTTCCACAAAATCAAGGCCCCCAGGAGAAACGCCAGGAGCACGATGACCGGATCTGGATAGAAATACCAAGTGGCAAAAGGGAAGCTGGCCCCAGCCCAGACAGATCCCAGAGATACATACTTCGTCAGCAGGAATAAGAGCAGAAATCCCACCCAGACCACCAGGCCGATCCGCCAGTCGATCATCCAGACGATGGTGCCGCCGGAGAGGATGCCCTTGCCGCCCTTGAAGTGGAACATGCAGGGGAACATGTGACCCAGCAGACAGAACAGGGCAGCCCAGTATTCGCCGAAAAGTGCCCACATACTGCTGATCCGTTCATTGGCCGCGTAACCGTTGGCCCCGGCGACCGTACCCAGGAGCCAGCCGCCCAGCAGCACCGCCACAACGGCCTTCAGCACATCACACAGGATCACCACAAAGGTCAGCGGCCCGCCGAACGTGCGGTAGAAGTTGGTCAGGCCCGCGTTGCCGCTGCCGTGATTACGCACGTCGTCCCGCAGGATATACTTGGAGACGATGACCGCGCCGTTGAAACAGCCGCAAAAGTAGGCGATCACCGCCACCATAAGGATGCCGAGGGGGTCTGGCCCTGTGACGGCATTGGGATCCAGATAGAAGGAATCCAGCATCGTCTTACCCCTCCTTCTCGCCCCGCTGGCGGATGGAGAGGGTGATAGGCGTGCCCTCCAGGCCAAAGGTGTTCCGCAGGCAGTTCTCCAGATACCGCTGGTAGGAGAAGTGGAACAGCCTGGAGTCGTTGCAGAACACCACAAAGTGGGGCGGCCGGATGCCCACCTGGGTCATGTAGTAGATCTTCAACCGGCGGCCCTTGTCGGAGGGGGGCTGAACCCGTGTCTGGGCATCCGCCAGGACGCTGTTCAGCATACCGGTGGTGATCCGGGTGCTGGCCTGGTTGGAGACATAGTCGATCAGCTCGAACAGCCGGTCCACCCGCTGGCCGGTCTTGGCTGAGATGAACAGGATGGGGGCGTAGGTCATGAAGGCCAGGCCGTTGCGGACCTCTTCCCGCATCTTGTCCATGGTCTTGCCGTCCTTTTCGATCAGATCCCACTTGTTGACCACGATGATGCTGGCCTTCCCGGCTTCGTGGGCCAAGCCCGCCACCTTGGTGTCCTGCTCGGTGACGCCTTCGGTGGCGTCGATCAGGATCAGGCACACGTCGCTGCGCTCAATGGCCAGGGTGGCCCGGAGAACGGAGTACTTCTCGATGTCCTCATCCACCTTGGACTTGCGGCGGATGCCGGCGGTGTCAATGAAGACGAACCTGCCCTGATCGTTTTCAAAGTAGGAGTCGATGGCGTCTCGGGTGGTGCCGGCCACGTTGGAGACGATGACCCGCTCCTCCCCCAGGATCTTGTTCACCAGGGAGGACTTGCCTGCGTTGGGCTTGCCGATAACAGCCACCTTGATGGCGTCGTCCTCCTCCTCTTCTTCCTCCTCTGGGGGGAAGTACTGGAGACAGGCGTCCAGCAGGTCGCCGGTGCCGTGGCCATGGACAGCCGAGACAGCGATGGGATCCCCCAGTCCCAGGTTGTAGAACTCATAAAAGTCCGGGTCCGGGACACCGGTGGAGTCCATTTTGTTCACTGCCAGCACGATGGGCTTGCCGCTGCGCAACAGCATGTTGGCCACCTCCTGGTCAGAGGCGGTGAGGCCCGTGCGGACATCCGTCAGAAAGATGATGACAGTGGCGTTCTCGATGGCGATCTGGGCCTGATCCCGCATGAAGGACAGGATCTGGTCGTCGGTCCGGGGCTCGATACCGCCGGTGTCGATAAGGGTGAAGGACCGGCCGTTCCAGTCCGTCTCCCCATAGATGCGGTCCCGGGTGACGCCCGGGGTGTCCTCCACAATGGAGAGGCGCTTTCCAATGAGTTTGTTGAACAGCATGGACTTGCCCACATTGGGCCGGCCCACGATGGCGACGATGGGTTTCACCGGCGCTCACTTCCCTTCTTTATCAAGCAGACATACATGGTCATATTATACCCAGTGACCGGCGAAATGGCAAGACGTCCTCCGATTTTTACACAGTATGGACGCAGAAAAAGGAGGGAAGATGTTGCTCTTCCCTCCCGATCCACAGGGCACGTCTTATTTCGCCACCACGGACTTGACAACCTTGACCTCGCGGCCGTTGTAAGTACCGCACTCCTGGCACATTCTGTGAGGCAGGTGCAGCGCACCGCATTTCGGGCATTTGACGAGGCCGGGAGCCGCCAGCTTCCAGTGGGAGCTGCGGCGCTTGTCGCGTCTAGCTTTGGATACTTTTCCCTTAGGTACTGCCATTGTGACACCTCCTTGATCTTTCAAAGGCAGCGGAGTCGCCCCCGGCCTTATTCATTCGTTCTCTCTGTTCTCTAAAAGCTTTGCCAGGACCGCCAGACGGGGATCCGTCTCCTTCCCACAGGAGCAGGGGCCGAGGTTCAGGTCGGCACCGCACCGGGGGCACAGTCCTTTGCAATCTTCCGAACACAATGTCTTGGTGTCCATTCCAAGGATGAACGCCGTGCGGGCCAGATCGCCCACATCCACTTCCCCATCCTCCAGCAGGACGATCTCGTCGTTGTCCTCGTTCTGGAGCTCTTCCGCCAATAGGCAGCGAAAAGGAACGATCTTGTCCTGAAGAAACGCCTTGCCGCACCGGTCGCATACCGCATCCAGCGTGGTCCGGGCCGTCAGCTCCAGCTCCAGGAGATCCGCGGTGTTGCTCACCGCGCCCTCCACCTCCACAGGGCGGCTGATGGGATGCCGTCCGGCAAATTCCACGTCGGACAAGTCCAGAGAAAACTGGAACGTCAGGCGCTTGCCAGGGGCATGCAGTATGGGTCTTACATCAAAACGCATAAGCTACCTCGTAATGACACGAATAGTATTATAAGGGATGTGTGCCCGGTTGTCAAACAATTTTTTCATGTTTTTGCCGTTTCCGGGCAAATTTTTTCGTTTCCGGGCAGGCGCTCTGTTCAGCTCTCCTCTTCCCGACGCTTCTGCCAGCCGGTGATGTCGATGCCCAGGATCACATTGCGGAAGCCCTCCTGCAGCCGGGCATAGGTGGTGATGTTGTAGATGTCCTTGGGCCGGCGGGTGTTCCAGCCGTCCCGCAGCCGCTCTGCCAGCTCTTGGCACAGGGGCTCCTCCAGTCCCAGCAGCATGGGGGAAAGATACGTCACCAGCATCTGCTTTTCCCGGGCCTGGACCATGGTCCGGTTCCAGGGGCGCTGGCGTTTCCACCCTGCCTCCAGCAGGTCCAGCAGCTGCTCCGCCAGTACCCGGCGGCCGTCAGGGTCCTCCGCCGTCTCCCGGACGGCCGCCATGTACAGTGGTCCGAATCGCTCCGTGTAGGTCCGGAAGGCGCTGGTGTACTCCCGGCGGGTGAACCGCTCGTTGTAATAGCGCGCCTCCTGCACGGCGGCGCAGAGCTCTTCCAGCTTCATTCCTCGTCCCGTCCCTTCTGGTCCGCTTCGGGTCCGACCTGTTCTGCAGGTGTCGCCGGACGCTTCTGCTCCGGCAGGGCGTCGTCCTGGCTCCAGCTATCCGGGTCGTCCTTGTGAGCCTTGGCGTACTGGTACGCCTTCCACTCCCGCCAAAGCACCATCGCCCCTGCCACGGCGAACACTGCGCCCGCCGCCGCGTTCAGAGCCACGGTTTCGGCGGTCCCGTCCCAGATGCCCTTCATCAGCTGGTAGGCCAGATACAGCAGGTAGCCCCCTGCCAAGACCCGGAAATAGTTCACCCAGCCCCGCTGTTTGTTTCCGTCATGCTGCGCCATACGTCCAGTTTCTCCTAACCGATTCAAAAAATTCTCTCCCCGCTTTACAAGCGCCCGGCAAACAGGTATGATGGTAGCATCAAATACTTGCCCATCGGAGGATGCCATGCGGGAACTCACCATTGGAAAAAACGACGCCGGACAGCGGCTGGACCGCTTTGTGGCCAAAAGCCTGCCCCTGCTGCCCCCCACCCTGCTGCAGAAATACATCCGCCTCAAGCGGATCAAAGTCAACGGCAGGGGTGCCAAGCGGGACACACGGCTGGAGTCCGGCGATATTTTACAATTATATATCAACGACGAGTTCTTTGACAAGCCCTCTGAGGAAAACATCTTTCTCACCGTGTTCCGTCCCCAGCTGGACATCGTGTACGAAGACGAGAATCTGCTGCTGGTGAACAAGCGGCCGGGGCTGGTGGTCCACGCCGATGAGACGGAGAAGGTCAACACCCTCATCAACCACATTCAGGCCTACCTGTACCAGAAAAAAGAGTGGAATCCCAAATGGGAGAACGCCTTTGC
>ENA-OPCA01002802-OPCA01002802.1-human-gut-metagenome-genome-assembly--contig:-NODE-2802-length-10275-cov-4.428278_pt1 | contig 10275 bp, 11 predicted proteins | sample MGYA00241076_ERZ501468 | MGnify/ENA primary metagenome ERZ501468 (study PRJEB25962, sample SAMEA2042633) | human gut metagenome | biome: human gut; feature: human-associated habitat; material: faeces... | reverse complement strand
AATGCTCATCGATGATCTTTCCGATACGACACTACTCGACCTGCGAATTGAAAAAACCAGTCGGGATATGAATGCGGTAGCTGCCGTGACAAAAAAACATATCGCACAAAATGCCGAAACCGAGCAAGATCAGGAGGAGTACGACCAAAAGTATCATGCATTGGTGCAACAATATGACAAGCTGCAACAGCAGTTCATCAAACTGCAGCAAGAGAGAACAGCACGCATCAACAGGATGGATACGTTACATCACTTCCTGGAAACCATCTCTGCTGTTCCGCAAGTGCTGGACAGCTTTGATGAGGAGCTATGGCGAGCAACGATAGAAAAAGTGACGGTGTTCCATGATGGGAAAATGATTTTTCAATTCTTAGACGGAACAGAAATCCAAGGTTAAAACAAACCGGCGTATCTTGCGAATATCATCGCAGATACGCCGGTTTCTCTTTGTCTTGAAAACGGGTGCATTTCAAAAAATTTTGGGTGCATTTTTGCCCACAAAAAAACGTTTACGCAAACAGAAAACCGGTTCAGAGGGAAATCTGAGCAGGTTTTTCTGCTTTTGAACACGTTCCAAAGAACGATTACTTTTTGAAATCCACGCTGTTTCGCTGGCTTTTGGACATAAAAAAGCACCTCTAAATTGTATCAAAATAGAGGTGCAAGTATGGTGGAGGCGACTCGTAATTGTCTCTATCTGCGTTTTTGTAAAGATTATCAATGACGAACGGCGATTCTACGCCATTTTTGTGTTTTATCGTTTTATCACTTTGAGTATACTGCGCCCATTGTATGTCGAATTCCAATAAGCTTTTCTGTATGTATTAGTATTGAAAATGTCAATAGGTCAGTTCGCAGAAGATTTTGCGAATCGGGTCAAATAGGCGCTATAACCTATCTATAAGCTATTTTAACTGATTAGAGCCTGTTTCTATCCCAGATTCGTTTCAAACGCCTCAGAAATAGCGTATGGTGCCTTAATTGACTTCTGAGTGTAATTCAGTAACATAGAGCTATAGAATTATAATCGCCGTTGCAAAAAGAGCCGGAGATACCAATCGGTACCTCCGTCATCCATAAAGTTATGATTTACGATATGTTTTCGTAGCGCCTTTATCATTGCCACGAACAATACCACTATACATATGATTTTCGTATCTGTTGCTGACAGCCTTACCGACTCTGCACTTGTCGCCACGGGAGAGTCTGTCATATAAATCAGGATCCTGATTTATGATAACATCCTTTACCTTAACGTCATTGCCGGTTACAGCACCAGTTGCAGCCCAACGGTCAAAGATGTCAAGAGCATTATTGAAATCCTTGATGTTGTTGATGTTCCAATCAAGCTGGAAATTATGATATTTCTTCATTTCATTCTCCTTTCCCCCACAGAGCCTGTGAGTAGTTTTGTATATCAACCATGCCGGAGGGTGTCCGGCACGGCAATACTCTAATCAGATATCTAAGTCCTCGCCATCTTCAATAACGGCTAAGGGGTTATTATGTTTCTCAATGAACGGCTGTAAGGTCTGCCACTCATCAGGGGTAAGCGCTGTATTGAGGTGCTGTATATCAGCTTCCTTGCATAGCGCATTGCTTACGATCATTACCTTTCTGCCGATAAGCTGTTTCATATCGTCAATTACATGGTTCTCGATCAGCTCATTGGATTCCTTCTCAGTCAGCGTCAGCTGTCCTGCGTTAGTATAGTTGCCCTTGCTGTCCAGTCCCACGACTTTTAATGTATAATCATCAGTTACTTCGTTCTGTTCTAAGCAGAGTGGGATAACCTCAACTGCTTCCTGTTTATTGTAAAAACTGCATATCATTTTGAAGCCTCCCAATTCTTCTCATTGTCGAAATATTCTTTTGTCGCTGCATCTATCCCGATGCCGCAATTAAAGTAAATTGTTGTTAGCTCGCCATCGACCTCAATATGGTCAATAGCAGCGTTTCTCAGGTCTAATGCCTGCGGTGTCATATTAGAACCCATGTAGCTCACAAAGCGATTCACAAGTTCGTTATACATTTCATCATCAACAGCTGCAACTTCCTTCGATTTGGATTCAAGCTGTTCTGTCAGTGCTGCAAGCTCCGATTCGTTACTTTCGATTCTGTTCATAATGGTATCTGAGGCTCTGCCGTCCTCTAACATGCCAAGTAGATTATCCTGAGCCTTGCTCAACTTATCTATCTTATCCTTGATCTCAGCGACCTCTGCTGATCTCTGGTGTGCTTTCAGCTTGAGCTGATTGTTCATATATGTAATGATTTGGTCTTTGTTGTCTGGACTGAATAAACACTGCTGCAGTGCATAGAATGTTATGTCATTCATTCTCTTTACCGATACTGGTTTTAGCTTACAGTTGCAGCTGCAGCGGTATTGAAAATATCTCTTATCTTTGCTGTGGTTTACGTTACCTGTGATTGCTTTGCCGCAGTTTGCACACTTGATCTTGCCTTTTAACGCATAGTAGTTACTGCTGGCTCTCTGAGCGTGCTTGCCTGCATTGGCTGCCATCTTTGTCTGTACCTTCTTGAAGTCATCAGCCTTGATGATAGCTGGCATACCGTTTTCGATAATTGTGTACTTTTCCTTTGCTTTATGGGAGTTTCGTTTGCCCTCTGAATCCTTGGGGGTTGTGCGGTCAAAGGTGTAAGTACCCATATATTTAGGATTGCGAAGGATCGCATTAAGCGATGCCTTACTAAAGTCGTTGCCGTTAACCGTCTTATAGCCCTTACGTTTCAGGTAGGCTATAATGTTGCTGTAGCCTATATCCTGTAGGTACAGCTTGAAAATGTCACGAATGATCGGAGCTGTAGTCTCATCAATATCATAGGTTCCCTCGGAATTTACTTTGTAGCCAAGTGGAGGAGTACCGCCGAGATGCTTGCATTCAAGAGCAGCCTCTAACTGACCGGCTCTTGTATTTATAGCTATGATATCGGAATATTCTTCAGCCGTGGCAGCCTTAATGGTCATAGCAAATTTCCCATTAGGAGCATCAGTGTCGATTCCGTCTGTAATACCAATGATACGAATACCGAACTTTTTACACCAATCTGCATCTACCAGCTGATTCTTTGCGTTTCGATGCATTCTGTCAATTGCTCTTACCAGTATGACCTTACCCTCAACAATTCCATTTTCGATATCCTGTTTCATTCTCTGGTATTCAGGACGCTTGGTATTGCGACCTGTCTTTGCCATGTCAATGTACCAGTGTTCAACTTCCATGTTGTGAGATTCAGCGTACTCTGAGATACAAGCTGTCTGTGCAGCAACGCTGTTTCCGTCATCCTGTGCATGGCTGCTGTATCTTACATATGCCACAACTTTTATCTTTTCATTTTTATCGTTCATTCTCGTTCACCTTTCCTTACATTAAGTTGTATTTTTTTATCTTTCCTTGCGTTACCATTGTCAGTAAGGCGGCGGACGTACAACATATATCATTTTCATTCGCTATGTCCCTCCATATTCTCAAGGATGTCGATCAGAACATCAGCAGCAAGCCTCAGAACCTGATCACTTGTATCTGTATTATCATCGGCTGGGACTACCATACAGCCATCATAGGAGAAAAAGCTTCCCCTCAAATGCTCGTCCCTGACCGTTAAGCTTGCAATTGTATCCATTTATCAACGCCTCCGAATCATCGAGGTACTCTATGTTTAAACTTGTGCGCTGATCCCACTCATGGCGCTGCACAAGACTTGAGAATCTTAGTTCAAATTCGCCGTCGAACTGCTCCTTCACCTTTGACATATCGAGGTAGTAGGAGTAGTACGGCACCATGTCTCTGGTCGTTCTCGTTTTGTATCGTCCCTTAGACTGCCTTATCAGGCAGCCGGTCTTATCTATGTGTCTCAAAGCATCCTGAGTATCAGCCCAGCCGATGCCTTTCAGGATTCTCTCGAAGGTATCCTCTCCGATTGAAACTCTATCAGCTTCCAATATATCGTTACAGCTCCACTCGATGTCCTTTAGCTGGTGATAGTGTGCGGAGATGTAACCGAAGATCTTCTGTATCAGGTACTTGCCACGGTCAGCATACTTTGCTGCCGTATTCATGGCGGTAACGCTGACTGCCTTAATTCCTTCTATATCAAGAGCCATGCCCATTTTCATCAGTATCATACCGGTTGCAAGGATGACAGCATGGTTAGCGATCATTCTATCGGTAAGATCACACTTGCATAGACCGTCGGCACTTTTCAGCGCTTTCTTTGTGTCATCGTACAGTTGAGCTACCTCGTCAGGATCAGCCGTCAGGAGCCATTCAGGTAGCATCTGACCAATGATGCCATAGTTTGAAGCAGTAAATTTCTTGATCTGTTCAGAATGCTCGCTGCTATGTGTATAGATCAGTCCGTCAAGGTTGATGATACGAACCAGTAAGCCTAAGTTGTCTCTCTCGTAGTCAATCAGGTCTGTCTCAGAACTGAACAGGGTCGTACACAGCCATGTATCACGTTCCTTGGGCTTTCTCTGGGTATCCAGGCATTTCTTACTGCTACCCTGAGACACGATATATATGAAGTCAGACTTGCTGATACCGCTGCTGATCGTTGTCTCATCATAGCATAGAGGGACACCGTGGTGCTTCCCAAGCTCATAGAGCAGAGCGTTAGGTGTGCCGTAGAAATCTGAGAAAACTGCATCATCAGAAGGGGAGCTATACATGGATGTCCCAAGCATCAGTGCAGTGCTTTTTCCCTTGCTCGATGAGTTTTTCAACGATATGCCGAAGGTCGCAACGGGTATTTTCAGTTTCAGTCGCAGGTATGCAAGAAGTGTAGATGCTGCTGCGCTACAGGTCACAAACTGCAAAGGAGGACAGTCGCTCATAAGACCGCCGAGCTGTTCAATGTATGTAGCCTCAGAGCCACAGGAATTATGATACTTTAGCAGGGGTGGATCGTGGTTAGCTCCCATCCATTTCAGCTGACCTTTTTTCATGTTCCAGCCTATGAGCTGCTTTGCATCCTGAACCTTGAACTTATGCAGCAAGCCCTGTAGGTATTGCGAAAATGCCTCATGTGCCTTGTTTTGCGTGTTAATTGCTATCCCCTTATCGTAGAACGAGGTGTCTATATTCTTGGGGATGATCGACTGAAACGGCAGTTCAGAGCGTTTTTCATCGTGCTCGAAGCTAAAGCTGTGGTTTCCTTTTTCATCAGAGTATACAGCCGTTATCGTGAAGTGGTCAGCCATCCATTCAGCCTGTGCCCCAGACTTGGTGAGGTTGAGGGAAATGTAACCGGCATCAGTGTGAACAATCGCATAAGTCCACTGGTTCTTGCCGCTGCCAACGGTGTACTCCTTAGAGTGGGGAATTAGTTGGGTATAGTCATTTACCGTGATGCCAACTTTACCATTCTGAGGAACGGTGAAGTTCACTGGTACGGCGTAGTCAATGGGGGTAGTTTGTGTCATAACGAATCACGCTCCTAAGAACAAATCGCCGCAGGCATGGGATTCACGCCTGCGGCTGCATACATCAGTCGTCGATCAGGCGAACCTTTCTGATATTGCTGAACTCTAAGCCTGTTTTCTTCGAGGTGTTATTCTTGACCTCAAGCTCGACCTTCTTGCCGACAAGATCCTCTGTATCTGTTGTATCCAGTGCCCTGAAAATGCTGTTCCAGGGATGACCGCCTACCTCTTCTGCGTCGTAGGTCTTGACAAGAACATCGCCATTATCAAGTTCGAGTTTCACAAGTACCTTGGTATCATCGCTGTAGCCAAGGAAGGCTTTGATCTCTGCGGTGTAAGTACCGTCAGGAATATTGAATTTCTCATTTGTAACATTTATTAACATAAAATCGTCTCCATATCATATAAGGTGCGGTGCAGGGCAGAGCTGCTGCCCTGCACCTGGGTGGTTAGTCGGTTGTGGCGAAGCTCACAATGGCGAGCTTGATGTGGTCGTCATCCTCGCTCGTGCCAATCTCATAGGTGCCGACCGATACGCTCTTGGACTCGCCGTTTGCTTCTCTTTCCTCGAAGTTGATGCCAGCGAGCTTAGCGATAGTAGCAGCAAGCTGTGTATCGTACAGGTAACGCCCTTTTTTAACTTCCAGTGCCTTGTTACCTTCACGAGCTGGGAGAATAACGATACTATCGTCAACGCTTAATACTTCTACCTTTTCGGGATTGCCAATCTCCTCAAGGAGCTGAGGTGAGAGTCTTGTTCTCAGTCCGTTACCGGTATCAACGAGAACGAGGGCTGTGTTTGCGATGCTGCTTACTATTGAAGCAGCTCCAGTTAAGTTAATCTTTTTCATAAAAGCCTACTTTCTTCACCCGAAGGGGTGATGTTTTATTTGCGCCGGTAATCAGCCTTGCGCAGCCTATGCTCGCCTTGCCTTTCCCTTTGCTGACTTAATTGTAACACATAATCTGCTCCATTTTCCATGACGCCAGCTGGGAATTTTTTCGTAAAAAAATAGAGCCGCCCATCTTCATGGCGACTCAATATAAACTATTTAATTGGTGGAGCTGTATATCCCGTCATAATTTTTTCATACAGTTCTCGGACAAATAATTCTTTTTTACTGCTCCATTCAAACTCAGATTCTAATAATTCGCTGAGGTTATATTCTTCATCTACGAATTTACACATTTCTGGCAATGTCAGCGATGATAGAAGCTCGTTAATATCTGAACGCAGGCTAAGTCTATGCTTGATTGTCGTTTTTAATTGAAGTAACTCTTTATACTGCTGCACTTTACTTGTGACATTTCCAGGTCTCAATTGTCCTATCATTTTCAGTCGAATCGGCAACAGCGTGTTTTCGATTATGAATCTTTCATCAACAACAAAAGTAGCGAATAGTTTTAACATTTCTGCTTTCTCTTCGTCAGAAAACTTCTCATGTGATTTACAGTTGTTGTACTCACTCAGGAGGGAAGCAAGCTTATACACTGATAACACCTGATACCGGCTTTCAAGGGAAAAGAGATTAAACGCCCACATAAGGTATGCTTTATCATTGGTTCTTTTAGCTTTTTCTTCAAGCAGTGTATATCGATATTTATCAAGCTTATTTTGTAACTTTGTGTTGCTGATCTTCTTTACGCTCGTAATACGCTTGCTGATAATATCCCTGAGCAGCGGTATATTACATATATAGTCCAACTGCAAAAATTGATACTCAGAAAGGTATACACCTTTGAAGTGATCCTCCAGTTTTGTCATGGGCGGACGTGTCAACTCAGGAATGTCAGCACCAGCGTATTCTTTTAGAAATTCGTTGCTTATGGTTCGATAGTAGTCAGCATATTTCAGATATCTTGAATATCGTTTAATAACCTCGTCATTTTCTGCTCCTTCACAGTGCTTGTATATAGTAGTTTTGGAGTTGTGCTCTGATTTGAGATAGTAATCCTTTATCAGTTCAAATACAATTTGCCGCTCAAGCTTAACAGCAAATGGAATATAACTGGTGGATAACAGGCTGCTCACGACATGGTTCCGTACAATACTTTGAAGTTGAAAAATATCGTTCATCTTTTATCATCCTCTCCAACGATATACTACTATTCTACATCTTTGCGCCAGGTTTGTCAACGGTACGAAAAAAATCTCAACCACGCTTCGGGTGGTTGAGATCATTTTTATCTGCTCTATCTAAGCATTTCCATCATAAGCTGCGCCCCAGTCCGGAATCCAGCCGCAAACATCTCATACTCCGCAATGCTTTCTGCCGTCCCCTGGAGGTCATGCAGCTGTTCAAGCTGCGATTCAACGTCAGGATACTGTTTCAAAATATTCTCTTCCAGTGCAGTGAGCTTACCGACGCATTTGATATAGTCCGGGTTTGTGATCCGCTCTTCACCGAAGAAACCACTCTTTCCGTGGTACATATCGTACAGGATCCCCATCAGTATTCCTCCGCCAGCAGCATAGTGCAGTAGGTGCCGCTGTCGATACAGTAGACTTTCGCAGTAACAGCACTCTCCACGGTGGGGAGAATATAGGTCATTTCATACTCCGGCTGTTCAGAGGTGTGGTGTATGCATTGCAGACCGTTCTCCACGGACAGGGTTAATACCTGGAGGTAGTCCTTCGGCTCAGGCATCTGGTCGATTGCCTGCCACATGAAAAGTTGTAATTCCACAGGTATAGTCTCATCAACACCTCTTGTAAGATAGCGCTTTTTCTCAGGTTCAAACATCTTAGTCCTCCGTTCTCGATTCAAACAGTGCATACAGGTCGCCCCGTCTGATGGTGATAGTTTCTTTCAGCTCATCGGTGATACCGAATCCCACGTCAAGTACGATTTCAATATGATAAGGGTAGGTCACAACTCTGTCGATATAGGTCTGCACGAATGTACGGAATTCAGCGGTGTTTCGCTTCATATTCTTGTAATCATCAATCAGGTGCAGATAGTCTTCCAGTCGGAGCGGCTCAAATCTTCTGAGGGCTGCAAGCTGTGTCTGTATCTCACTTTTACGTTGTTCCAATGCTTCTGAGCGCTCGATAATAGCATCAGTCAGCACGCCTTTTTCAACTGCGGCAGTGATGTTGGAAAGCGCTACGGTGACATCGTCCAGTTCTGTTTTGATACTCTCATAGTGCTCATCGAATTCGGCGTTATAGCTTGTAATGTACTTATTAACGGCATTGATCCTGCGCCTCAGTGCTGCCTTGTTGAATATCTTCTGCCTGAGCAGGTCAGCAACATATGCATCGAGGTAGTCCTTGTTGTTCTCCTTATTCTTGCATAGCTGCTTAGGCTCGTCACAGCGGTAAGTGCAATGCCTGTTCTTGCGTTCACCTGAGAAACGAAGGTTGCCCTGTATGCGCTTACCGCACACGCCGCAGAAAACTTTTCCTGTCAGCAGGTAGAATTCCTTGGAGTGATACCGCCCTGTGTTACGGCGGTTAGCAGCCTTGATCCTCTGAACCTTTTCAAAGAGATGCTTGCTGATAATCGCAGGACAGCCGCCCGGAACTCTTATGATATTATCGTTAGTCTTGTAGGCATGATTATTACGCTTACTATCGCTCTTTGCGGCTGCTCTGTTAAACACAAAAACGCCGGTATATTTTTCGTTGTTGAGTATTTCGTAAAGGCTATTCTTCCCGAAAATTCGCCCTCTTTTGGTAGTGTAACCATGCTCATTCAGATAGTCAGCAATGGCGCTATAACCGTAGCCCTCTGCGAACATCTCAAAGATTGCTTTGACCGCCTCTGCCTCATGCTGATTTATGATAAGTTTCCTGTCCTCACCGACATCATAGCCCAGTGGAGGACAGCCTCCCGTGTGTTTGCATTGCAGGGCAGTTTCCTTCATCCCCTTCATGACCTCACGCCCCAAATTGCGGCTATAATATTCAGCCATTCCTTCAAGGACGCTCTCCATCATGATCGACTCAGGAGAATCGTCAATGCGTTCAAGCACACTGCACAGCTGAACGTTATTCTTCTTTAGCCGCTTTTTGTAGATTGCGCTGTCGTACCTGTCACGGCTGAATCTGTCCAGCTTATGCACCAGAACGATATCGAAAATCCCCTTGCCGCTGTCAGCTATCATTTGCTGAAACTGTGGGCGGTTATCGGTGGTAGCAGAACGAGCTTCGTCCGTATATGTTGCCACGACTTGCCAGTGGTGTTGCTTGCAGAAATGGTTCATTGCCCTGAGTTGTGCATCTATGCTCTCAGTCCTCTGATTATCAGAACTGAACCTTGCATACTGCGCCACACGGTGTATTGTCAGGCTCATTTTCTCACTACCTCAACAGGCAGGTAAACGTCTTCGCCGTAGCTGTCGCCAAGTATTCTTGCACCGTGAAGATAGTAATTCCCTCCGATTTCAAGCACTTCCACAAATTCCATTTCTGATACCACAAATGCAGACATTTCGTCCTTTTCAAGCACCACAAAATAGCCGATATCGTCAAGTGTGTCAACGCTGTATTCATTCATCAGCGCCGTAATTTTCTTTGCGATATATGCCCCCAGCATCAGTGGAGAAATGTTGTCTGTTTCCCTAAGATTCGTTACTTTCAGCATGATTGACCTCCTCTATTTCATAAGGGACTAACTCCCAGCCGTTCCTGACCGCCGGTGTCAGGGGATGATACCCCTGCTCACCAATTTTGTATAGCTTGTTTCTGAACTTCGACAGCCGTTCCAGTATATCTGCCTGACGCTCTCTCACTCTCTCAGAAGTGTTTCCCAGGCTACCCCATGCAATGATATACTACCCTCTCTTGCAAATTGGGTATAAAAATGATATAATGTAGCAGGGTG
>ENA-OPCA01002795-OPCA01002795.1-human-gut-metagenome-genome-assembly--contig:-NODE-2795-length-10300-cov-2.570132_pt1 | contig 10300 bp, 8 predicted proteins | sample MGYA00241076_ERZ501468 | MGnify/ENA primary metagenome ERZ501468 (study PRJEB25962, sample SAMEA2042633) | human gut metagenome | biome: human gut; feature: human-associated habitat; material: faeces... | reverse complement strand
CGCCGCTGCCGCCGTCACCGCCCGCAGGCACCGCTGGCCCATGCTCTCCAGCAGCTCCGCCAGCTGAGCCGACAGCCCATCCAGCAGAGCCTCCAGCCAGCTCCGCAGTCCCTCCGGGCAGGCAGCGCACAGCTGCTGCGCCCTGCCCCGTACCAGCTCCGTCCACCGGGGCAGAGCCTCCAGATACCCCGGCAACCGACCCGACAGCTCACAGACCTGCCGCAGCAGCACCATGGCCAGCAGCACCAGTCCCGCCGCCACCGTTCCCAGCACCACCAAGCTCAGCACCGTGGCCGTAAAGCCTCGCCGCAGGTGCAGCCTTCTCCGGCACAGTACCACCGCCGGCTCCAGCAGCGCCGCCAGCGCCAGTGCAATGAGGAACGGCAGCAGCCACACCAGCACATACCGCACCATCAGCCATATAAGCGCCAGCCAGACCGCCCCGTAGGCGCACCGGATGAGAAACGTCAGCTTTGGGTCCCGCAAAACCGTCCCCTCTTTCTTATAAAAACAGTTGTATTTTCTCCAAATACATGGTATGATGCAGAGGAGAGAAATCCCGCCCGTCCCCGGACCGGCAAAAGGAGTGTAAGATCATGGCAAATGAAAAGTTTTACATCGTAGCGGCGGACGCCCTGCCGGAGGGCACGGTCTATGTGACCCTCACCCGCCATCCGGAGCACGACGGCTGGCGGAGCATCACCGTGGAAGGAGGTGCCGCCCGATGAGGATCTTGGCACTGGAAACCTCCGCCAAAGCGGTCTCCGCTGCCGTCACGGAGGATGGGAAAGTCCTCTGCTCCGGCTATCAGGACACCGGCCTCACCCACAGCCGCACCCTGATGCCCATTGTGGAGGCCATGCTGAAAAACACCGGCCTGACCGTCCAGGACTGCGACGCCGTCGCTGTGGCGGCAGGCCCGGGGTCCTTCACCGGCATCCGCATCGGCGTCTCGGCTGCCAAGGGACTGGCCTTTGCCGCGGACAAGCCCTGCGCGGCCGTCTCCACCCTGGAGGCCATGGCCCGGAACGTGGCCCACATGGACGCCCTGGTGGTCTGCGCCATGGACGCCCGGCGTAGCCAGATCTACAACGCCCTCTTCACCTCCGAACATGGCCGCCTGACCCGCCGGACGCCGGATCGCGCCATCGGCCTTGCGGAGCTGGCGGAGGAGCTGCGGAGCGAGCCGCTGCCCCTGGTGATCGTGGGGGACGGCGCCGTCCTCTGTGAGAAGGCGCTGACAGAGTCGGGACTGCCCTGCCGCCTGGCACCGCCCCAACTGGTGATGCAGAACGCCATGTCCGTGGCCCTGTGCGCCGAGGACCTGGCCCGGGCGGGAAAGCTGGTCTCCGCCCAGGAATTGCTTCCGGTCTATCTCCGCCCTCCCCAGGCCCAGCGTCTGCGGCAGCCGCCCCAGATCTGAGGGAACGGTTTAGATCGTAGGGAACGGTTTACATCAAGGATATCAGAGAAAAGGAGTTTATAAGTATGAGCGGCAAAGTGCATGTGATGGACCACCCCCTGGTGGCCCACAAGCTGACCATCCTGCGGGACAAGGACACCAGCGTCAAGGATTTCCGGGAGATCGTCTCCGAGATCGGGATGCTGATCACCTATGAGGCCACCCGGGATCTGCCCCTGACCACCAAGGAGGTGGAGACCCCCATCTGCAGGACCATCGCCCCCACCCTGAAAGGCAAGAAGTTCGCTGTGGTGCCCATCCTCCGGGCGGGCCTGGGGCTGGTGGACGGTGTGCTGCGGATGGTGCCCTCCGCCCGGGTGGGCCACATCGGCATGTTCCGGGATGAGGAGACGCTGGAGCCCCATGTCTACTTCTGCAAGATGCCCAAGGACATTGCGGAGCGGGACATCATGATCGTGGATCCCATGCTGGCCACCGGCGGCAGCGCCGAGGCCGCCATCACCGAGATGAAGAAGCGGGGCTGCAAAAACATCAAGCTGATGGTTCTGCTGGCCGCGCCGGAGGGTGTGGAGCGCATCCAGAAGGCCCACCCGGACGTGGACATCTACTGCGGCGCCGTGGATGACCATCTGAACGAGCACGGCTATATTGTCCCCGGTCTGGGCGATGCCGGCGACCGGATCTTCGGGACAAAATAAAGCGCTCTCCCTTTACGTGTGTGATGCACGGCAGGCCGGTCCCGTCCGGCGGAAAGGAGCATACCATGGCCCCAGAGCAGACGAACGCCAAACGGCACGGCCCCAACCGGGCCACGACGGTGATCTGTCTGGTACTGATTCTCGCTGCCGCACTGGTCATTGCCCGCATGGTGAAATTCCGGTCACAGGTGGACGTGACACTCCCGGCGGTCCTGTGGGAGGATGGCGAGGCCACGGCCGTGAACACCACTCTGCATTTCCACGGGGAGATGGTGAAGCAGTGGGGGCAGGATGACAGCTTCAGCGGCTATCTGGAACTGGAGGACCAGCCCTTCACCTCTGAGGAAGCCAGCAAGGTCTGGCTGACCATGGCCCATGAGGGCGGCGGCCTCAACCGGGGCCTGCTCGAATACGGAAAGTTCCCCGCCCACACGTTTTTCGGGGAACTGTACACAGACCGGGAATATACGCAGTTCTTCCTGTTCCCCTTTGAGCGGGTCCCCGGCAAAATTGAAGGGACGGAATCAAGATCCGAAGACCAGCCCGACACCTCCGTCTATGTAGCCCCCGCAGTGTCCCTGAACGAGGCAAAAGCTCTGCTGGAGTCGTACGGCTTGATGGAGTCGCACGGCCTTCCGATACCGGATGAAAGCCCGCAATAAACCGCGCCAGTGTTCCAATTGCACAGATTCCAAAAGCAGCCCGGCGGATATTCCGCCGGGCTGCTTTCGTTTTCAGTCAGATTTTTCGTCACTGCGTCACAGCACATACAGATATACCGCCAGATAGTGGAAGAAAGACCCCGCCAGAATCAACAGGTGGAACAGTTCGTGGAAGGTCCACTCTGCAGAGATGTTTGGCTTCTTGACGGCGTAGAACACCGCTCCCACCGAGTAGCAGATCCCGCCCAGGGCCACCAGCGTCAGGCAGGGCTGGCCCAGAGCGGTGAAGTCCTTTGCCACAAACACCACGGACCATCCCATGATGAGATATACTGCCGTGGACAGCATCCGCGGTGCATTGATCCACAGCATCTTCGCCAGCACCCCCGCCAGGGCCACGCCCCAGAGGATCAGGCAGAATTGTGTTCCCCTGGGCTGGGGCAGCAGCACCACGCAGAAGGGCGTGTAGCTGCCGGCAATCAACACATAGATCATACTGTGGTCCATTTTCCGCAGCACCCGCTTCACTCCGCCGCTGGCGGCAGTGCCGGGATAGTAGTGATAGATGGCGCTGGCGGCATACAGTGCCGCCATAGACAGACAGAAGCACAGGGCCGCCGCCACCGCCGGTATGGCCGCATCCGTCCAGACGCCCCGAAGCAGATACAGCAGACCGCCCCCCAGTGCGGCCACCGCGCCGAGCGCATGGGTTTCACAGCTGATGGGGTCCTGGGCCTTTGCAAACAGTTTGCGCATGGAATGGTCTCTCCTTCTTGAAATCCGGCATCATGCCGTCCGCATCATATAATATAGTTTTCGATATTATATTAAGCGATTTCATTTTTTATTTCAAGTAGTTTTTGTAAATTTTCTGTTTCTATTCCATTCTATGCAAAAAAGCGGACGCCAAAGCGTCCGCTTTCAAGTCCCTGCAATGGCCGGGCCACAGCCGCAGCCTGCACCCGGCAGAACCACACTGGAAAAAGACCCCGCCGTTTTCATTTCAGTTCCAGTATTCGGTCTTTTCCTTCAAGCCGATGTCCGCAGCCCGGAACACGGGGTTCTTGCCGGCCCTGCGCTGCTCGGTATAGTTCCGCAGGGCTGCCGCCGCCGGACGGGAGAGGACCGCGATCACCGGAATGTTGATGAGCACCATGACGCCCATCAGCACGTCAGACAGGTTCCACACCAGATCCAGCGTGAGGCCGGCGCCCAGGAAAATCAGTCCCATGGCAATCAGGCGGAACACCACCATGAACCGCTTGGAGGGCACGTGCCCCAGCAGATACGCCAGGGCATTGTCCACATAGTAGAGGTTTCCGATCAGAGTTGTGAAGGCAAAGAGCACCATGGCCACGGTGATAAAAACGGGACCCAGGGTGCCGAAGGAGGCGGCCAGGGCCGACTGCACATAGGGAGCGCCCTGCAGCTCCACTGCGGGCTCCACACCGGAGCACAGCAGCATGAAGGCGGTGGCGGAGCAGATCACCAGCGTGTCCAGGAAGACAGACAGCATCTGGACCAGCCCCTGCTTCACCGGATGGCTGACATTGGCAGAGGCGGCAGCGTTGGGGGCGGAGCCCACGCCGGCCTCGTTGGAAAAGAGGCCCCGCTTCACACCCTGCATCACGGCAGAGCCGGTGAAGCCGGCGAAGATGGCCTGGAAATCGAACGCCTCGGAGAAGATCCGTCCGAACACCTGGGGAATCAGCCCCACGTTCATGACGATGACCACCAGGGCCACCAGCACGTACAGTCCGCCCATGATGGGCACCAGAGTGGAGGCGAAGGCGATGATCCGCTTGCCGCCGCCCATGACGCAGTACCCGGTCAGCAGCGCCACGATGCCGCCGATGATCCAGGGCGTCCACTCCGGGGAATAAAAGCTGTATCCGGAGAAGGTGGACTGGAGGTTGTAGGAGCAGAGCATGTTGAAGCCGCCGGCGTAGGTGGCGATGAGGCTCAGGGCAAACAGCACCGCCAGGGGACGGCTGTGGAGGGCCGCCTCAATATAATAGGCAGGGCCGCCGTAACTCTCGCCGGTCTCCGGGTTCCGGCGCTTGTAAATCTGTGCCAGCGTGGATTCGGTAAAGGCCGTGGCGCCGCCCAGCAGGGCGATGAGCCACATCCAGAACACGGCGCCGTAGCCGCCCATGCAGATGGCCACGGACACGCCGATAATGTTGCCCGTACCTACCCGGGAGGCGGTGGACACCATCAGCGCCTGGAAGGAGGACACGCTTCCCTCCTTCTCCGGCCGCTCCACCACCACGCGGATGGCCTCCCGCAGCAGCCGCAGCTGCGGGAACCGGTTCCGAATGGTGAAAAACAGTCCGGCGGCCACCAGCAGAATCACCAGCAGGTAGGTATACATCCAGTTGCTCAAATCCGCAATGATCTCTCCCAGCATGTGTGCATCTCTCTCCTTTTTAATGTTGGGGAATGGTCGGGAAATCGTTTCAATCAGCCCGAATAGAATATCAGAGCTTTTGTGCCCTTGTCAATGGAAAATCCCAAGATTTTGCAGTATTCTACGGAAAAACCGGCAAACCGCCGGCCCCGCAGTCTCTATTCCGCCGGATAGCCGCAGAGATCGCCGGGATCAGTCAGTTCAGCGTCCGGCACAAAGTCAACCGTCAGCGTGCCGTCCTTCTCCGTTTCATAAGTGATGTGCAGGAGTGCTCCGGATTCCAGCCAGGAAAGGTCCCTCACTGCCGTGGCCCGGTCATCCAGCTCCCGGATGGTCCAGGACCTGCTCCATGTTCCGCTCTCCGGGTCACAGCGTATGACGCTGAATTCTGCAGGGTCCTCCGTCAGGGAAGCAGCCCGCATCCCGTCGCCTGACCAGATCCGATAGCGGGCGGTATTTTCCGCCAGCCGGTCATCTGTCATCGCTTCCGCCGCGGGTACCAGGAAGGATCCGGAGCCGGAGGGCAGCAGAAACGCCTTCTCACTGTCGTACTGTTCTGTGCTCTCCCAGTCTGCGCCGTTGGAGAGGTATACGTCCGTGCCGTCCGTCACGATGTAGGAAAATCGTTTCTCCGTGATCTCTCCGCCGGTCCGCATCCGCCAGAGAAAGCCGCGGCCGTCATAGATGACGTCGATCAGCATGGGCCAGCTCTCATAGTAGTTCTGAAGGGTCCGCAGCTGGCAGGGGATGCCCAGGGAGACCTTCTCCAAAAATATCTCCGCCGCATCCGCGTTCTCCGTTCCCGCCTCGGTGAACACCACGGCACCGCCGGCGGAGAGCTCCGCCGGGTCGCCGTACTCCGGTACCTCCTCCATGGGGCCGAAGCCGTAAGGCGTCTCTGCGGAGATGACCGCCCCCTTTGTCAGGGTGAACTCCGCCGCGGCCGTATATTCTCCGATCTCTTTGATGACGCGGAACGTACCGCCGCCGGAGAAGTCGTAGTCAAACAGGGACAGGATGCACGGAAACGCCTGCTTTTCACCGGACGGCAGGGTATACAGCATGGCATCCCATCCGGCGTTCTCAGCCAGGGGCACCTGGGTCCAGCTGCCGTCCGCCTCCCGCACATCCAGCCAATAGGGCGCCCCATACTCCAGAGATTCCCCTTCCCCCTCATAGGACAGGATGCACCACACCGTCTCCACCGACGGGTCGTAAGTCTCCCACTCCGTGGTCAGGGCGGTCCGGGGCGGGTCATCTGTTTCGTATACCGTTGTCACCGCAATGTCGCCGGAATCGCCGCATCCCGTCAGCAGCGCAAAAGCCAGCAGGCAAATCCAAAGCCGTTTCATTCTGACGCCTCCTCTTTCTCTGATTCCATCGCTTTCTTTATTTCATTTCATGTAGACGGACCCGGTTGGGAATAAGTTCCGCCGCTTTCCGGCAAACTACACAAAATCCATCTGAAAATTTTTGAGCTTCCCTGCTTGCATTTTAGGCTGCTGTCCGGTAAAATACAAGTACAAGGGAAGAATGATAGCTGCAACGAAGTGCTGCGCGCACGGGCTGACACCTATCATTCCGGTCTTTTGGTAGGTGTTTCAAACCGACAGCGGTTTGAAGCGCCTTTTCTTTTTATCAGATATGCAAAAGACGGACAAAAGGAGGTCATTTTTATGATTTTACTGGCAAACGGCAAGGTCATCACCCGGGATCCGGAGGGCATCGGCTACCTGCCGGACGGCGGCGTGGTCACCGATGGCGGCAAGATCGTGGAGGTCGGCACCACCGCGGATCTGAAGGCCAAGTACCCCCAGGCGGAATTTGTGGACGCTCGTGGCGGCGTCATCATGCCGGGCCTTATCAATGCCCACACCCACATCTACTCCGCCCTGGCCCGGGGCCTCTCCATCGATGGGTACAACCCCACCAGCTTCTATGAGGTGCTGGACGGCCAGTGGTGGTACATTGACCGGAATCTGGACCTGGAGGCCACCAAGGCCAGCGCCCAGGCCCTGGTGATCGACTCCATCAAGCAGGGCGTCACCACCATCTTCGACCACCACGCCTCCTACGGCGAGATCCCCGGCACCCTCCACACCATTGCCGAGGAGTCCAAGCGACTAGGCCTGCGCTCCTGTCTGTGCTATGAGGTCTCCGACCGGGACGGCGAGGAGAAGTGCCTGCAGGCCATTCAGGAGAACGCCGACTTTATCACCGAGTGTGAGAAGAACAAGGACCCCATGCTGGCGGCCATGTTCGGCGGCCACGCCCTGTTCACCATCTCCGACAAGACCTTTGACCGGATGGCGGCGGCCAACAGCGGCCGGGTGGGCTATCACATCCACGTGTCCGAGGGCATGAACGACGTGTACGACTCCCTCCAGAACTACGGCCGCCGGCCCGTCCAGCGGCTCCAGGACCACGGCATCCTGGGACCCAAGACCATCCTGGGCCACTGCATCCATGTGAACACGGCGGAAATGGATATCATCAAGGCCACGGACACCATGTGCGTCAACAACCCGGAGAGCAACATGGGCAACGCCGTGGGTATCTCTCCGGTGCTGCAGCTCTACAAGAAGGGCATTCTGATCGGTCTGGGTACCGACGCCTACACCAACGACATGCTGGAGTCCATCAAGGTGGCCCTGTGCTCCCAGCGGCACAACGCCTGTATGCCCAACGTGGGCTGGTGCGAGGTGACGGACATGCTGTTCCGCAACAACGCCAAGATGGCGGAGCGCACCGGCTTCCCCACTCTGGGCGTGCTGAAGCCCGGCGCGGCGGCGGACGTGATCGTCATGGACTACAAGCCCTTCACACCGTTCTCTGATGCCAACATCGACGGGCACATGCTCTTCGGCATGACGGGGCGGCAGTGCCAGACCACCATGATTAACGGCAGAATCCTGATGAAGGACCGGGTTCTGACGGAGATCGACGAGGAGGCCGTGAATGCCCACATTCTGGAGAGCAGCAAGCGTCTGTGGGGCCGGCTGAACCACAAGGAGTATTGATGACCGGCCGATGTGCCCCTGCGGAAGCAGTGCGCATTCGTATTTCAGGAGTTATTCTGAGGAGGAAAAACTATGTCTGAGTTAATGACCCCCATTCCCTTTCGGGAATTGATGACCTGGATCACCACCGAATACCGCCGGGACGGCGCCGTGTTCGGCGTCCACAAGCCCTACAAGGCCGGCGTGAAGAAGCTCCCCATCTTCGGCGAGGCCATCGAGACTCCGTTCGGCCCCGCCGCCGGCCCCAACACCCAGCTGGCCCAGAACATCATTGCCGGCTATTTCGCCGGCGCCCGGTTCTTCGAGCTGAAGACCGTCCAGAAGATGGACGGCGCCGATCTGGCCGCCTGCGTCCCCCGCCCCTGCATTCTGGCCAACGACGAGGGCTACAATCAGGAGTGGTCCACGGAGCTGACGGTGCCGCAGGCCATGGACGAGTACATCAAGGCCTGGTGCGCCCTGAAAATCATGGCCAAGGTCTATGGTCTGGGCGATCCCAACGGATTCGTGTTCAACATGTCCGTGGGCTATGACCTGGCAGGCATCCAGGGTGAGAAGATCGACACCTTCCTGAACGGCATGGTGGACGCCTCCAAGACGCCCATCTTCCAGGAGTGCATCGCCGTTTTGAAGGAGTTCTTCCCGGGAGAAAGCGATTATATCGACACGATCACTCCCCATGTGTCCGGATCCGTGACGGTGTCCACCCTCCACGGCTGCCCGCCGGACGAGATCGAGCGGATCGCCAGCTACCTGCTGGAGAAGAAGCACCTGCACACCTTCGTCAAGTGCAATCCCACCATCCTGGGGTACGAGACCGCCCGGTCCATTCTGGACTCCATGGGCTATGACTATATCGCCTTCGACGATCACCACTTCAAGGAGGACCTGCAGTACGCCGACGCGGTGCCCATGTTCCACCGCCTCCAGGCCCTGGCAGACAAGGAGGGGCTAGAATTCGGCCTGAAGCTCTCCAACACCTTCCCTGTGGACGTGAAGGCCGGGGAACTGCCCAGCGAGGAGATGTACATGGCGGGCAAGTCCCTCTTCCCCCTGACCACCACCATGGCCGCCATGATGGCCAAGGAGTTTGGCGGGAAGCTGCGCCTCTCTTATGCCGGCGGTGCCGACGCCTTCAACATCGACAAGCTGTTCGCCTGCGGTATCTGGCCCATCACCATGGCCACCACCGAGCTGAAGCCCGGCGGCTACCAGCGGTTCACCCAGATCGGAGACAAGCTGGACGCTCTGGACTTCAAGCCCTTCACCGGCGTGGACGTGGTCGGCATCGAGGCCCTCTCTCTGGCGGCCCGGTCCGACAAGTATCACGTGAAGGCCATCAAGCCCCTGCCCCGCCGCAAACTCTATGAAAAGGTTCCCCTGCTGGACTGCTTCACCGCTCCCTGCAAGGGCGGCTGCCCCATCCACCAGGACATTCCGGAGTATATCGAGCTGTGCCGGAAGGGCGCGTACGCCTCCGCCCTGCGGCTCATCACCGAGAAGAACCCCCTGCCTTTCATCACGGGCACCATCTGCGCCCACAACTGCATGACCAAGTGTATGCGGAATTATTACGACGAGCCCGTGAACATCCGGGCCACCAAGCTGGTGGCGGCCGAAAAGGGCTATGACGCCTACATGTCCAAGATCACGCCTCCCGCGCCGGTGACGGACGGCCGGAAGGTGGCCGTCATCGGCGGCGGCCCCACCGGCATGTCCGCGGCGTACTTCGTGGGCCGGGCGGGCATCCCCGTGACGCTGTTTGAAAAAGCGGACCGCCTGGGCGGCATCGTCCGGCAGGTGATCCCTGCCTTCCGCATCAGCGACGAGGCCATCGACAAGGACGTGGCTCTGATGGAGAAGATGGGCGTGGAGGTAAAGCTGAACACCGAGGCCCCCTCTGTGGCAGAGCTGAAGGCACAGGGCTATACCCACATCTTCTTCGCCGTAGGCGCCTGGAAGGCCGGACGGCTGGACATCCCCGGCAACGTGGTGCCGGTCATCGGCTGGCTGCGCGACATGAAGGCGGGTAAGGACGTCTCTCTGGGCCATGTGGCCGTGGTGGGCGGCGGCAACACCGCCATGGA
>ENA-OPCA01002791-OPCA01002791.1-human-gut-metagenome-genome-assembly--contig:-NODE-2791-length-10319-cov-3.057970_pt1 | contig 10319 bp, 10 predicted proteins | sample MGYA00241076_ERZ501468 | MGnify/ENA primary metagenome ERZ501468 (study PRJEB25962, sample SAMEA2042633) | human gut metagenome | biome: human gut; feature: human-associated habitat; material: faeces... | reverse complement strand
ACGCCGTGTCGGTCGCTTGTGCGCAGGCTACGCCCTCCGTGAGGCGCTATGTGCTGACGTGTCCCGACGAATTTTCCGTTTCGGCCTCGTTCGGCTCGGGGGATTCGCAGCAGTGGGGCGATCACGTTCCCCATGATTTTCCATCTGAGAAACATCCACATAGGAATCATACAGTACAGTGCCGTCGGTATCAATCCATGTGATTCTCTGGTTTTGTTTCGGCAACTGCTCCAGATACGAAATACCTTCCGTTTCCATGGCTTTTGCAATATAGACAGCATCTGCGTGCATCGCTTCTTTTGTCTGGTCACTATTATAATCCCCTACAAATGCAACCAGAATAAAAGTGGATGCGATCAAAATCAACAGCGATACATTGAATATCGCACGAAAAATTCTCTTTGTCATGGATTGCCTCCAATCTTATACCCAATACCTCGTATGGTTTCAATGTATGTACCGCAATCGCCTAATTTCTGCCGCAGTGTCCGAATGTGCACATCCACGGTTCGGTTTTCCCCATCGAAATCATATCCCCAGATTTGATTGAGAAGTTGATCTCTTGTTAAAACCATGCCCTTGTTTTCCAACAGATAACAAAGCATATCAAATTCTTTTTTGGTTAGTGTAACAGCTTCTCCTTTTACCAACACTTCATGGCGTTTTTGATTTACCGTCAAATCGCCAATGACGTATCTATTTTCTTGAGCAGGACGCAAATCTTCTGTTCTGCGCAGCAGTGCTTTCACCCTTGCCAGTAATTCCATCATGCCAAAGGGTTTGGATACATAATCGTCTGCACCACTTTCCAGCCCCATAACTTTATCATACTCGCTGCCTTTTGCCGTCAGCATAATGACAGGGAGTTTTTTTGTATCTTGTCTTTGTCGCAGTTTCTGCAAAATCTGTATGCCATCTTCTTCCGGCAGCATAATATCTAACAGAACCAAATCTGGTTTTCGTTTTTCCAACGCTTCCCAAAACAAAGAAGGTTTATCAAATCCTTCCGCTTCCAGCCCTGCTGTATTGAATGTATATGCTACCAGTTCCCGAATGCTGTTATCATCTTCTACCAGATAAATCATCTACAGCCTCACTCCTTACATCAGAGAATTTTCATTAATCATCAATTGAAACTTCAATCCCAATTTTTTTGCTGCTTTTCTGCACAGTGTCATACGTTCCAGAAAAATTTCAAAGTAGTCCATGACAGAACTGTAATGGGTATCAACCGTCAATTTCAGTTTAATGAGTGTATGGGCTTCATTGATCTTCAAGACAGATTTTTCTACGGAATAATTGACTCTGTCATGGATATCAAAGGTGGTTTTTTCCTGATTACGTACACGGGTTCTGCGTACATCTGATTTATCTGCCAGAATCAACGCTGCGGCAATGGCATTGACAGGCACACCATGACCTTCATCATGGTTCCCAATGGCTGTTACCACTGTTGCAATATCTTCTGCGGGCATACCCAGTTTATCCAGAATACGGAATGCCATAACGGCACCGCTTTGAGAATGGTCTACACGATTGACCACATTGCCGATGTCGTGCATGAATCCGGCAATTCTTGCCAATTCCACTTCGTGTTCTGAATAGCCAAGTGTTTCCAGAATATATTTTGCCGTTTCTGCAACTCTTGTCACATGGGCAAAGGAATGTTCTGTAAATCCCAGTGCTGCCAGAGATTCGTCCGCGCACTGAATATAAGTGCGGATATCCGCATTATTTTTGATATCCTCAAATGTAATCATATTTATTCACCATCCATTTCTCCATGGATGCCTGTGATGGAATATTCTACCCATTCTGCAATATTGGTAGCATGGTCTGCAACTCTTTCCAGATATTTTGCAATCATGAGCAGATCGATATACACTTCGCCATTTGTTCCGTCTGTCGCAATCTGTTCAATGATTTCTCCGCGAATTTTGGAAAACAGGTTATCCACAACGTCATCATAAGCAATGACACTGTGTGCCAGTTCCAAATCTGCTTTTACAAAAGAGTCTACGCTCTGTATAACCATTTTCACTGCTTCTTCAGACATAGAACGAATATGCAGAGAACTGGACATTTCCAGCTGTTTATCATGCATCTGATCTGTCAGTTCCACAATATCTGCTGCCTGGTCGCCAATTCTTTCCATATCAGAAATCATTTTCAGTGCAGAAGAGATTGTTCTCAAATCTCTTGCAACGGGCTGCTGCTGCAGCAGCAGACGCATACACAGTGCTTCAATATCTCTTTCTTTTCGGTCAATTTCACCGTCTTTTTCCAACACAACAGGTACCAAACTGCGATCCCGATCAAAAAGGGATTTCAATGCCAACGTAATGGCTTCCTCACACAAAGCACCCATGGTAATTAGTTCTACATGCAGCTGTTCCAGCTGTTCATCAAATCTTGTACGCATATCAACCAAACCTCCCCGTAATATAGTCTTCAGTACGTTTGTCCTTAGGCATGGAGAAGATCTGTTCTGTATCTCCATACTCAACCACTTCACCCAGCAGGAAAAACGCCGTTTTATCAGAAATACGGGCAGCCTGCTGCATATTATGTGTTACCATAATGATAGTGTACTCTTTTTTCAATTCCACCGCAAGTTCTTCAATACGGGAAGTGGAAATGGGGTCAAGAGCGGATGTAGGCTCGTCCATGAGCAAAACTTCCGGCTGAACAGCCAAAGCTCTTGCGATGCAAAGACGCTGCTGCTGACCACCACTCATGCCCAGCGCATTTTTCTTCAGACGATCTTTTACTTCATCCCAAATGGCTGCATCACGCAGTGCTTTTTCTACAATTTCATCCAGTTTCACTTTGGAACGAATGCCATGGGTTCTGGGACCATAAGCAACATTATCATAAATGCTCATAGGGAAGGGATTGGGTTTCTGGAAAACCATACCTACACGTTTGCGCAGGTGGTTCAGATCCATACTGCCATAAATATCTTCCCCATCCAGTAGGACTTTCCCTGTGATGCGGCAGCCTTCTACCAGGTCATTCATTCTGTTCAGGGATTTCAGCAGTGTAGATTTACCGCAGCCGGAAGGCCCGATAAATGCTGTGATATCCCCTTCTGTAATATTCAAATTGATGTTTTTCAAGGCTTTGAAATCGCCATAAAACAAATCCAGATTGGAAATTTCAAATTTATTCATACTCAATCTTTCACTCCTACCTTTTTCGCAATCAATCCAGACAATGCATTGATACCGATAACAACTACAAGCAGTACAACCGCTGTTGCATAAGCCTGATCCATATACAGACCTTCATTCAGCAGTGCGTACATATGAACTGCCAACGTACGACCGGAGGACATGAGACCATCCGCAACCGTTGTGGCTGTACCTGCGGGATACAGCAACGCTGCTGTTTCGCCGACGATTCTGCCGACTGCCAGGATGACACCTGCCAGAATCCCGGGAACCGCAGAAGGAAGTACAATACGGAATACGGTACGCAGTTTGCCAGCACCCAGACCAAAACTGCCTTCACGATACAAGTCAGGTACCGCAATGAGGGCTTCTTCTGTTGTACGCATGATCAGAGGCAAAATCATGATTGCCAATGTCAGTGCACCACCCAGAATGGTATAACTCCATCCCAGGAAGATATTGAAGAACAGATAACCAAACAAACCATATACAATGGAAGGAATACCGGACAATGTTTCTGTGGTGATACGCACAATAGAAACCAGCTTATTCCCACGTTTTGCATATTCTACCAGATAAATAGCAGAGCAAATACCTACTGGCAATGCAAACAGCAAAGACAATGCTGTAATAATCAGTGTATTGATGATTGCCGGCATCATGGAAACGTTCTCAGTGGTATATTCCCATTCAAAAAGTTCAGGGCTCAGATTGGGAATCCCCTTAATCAGAATATAAGCAATCAGTGCAATCAATACGGTTAATGTAATCACCGCTGAAATCACAACCAGTAAAAACAGGATTGCGGAAAGCGGATGTTTGCGATAGCTTTTCAATCGCTGTAATGTTGATTCTTTATTAATGGCTTCCATCAATGATTCCTCCTTTTCAATGCGGAGAAGGACAAGTTAATAATCAAAATGAATACAAACAGGACTACGCCGGTACCCAGCAGCGCCTCTCGATGCAGGTCTGTTGCGTAACCCATTTCCATAACGATGTTTGCTGTCAATGTACGTACGCCGCTGAAGATGCTCTTTGGCATAACTGCGTTGTTGCCGGCAACCATGATAACCGCCATGGTTTCCCCAATGGCACGACCAACACCTAAGATAACACCTGCCAAAATCCCCTGCTTTGCTGCAGGCAGCACTGCGAAGAATACGCTTCTTTCATGGGTTGCACCCAGTGCCAGAGAACCTTCGTAGTAAGAATTCGGCACCGCACGAATAGCGGATTCGGAAACACCGATAACTGTGGGCAGGATCATAATGCCCAGCAAAATGGAAGCAGTTAAGATACCTTTCCCATTTGTACCTGTCAAATCCTGCATGATAGGTACGATTACAACCAGACCAAAGAAACCATATACGATGGAAGGAATCCCTGCAAGCAGAGAAACCGCCGGTTTTACAATTTTATATAATTTTTCAGGACAGAATCTTGCAAGAAAAATAGCACACAGAATCCCCATAGGAACACCGATGATAACCGCTCCGGCTGTCACATAAATACTGCCGATGATCATGGAGAAAATTCCATAAATATTATTGGAGGGTTTCCATGTTTGACCAAACAGGAACTCCGTTATACCGATTTTATGAATTGCAGGCACACCATTGGCAAACAGGAAGATACAGATCAGTGCGACTGCCAGAATGGACACACACGCTGCCAACAGGAAAACAATTTTCATTACGCCTTCTTTCATTGGTATCTTTCCTCTCCTTTCTCTTTTCAAAAGTTATGCCGAAAGGATTCTCTTTCGGCATAACACATTCCTTCTCTTTTCACTTTTTCTTCTGTTGATTAAGCAACTTCAGACCAATCTGTTGTTGCACCTGTGAAGATTGCTTTTACTGTATCGCTTGTCATATCGCTTACTGTGTTTTCCTGGTTTACGATGACTGCAATACCATCCATTGCGATTACTGTAGGCTGCAGACCATTTGCCAGTTCGCTGTCTTTCAGTTCTCTGGAAGCCATACCGATGTCACATGTGCCTTCTGCTACGGAAGTCATACCTGTTGTGGAGTCGTTCTGCTGTACTTCGATTGTTACATTGGGGTTCAGAGCGATGTATGCTTCTTTCAGTTTTTCCATAACGGGTGTGATGGAAGAAGAACCTGCAACAACAATTTTGCCGCTCATGTTAGATGCTGTGTAAGCGCCTGTGCTGCCCTGGCTGATGTAGCCGTTTTCTTCAACTACTGCCTGACCTTCGTCGCTCATGATGAATGCGATAAAGTCGCTAGCTACTTCAGAAACATCTTCTTTTGTTGCGATGTTGAAAGGACGAGCTACTTTATAAGTACCGTTTTTGATGTTTTCTGCTGTTGCTTCAGCACCATCAATTTTCAGTGCTTTTACGCTGTCATCCAAAGAACCCAGAGAGATGTAACCGATTGCGTTGGGGTTGCCTGCAACAGTTGTCATCATAACAGCGGTGCTGTTTGTGATTTCTGCCATTTCTGTTGTCATATCAACTTTTTCGCCCGCATCATTTTTTTCTTCAATGCCGAACAGTTCGATAAAAGCACCTCTTGTACCGGAACCGTCTTCTCTGGAAACTACAGAGATGGCACCGCTTGTTGCAGCTGTATCGCCGCCTTCTGCTGCTTCTTCACTACCGCCGCCGCAGCCTGTCAGTGCTGCAACAGACATCATCATTGCCAAACCAAGTGCTAAAAATTTCTTCATAATATTTTTCTCTCCTTTTATTTCTTCTTTCCTTGTTTTGCAAATTCATAATACTGTTTTTACGTTAAATCAAATATCTTGTTTATGTTAAATCTATGTTAAATAGCGAGCTTTATTCCTGTGAAAAGTTGACTTTGTTACCACGATATGGTAGCATAAAGCAGCAAATCAAGGTTTTTATGGGAGAGTTTTGCAAAACTGTCCTGTAAAATCTACATATAATCTTTTCTGAGACTTAACGTTAAAACACAGAGCAATCATCATTTAATAGAAAATCTATTTTCTAGAATTTTATAGAAAAAAACAGATTTTTGTCCTATGTAAAATATTTTACAAAAGCGAGGGGGTTATTTTTCTTATGTTAAATAATAGAAGCACACGAGGACCTCTTCTTTGTATATTCAGCGCCTGTCTATGGGGCTTTACCGGCACCGTAGGGCAATTCCTTTTTCAGCAAATGGGGATTTCATCCAAGTGGCTCGCCTCCAATCGTATGCTGGCAGCAGGTATTTTACTTCTAATATATATCTATTGGCGCAGAGGAAAAGAAATTTTTGATATTTGGAAAAATAAAAAAGATGCGAAAGATATGTTGTTGTTCAGCTTAATTGGGATGTTGTTCATGCAGTACGGTTATTTTCTTGCCATCGGGCATTCCAATGCTGCTACGGCTACCGTTCTGCAATATTTAGCGCCTGTTATGATTGTCATTTATGTTTCCATACGATACCATAAAATGCCGTCTTTTTTTGAATTTGCCGCTGTGCTCTGCGCACTGCTGGGAACATTCTTACTGGCAACCCATGGAAATGTAAAAAGTTTATCTATTTCACCACTGGCTTTATTTTGGGGACTGCTTTCTGCCGTTGCTCTGGCTTTTTACACAGTCTTCCCCAAAAATCTTCTACAGAAGTATGACACCATACTGCTCATTGCTTGGGGTATGTTGATCGGTGGCATCTGTACCAATTTTGTTGCACCATTCTGGCACTTAGAAGGGACTTTCAACTTCGTTTCTATTGGATGTATCCTTTTTGTGATATTCTTTGGTGCCATGCTGCCCTATTTGACATTCCTTTATGGGGTAAAATATATTGGTCCCACGAAATCCAGTTTGCTGGCTTCTGTAGAACCATTATCCTCTACAGCTGCATCAGTCCTTTGGCTTCACACCCACTTGGAATCCATTGATTACATTGGCATTGCTTGCATCATTGCAACTGTATTCCTTCTTTCCATTCAGCCAAAACCCAAAATCAAAGAACAAAAAAGTATTCAATAAAAAAAGCCTGAAATTCTTAAATCAGAATTTCAGGCTTTTCTATTATGCAATCAATTATTTATAGCGATGCAGAACATGGTCTACGATACCAACAATCTTGCCACCTTCCAGATATACACGAGGTACTCTCTTTGTAATAACACAAGTTAATTCATAGTTGATGGTATGCAGTTTATTTGCCAGTTCTTCGATGGGCAGGACTTCATCACCCTGTTTACCGAATACAACAACTTCGTCACCCATTTTTACGCCAGGAATGTCTGTTACATCCAACATGCACTGGTCCATGCAGATTCTGCCAACAACGGGAGCAAATTTGCCGTTTACCAGCATTCTTGCGTCATTAGACAGGTTTCTGTTGTAACCGTCTGCATAGCCGATAGGTACTGTTGCGATGATTCTGTCTGTTTCTGCAGTGTATGTTCTGCCGTAAGACAGCTGAGAACCTGCAGGAACATGTTTTACCAAACCGATAGTGGTTTTCAGTGTCATCAAAGGTTTCAGATCAATTCTGCCTTCGCATTCATCAGAAGGAAGCATACCGTATGTAATAATACCGGAACGGCACATATCCAGATGTTTTTCAGGATAAGAAATGATGGTAGCACTGTTTGCGCAATGACGCAGACCAATGTCAACACCTGCTTCTTTCAGTGCGTCTGTCATTTTCATGAAACGATGGAACTGCATGTCTGTAAATGCAGGATTGTCGCCCTGATATGCATCTGCAACGGCGTGATGGGTAAAGATACCTGTAATATGGATATTGGGCATTTTGCTCACTTCAATGATTTCTTTCAGGGATTCTTCAAAATTTTCATCATCTGTCTGGAAACCAACGCGTGTCATACCTGTATCCAGTTTGATATGACCATCTACAACAACGCCAGCTTTTGCTGCTGCTTCCTGAAGGGCTTTGCAGTATTCCATGCCGATCAGCGCCTGTGTGATCTTCTGTTCTGCAAGAATATTTGCACAGTCTACAGGAGTATATCCTAAAATCAGAATGGGCTTTGTAATACCTTCTGTACGCAGACTCATACCTTCTTCGATGTTGGAAACACCAAACCAGTCAAAACCTGCTGCTTCCAGTTTACGGGCTATAAAACCATCGCCATGACCATAGCAGTCCGCTTTGACAATACCCATAACTTTCTGACCATCTTTCATTTTTGCCTTGATGCTCTTAATGTTATAGTCCAGCGCATCCAAGTCAATTTCTGCCCAAGTTCTTCTAATAAAATCCATCTTCATACGCTTCCTTTCTGAATTGTCTGTTAAACAAAGACAAAAGTTTTTGTTTCAGCATGTACATTATAACATACAGTGTATTTTTTTGCAATAATGGACTAAATTATTTATTGATGTATGACAACTTTTAGGCAAATTTAACAGAAAATTAACTTACGCAAGATAAAAACGAGAGAACAGCTCGAAGACACTTTTCAGCCCTTCATCCACATCTGCCACGTGGTCTGCATCCCCTACAACGGCATAAGAAAGTCTTTCATCCATCAAAGCCATAGCGATTTCACTGCTAGAAACAGATTTAGAACCACATGCCAATATCAAATGGTCTGCTGTGACAAAAAACGGCTGATTGCCAATGGAAATCATGACTTTTTTCCCATCAAAAGAAGTCACCCTTGTATCGCACATAGTTTGTACACCTGCTTTCTTCAAACCATTGAGCAAAGGTCTAGCCATTGCACCCAGCTCTGCTCCCATACGACTGTTGGCTTCCAAAATTTTAATTTTTGCCTCTGGCAATTTGTTCATCAAGAACTCTGCCAATTCCAGACCTAAGGAACTGCCACCTACAATAACAATCTGCCCTTCACCATATTTCTTTAATGTTTCATCATCCATTCGCAACACGTTTTGTGCCAACTGATATGTGGTTGTTTCCAACCCTTCCAAATTGGGAATAATCGGTTCGCTTCCCATTGCCAACACTGTAAAATATGGTTTCTTTTCCATCACAAAGTCCACATCAACTTCTTTTCCAAGGATGATGTTCACACCCAATTCCTTCAGCGTATGTTCCAGATAAGAAACGAATGTACCGATTTCTTCCTTTCTGGGAGGCAGTTTTGCCAAATTCAGCTGACCGCCTAAATGATCTTCTTTACATACCAAAGTTGTCAAAAAACCACGTTCAGCAGATTTTTTCGCTGCATACATCCCTGCCGGACCGCCGCCAATAACAAGTACTTCTTTTCTAGTGGCAATCTTACGACGCTGATTCTCCATATATTCATGTCCCGCTTCAGGACAGAATGCGCAATGCAGTTCTTTTCCTTTTAAGACATCCATTATGCAGTGGTTGCACGCCTGACAGTGATTAAACATTTCTTTTTTCTGCAGTTTTTCCACATAATGAGCATCTGCCAAAAAGGCTCTTGCAGAACCCACAAAATCACACAATCCTTCTGACAGAACGCGTTCTGCTGTTTCCGCATCCTGAATACGATTACATGCGATCACAGGCACAGAAGTATATTTTTTTATAGCACCTGCCAAAGGTGCATAAGCGCCTTTAGATACATAGAAAGAAATCTGTTCCACAGGAGATTCATGCCAGCCACCTGTTACAGTAATGGCATCAATGAATCCTTCTTGTTCTGCTTTTCTGCAAAAAACGATGGTATCTGTAAGCTCATAGCCGCCATCTAACATCTGCGCGCCAGAAACCTTCATCAAAATCGGGTAATCCCCCACAGATTCTCTTACTGCCTGTAAAACTTCCAAAGGGTATGTCATTCCTTTGTCTTCTTCCATACCATATTTGTCTGTCCGCAAATTGGTGATAGGTGACAGGAATTCAGACAGCAAATATCCAGCAGAAGCACTAATTTCCACTGCATCCACACCATTTTCTTTACAAAAAGCTGCCGCTTTTGCAAAGTCTGCTTTTGTTTGCAACAAATCTTCTTCTGTCATTTCCTGAGGTTCTTCACGAAAAATAGGTGAAGCCACTGGAGATGGTGCCAAAAGTGGCTTGTCTCCATGATTTTTTCTGCTTTCATTTCTACCGCAATGGAATAACTGCACAATCAATTTACAATCATACGCATGCAGACGTTCAGCCAATGTTTTCAAGCTATTTCCATCTAATGTATCTGCATGATACATCTTTTTCAGCGCACCAGCACCATTAACCC
>ENA-OPCA01002756-OPCA01002756.1-human-gut-metagenome-genome-assembly--contig:-NODE-2756-length-10480-cov-4.256019_pt1 | contig 10480 bp, 17 predicted proteins | sample MGYA00241076_ERZ501468 | MGnify/ENA primary metagenome ERZ501468 (study PRJEB25962, sample SAMEA2042633) | human gut metagenome | biome: human gut; feature: human-associated habitat; material: faeces... | reverse complement strand
ATGTATCACCGCCAGCAATCTTTCGCAGCCGTTTAATGGCTTTATCTCCGAAAAAGTCTTCCGGAAGTTTCAGCCAGTAGTACCGTTTTCCCATCATCTCACCGCCGTTTCCATACTGTCATGTGCAAGCTGCTCCAACGTCACGCCGAAAAATGAACATATCATATTCAGATCCGCCCCCGTAAACGAGGACGGGTCGCTCATGCGTGTGTTCCATGTTCTTGTCTGTGCATATCCCAGCAGCTTACAGATTTCCAGCGGTGTGATTCTCCGCCGCTGCATCAGTCCGGCAATGTTTCCGGCTACGATGTCCATCGGTAATTCCCGTGGTTTCGGATCTGGTTTCCGTGCCATCTTTCATTTCTCCTCTCCCTCTCACGCACAAACGCCGTATTTCACAGCTAGTTCTTTGACGATTGCCACATAGATTTCAATCAGCTTCTTGTCCTCTGCGATGATGTCAATCCGTGTCAGCTTGTCCCGTTTCGATTTGCAAACGCCCTCGCCAGCCATCCGATTCCGCTTGTTGGTCAGACGGGTATTCAGGGAAACGCCTGCTCTGGATTCGATGGAACGATAGATTTCCTCGTAAAGCAGCCGAATACCGCCATAGCCATCTCCGGTTGCCCGTGCAATCTTGTTGATCAGGTGTTCGCTGTCTTTTCTCCATGCGGTCTTGTCCAGAGCGATGACCTCGCAGGTATTCTGCAACTTCTGTTCCAGCCCTGCAAGTGCGGTTGCCTGCTCTGCCTGACGGGCTTCTATCTGTTTCTGACGGGTTTCCATCTGAATCAGAACTTGCAACTGTGGGGATAGATCTGCAAACTGTGACTGCACGGAATAGCTGCCGTGCTTGCGGATGGATGGAAGCACTTCCGATGTGACCCATTTCCGAAATGGTTTCGCTTGTGGCTTGTCGCTCCGGAGAATCACGGTGTATAAACCGGATTCGTTGATGCAATTTGTAGCACCGCCACGTAACCCTAACTCAAAGTTAGCCTTTTCATCAAATTCTAATCTGTCTGCAACTTTTGATGGATTAGATAGCTCCAATACCTTGCACACATCTGCCAGCACGAACCATGGTTCACCATCTTTCTGAATGGTGCGGATTTCGGAACTTTCATAGTTCCATACCTGAATTTCATTTTCATTCATTTTCATCTTCTCCTTTCTTTTCTACGCCAAGGATTTCATCAGCGGAGCAACCCGTACATTCTGCCATCGCCTTTACAATTTTCGCCGATGGTGGACGGTATCCCCGTTCGATGTCGCTGATCGCTTGCTTTGTACAGCCAAGCATTTTCGCAAGTTCTGCCTGCGATAAATTCCTTGAGGTTCTTGCAAGTTTAAAACTCTCTGCTAAAATCAAAATATCACCTTCTTTTTTGTATAATATTGTTGACTTTTTTGTCTGAACATGTTACAATTAAACCGTAAAGCATGACTGTTTTTAATAAATCAATCTGAAACGCCAACCGCAATTGTATCAAATATATTTTGTACCCGTTGTCTGTTCAGTTTGTTTTTCCTTTTTGTATTGCCGTCAGTCGTGCTTGTCTTAACTGTGGTTTTATTATATCACGCTATCGCTTGATTGTCAAGCAATAAAATGATATTTCAGCATATTAAACAAATTTAGAGGTGTATTTTCATGTATGATGAACAAGAAACAGCGTTTATAATTAAGCAGACAGCTAAAGCAAAAAACATTACAATCAAGCAATTGCTTGAAAATTGCAATTTAAGCATTAACACTGTATCGGAATTGTCAAAGGGAAAACGAATGTCTTATATCAGCTTTGCTAAAATAGCTGATGCTTTAGATTGTTCTATGGATTATTTAATGGGGCGGACGGACAGACCGGAAATTTCTCAAAGTTACAGTAATAACAGCATTTCTAACAGCAATAATATTGCTTTTGGAGAAAATTCATCTGTTAAAATCACAAATGAAGAAATTGAAAAAGAAATCTGTAAAGTTTTATCCGGCTTAAATTTAAGAGAACGATCAGAGCTGCTGACGATTATCTATAATTTTGTGGATGAACATAAAAGTGAGGAATTGAAATGAATAAAAAAGGATATGTGGATAGCTTTGTGGCATTCATTGATATTTTAGGGTTTAAGAATTACATAAAAGCAGCGATTTTAAAGATGTGGATGATTTATTTAAAAGCATAAATTTTTCATTAGAAACAATACTTAAACATAACAATAACATATTCAAAAAAGAAATGTTAGACACTGTAACCGTAAATGTAATTTCAGATAGTATCGTAATTTCTGTTCCAAAATCGACCCGTCTATCTTTAGAAATTCTTTTAATTATGGTTAATACAGTGACATTCAACATATTATGTCGACATGGACTTCTTTGTAGGGGTGCAATAGCAGAAGGGAAATTCTACTCGGAAAAAAATATTGCTTATGGTCCCGCATTCGTAGAAGCTTATATGTTAGAAAGCAGTATTGCCATATATCCAAGAATTATTTTCACTCGAAATACGTTTGATTCATATTATAAAATTTGCAATAAAAATGATATTAATGGACTTAATGATTTGATGGAATTAAATGTCGACGATGAACTTTTTTGTGCTAATTATATCGGTTATTCTTTATTAAGAATAGACCAAGAAGTTATGGATTCAAGTATTACATATGACACTGCAAATGCTATCTTTTATAAAATTAAAAATGTAATTGAAGATGAAATAGCCTGAAAAACTGATATTCGTATAAGAGAAAAGTATTTGTATTTCAGGAAATACTACAATAATGAAATACTAAATTTGAAAAAAATGTATATGCTATCTTTTAAGTGTGACTATATTTTTGGAGAAGGCTATCCTAGTGATGAGGAGCTATATAAACAATTAGAATACTCTCAAAATTATAGCAATAATACAATTACAGATAGTAGTAATGTTGCACTAGGAAAAAGTTCTAATGTAATAATAGAAAATAATTCCCATCACTAAAAGCAAAAAAAATCATATCTATGATTTATGAGGAATTAGAAGAGGAGACGAAATGAAGATATGAATGCAATTATGGAGATGGCGAAGTGAGAACTGCTGAAAAAAAGATTGCATAGGTGCAAAAAATGTGGTATAATTATAGAAAGGGATAAATATGAACCTTGCAGATGATCAAATCAAATATCTTTTACATGTACCAAAAAATATAAATACAAATTTATCATGCTTTGAAATGCCGGTAGGTGGAGATTCAAAGCAAATAAGTTTAATATCTAAGGAAAATAAGAGTGACTCATTTATCGTTGATATTAATTCGAGTAGAAAACGAATAAAATCATTAAAGATAACATTTAATGAACGATACAAAAAAGAAATTATATTATTAAGACTGGACTTAAATGGACCACCGCATAGAAATCCAGATGGCATTTTGCTCTCAGGAAATCATTTACATATAGCACGTGAAGGATATGGTGATAGATATGCAATAGAAGTGCCTAATTGCTTTGAAAATTTATCATCTCCAACAGGTACTCTAATTGATTTTCTAACCTATTGCAAAGTAATAAATATTGAAAAAATACAAATAAATGATAAGCTGGAGGGATTTTAGATGAAACATAATTTCATAGAGATTTATCTAAATTGGTTAAAAGAGAATATGTTTGGCAAACAAGTAGATGATTTCTATGAAATTACCACTCCATTCTTAGATAGACATAATGACTGTATTCAAATTTATGCTAAAAAAGAAAATGATAATATATTCATTACTGATGATGGATATATACTCACCGATCTTAAAATGAGCGGAATTGATTTAACAGACAACAGAAAAAAATTAATAGAAAAAATTATAAATGGATATGGTGTTCAAACATTAAATGAAGAATTATTTATTCAGTCTTCGTTAAAAAATTGTGGATTAAAAATGCACACGTTAATTCAAGCAATTCTATCAATCAATGATTTATACCTTACATCTAAATCTACAGTTGCCTCTTTATTTTACGAAATCGTTTCTGATTTTTTGAAAGAAAATCATATAAGATGTTCTCGCAATATTGAGACAATAGGAGGATCTGGATTTCGGCATAAATTTGATTTTATGATTCCCGGTATACCTGGCAATGAAAATGCTCCAGAAATTTTTATGAAAACAGTTAATAGCCCATCAATAGAAAATTCTAAATCAGTAATTTTTCAATGGGAAGATACAATGGAAAAAAGGAAAACCGAAATAGAAAAAGATTTAAAATCAGAGATGATTGTTTTTCTAAATGATGCAGAACGAAATATTCCTTCTAAAATTATGGAAGGATATAAAAAATATGGAATAACAGCAGTTCCATGGAAGAAAAAAGATTCAGTTATTCCTAAATTAAAAAGTGCATAATTGGAAAGCACTCTATCAAACTGCTTTGATAGAGTGCTTTAAAAATAAAAAAAGCCCTCGCTTGTTCGACGAAGGCAAAAGGTGGGATTATGATTTGCTACAAATAGAAACCCTTCGACAACTGGCAGAAGACAGCGACCATGTGATCATCACACAGCACAGTGCAGTCCGGCTCTTAGAGCGAAACATTTCATATGAAGATGTTCTTACTGCAATAGCAACGGGTGAAATCATTGAACAATATCCGGATGATTACCCACATCCAAGTTGCTTGATTTTGGGCGTTACCATTGCAGAAAAGCGGCTGCATGTTGTTTGCGGAACAGATATGGTATATTTGTGGATTATCACCGCATACTATCCGTCAATCGAAAAATGGGAATGTGATTTTAAAACAAGGAGGAAATCAACATGAATTGTTTTTATTGCAAAGCGGATATGCTTCCCGACTTTACCACGCATGTGGCAGAACTGGAAAACTGTATTGTGATTATTAAGCATGTTCCATGTTTAAAATGTTCCCAGTGTGGGGAAGTTGTTTATACAGGCACAACGCTCCGGAAGATTGAAGAGATTTTGGGTAAGTGCAGAGCAGCCATGACCGAAGTTGCCATTGTGGACTATCAGCCAGCAGCATGAACAATCATTTTCGTGATGTCACGGATATGAAAAAATCCCACCGAAGCGGTTGATGTGAAATGCACCTGCTCCGGTGGGATTTTGTTTAAAAATAATTTACAATTATATTTTCAACACGTATTGACATAATACGTATAATATGCTATAATAAGTATGTGAGGTGATGAGAATGACATTTAAAGAAATTGAAAAACGAATCAAAGCCGATGGTTGGGTATATGATCATTCACGTGGTTCTCATTACTATTACAAACATCCAACCAAAAAAGGAACGGTCACAATTCCACATCATGGCGGTGATATTCCAAAAGGCACATTGAATTCAATTTTCAAGCAGGCAGGGCTTAAATAAGCCCTCGCCCTGCAAGTTTCAAAGGAGTGATTGCAATGTTATCAATGTATCCAGCTTGCTTTTACAAAGAAGAAAATGGTTATTCTGTTATTTTTCCAGGGTTGGATGTAGCAACCTGTGGCGAAAATGAACAGGATGCAATGGAAATGGCTGTGGATTGTTTGGCAGGGTATCTCTGGGATGCAAAGCACGACCACACTGAAATTCCGGCAGCCATGAAACTGGAAGAGGTAGACTTAGAAGCAGTTGCGGATGGCGTTCCGTACGAAAGTGCATTTAAAACGCTGGTAACTGTTGACGTAGAGGAATATGCAAAGAAACATTTTGAAAAAGCTGTTAAGAAGACGCTGACGATTCCAGTATGGCTGAACGAACTGGCAATTCAAAACGGTGTGAACTTCTCACAAACGTTACAGGAAGCCTTAAAAGAACAGTTGCATGTCTAAATATGCGTGACGGGACGATCTACAGCGTATATAACACCAGTCTGACCGCCTTAAAAGCTGAGCAGCAGTTTTGGCAGTTTGCTCGCTTGAATCGGAACTATCTGGTGAACGCCAAAAACGCCGTAGAATTTGACCGCAAACGCAATGTCATCTGGATGCAAGACGGGCAGAAGATAAAAGGTAAAAAGGATGCTATCATTGATATGTTGATGTTGGTCGCTGCGGAATGCTGGCATGATTACGGCGAAATCAACGAAGAAGACGTAGAAGCTTTACAAAAATGAAAAAATCCCACCGAAGCAGGTACATTAACCGCTTCGGTGGGATTTTTCTTGATTTTCATGTGAATGTATGGTATAATAAAAAAGCCGTCTAAGCTGGATTTCTTACCAGTTTAGACGGCTTTTTTTATAACTTACCACGACACAAACACGACATTTAACCCCATTTATTTCCGTTTATATCAAATCCCGACAAAAAGAAAACGTGCAGAAAATCGGCATTTTTGCCGTATTTCCTACACGTTTAGTGGTGGAGGCGATTCACAAGCTCCCAGATATGCGTACTTTTAAAATTTGCAAATTCGGGAATGGCTATTTTTCGGACTTTTTTCAGTTTTTTGATACCAATTATGCTTTGTACGTGTGATATTTTCTCCCGAATTCCCGAAAAATATGTCATATAGCAAGCAACCACAGTTTCTTTCAGTTAATTATTCCTATTGCAAACCCATTCCGATATTATCCATTTCTATCCAACATCGTAAAAAATGACTGAAATTTTTTATCTGATAAAAAATCAACTAATATTTGGATTCGATTACCGGTCATTCACCCACAGAGAACGTCTCCTTTTGTATTTCATGGCTGCACGTTCTAAGCCAGAATACAGATGGGCATTAGAAATATTCATCATCTCCAAATCGTCTAATATTTCATCTTTGCTATTTTTTTCAATGGTGATTCGATGAACCTCCATTTTATCATCCAATCTCGTTTCATCCAACCCGAACAAATAGAACAATCCGTTCTGCAATTTCATTCGTTCGTTGTCCTTAAACGGGGCAACAAAATATCCTTTTAGCAAATCTTCGCCAATCATTTCACACTCAAACCCAGGATATTCCCCTCTTATCTCATGCAAAAGCTTATGCATTGCACCATAAGAACGCACATACTGTTCTGTAATTCTGCCTCTATGATTCTCGCAGAATTTCCGCATCTCTGCTCTTTCATCATCGTGGAAACAAGGCAAGCAAGACAACATTAAGATTCTATCACTATTGTGATGCAGAATGTCAGACTTCTTTACTTTTATGCAGATTACTTGTCCATTTGTTTTCTGCTCATATATTTCTGATGCAAAGAAAAGTGCAACCAATGGATTTGTGGTAAAATCAAGCAAGCGTGTTGATACGCCATAATGCTGCATTTTCACAAGATTGCTGAGGTGAGAACGATTCTGAAACTCTTCTGGATATTCAACCAAAATGTTGTGATATTCTCGCACCTCTTGGTCTTTCTCCTTTGTGCGAAACACTCCCGGTTCCAGAAACCATTTTTCATCCGGATGCCCACGAAAAAGAATCGTCTCATCGGAAGCAGGTTTCAGCTCTCTCACAAGTTTCCAAAACTCCAGAAAACTGGTTGCTTTTTTATTCATAACACAACACAACTTTCTCTATTTCTTTCAAATCATTATAGGATATTTCCAGATCCTCCTTTGCATGCTGAGAGAGAAAGTCAAATATGCCGCTATTCTGAATGATAAAAGACTCATTCGGTTTTAACAAATCAAGATTAGGCAAATCATATGCAACACCATATTCAGTTCCCTGAACACACACCTTATTACTGTTACAGTAATCAAAAGACACCTGATAGGTATTTCCATTGCCTGTATTAAACTCTAACCGCTTTACTGTTCCCTTAAACGTATACATATTTCTGTTCCTTTCTACTCGTTATACGAGTTGCAAAAATTAAAAGTTTTCATTCAAAAACATAGTTTTGATTTAAAAACTTGATTGCTTCTTCAAGTCCTTGCCCCGCAGCTTTCCTAAACCATTCTCGTGCTGTCTTTTTGTCCCTGTAAATTCCATATCCGTTATAATAACAAACGCCTAAATTATATTGTGCATCAGCATATCCCTGTTCTGCAGCTTTTCGATACCATTTTACCGCTTCTATTTCATTCTCTTCAACACCTGTTCCATTATAATAACAAACGCCTAAATTATATTGTGCTCTAGCATATCCCTGTTCTGCAGCCTTTCGATACCATTTCACCGCTTCTACCTCATTTTTTTCAACCCCCTGTCCACATTGATAACAAATTCCAAATCCATTTTGTGCGGCAGCATATCCTTGTTCTGCTAACGGTTTGATAAAATTAATAGCTGCATCAAAATCTGGATTATCTCCAGAAGTCATTTCAATGATTTTTTCTCTTATTGAAGCATTTTGTTCTTCTAAACTTAATTGATTATCATTATTTAATAAATTATCATTTGTACCAATCTGCAAACCGTCAACATTAATTAAACATTCCTGCTTATTTTCAAAAAAGCTTTCAGAAATATCTGCAATTGAAAAAACAGCATTCGCATCCAGTTCGTATTGATCCAAAACCCGCTGAATCAGAACTTCCTTCTTCTTCGACATCTTTTCCATCTTTGAGAGGAAATGATAATTTTCAATCATATCTGCAAACAGATTTGCTGGGAAACTGTTCCGGAAATTGCAAAGTTCCAGATAAATTAAACCGATTTTTTCCTGCGGAAGTGCAACGATTTCCTTCAAGCATTCCTGAACAGTGATTTCATCTTCAGTAATAATACCTGCTTTTTCCATGGAATCCTTCAGCAATGCCATTTTTCTGTTATCCTCCATCTGCCGCTTGTCCAGCTGCGAAAGAATGGAACAAAGATTGTAAAGTTTGCTGCTGTCGTTATACATGCCGTTCTGAATTTCAGAAATCATCATGTGGAAATTGTCCACGCTTTCGATTTTTTCATTCAGTTTGTTTACAAAAGCACCCAGAGCTTCCATTGTCTGCTGCTGAACCGCCATAAGCTGAGAAATCTGCCCTTTCATCGTCAGCATTTCCTGATTCATTTCTGTTACTTGCAGATAGACTTCATTCATCCGGTTGCCTAAGCTGCAAATCACTCTCTCATTGATTAGATTCATTTGATACAGCTGAGCAACAGATTGAGAAATATACGTCATGACCTTGTCATTATTTTTCTGAATTTCCTGTTTGGTTGCCTTGTTTCTTCCAAATAAGGTGTTGGTCATTCGCTTGAACCAGCCTTGATTCTGCAACTGAGCAACCTTATCATCTGTATCGTTCTGCAAATCTGTGATATTCTGCATCAGTGTGGTCATCTGACCAACCATAATATCAACTTCATATTCTGGCTGCTGTGCCAGAAAACGTGTGTCTTCTCCGGTTAATAGCTGCGTGTTCATGTTTGTATTCCTCCAAATTATATTTTATTGAATAAGTCACCAAACGAACCGAAAGTCTGGTTTGTCTGCTGAAATTGTTGCTGAATCTGATGATTTGCAGTTGCATGGAACTGCTTCATCTGCTGGTTGGTATCTGCAAGCTGTGCATGTACCTGCATCTGTTGTGCATACTCGTCAATGAATGCAGAGAATTGATTTTCTGTCATTTCAATGGCGTGAACCAAATCATCGTGTGCATAAATCAGATTCTGATAATACTTTGCTTCGTCCAGAATCTTCTTATATTCTCCTCTTCCAAATGCCGGAGCAACGATTTTATCAATGCCAGCACCTAAAACAATGGAGACTGGAACTGTGATGGGAGCGGTTGCCAATCCAGCAGCAGCCAAAGGAACGGATACTGCTGTCATGATTCCTGCGGTTGCAGCACCGGTAATGCCCATTTGCCCGCCAGATTTTGCAATTTCTGAAAGGTATTCTTCCTTGGAAATTTCTCCACTTTTCCATCTTTTATAGGAGACGAATGTTTCCGTTGTAATGCCAATTGCAATTCCGGCGATTCCGCCTTTTGCAGCAGCAGAGCCAACAGAACCAAGCATGGATGAAAATCCGGTAGCAGATTCTGTAATGCCATGATTGGCGGTTTCTGTTGTGTTGCGAAGTGCAGTCGATGCACTTGGTTTTTGAGGGATTGCTTTTGGTTTTGGAGCAACAAATCTGCTCTTTACATTTCTTCCCAGAGCAGCAACTTCTGTTGTAAGCTGACCAGAACCTTTAAAACTTTTCTGGATGCCTTTCAGGGCAGCTCCACTGATTGCCTTTGCATTGGTAAGATTATTGCTATTTTGTGCAATTCCTTTCCATGCGGCAGAAAGCACTTCATAACCGCCGGTTTTAATTCCATTTTGAACAACATGGTTTGCTGCATGGACAATTGCCGGAGCAGTTTGCATGATTTTTTGCGTATCCTTTATCATCGTCATGATGGTTGCAGGCGTCATAACATCTACCTCTTTCTGATTCGATGGATTATTTTTTGCTTCGCAAGCGATTTTCAGAAAAATCCATATATATTCTTATTATAAAGAGTATTTTTTGTATTGTCAAGTCGCTTTTCTGCTTTTCATTCTGTTTTTTCTGCGTTGTCAATAGATGTGACCCATTGGATGAAAAGATGCCAGAGATAAGGT
>ENA-OPCA01002755-OPCA01002755.1-human-gut-metagenome-genome-assembly--contig:-NODE-2755-length-10480-cov-12.443165_pt1 | contig 10480 bp, 9 predicted proteins | sample MGYA00241076_ERZ501468 | MGnify/ENA primary metagenome ERZ501468 (study PRJEB25962, sample SAMEA2042633) | human gut metagenome | biome: human gut; feature: human-associated habitat; material: faeces... | reverse complement strand
TTTCCCTCGTTAATATTGACAGGTGCATTGATTTGAATAGCGAACCCGAGAAGTGCTATCTCACAAATAGCACTATCGGTAGCTTATTATCATAGCCAACGCTGAATGATATAACAGAAGTACTTCAAATATAAGACTTTTTCTACAGACCTGACCGCTCCGTAACAGGAGCGGTTTTTTAAAGGAGAACAATATGCCACTATGTACACTTTGCCCACGCAACTGCCGTATAGACCGCAGTAAAACAACAGGCGCCTGCTCCGTAAAAGGACTTAAAACAGCCAGAGCGTCACTCCACTTCGGCGAAGAGCCGTGCATTTCCGGAACGGACGGCAGAGGCGCAGGAACGATATTCTTTTCCGGCTGTTCGCTGAAATGCATATTCTGCCAGAATATGCCCATAAGCCGTGACGGCTTCGGCAAGGAAATAACACCGGAAAGGCTCGGCGAAATAATGCTTGAGCTTCAGGAAAAAGGTGCGCATAATATCGACCTTGTAACGCCTACCCATTATGCCGATATTATAGCCGATGTGCTGACAAGCATAAAGCCACAGCTTCATATACCGGTAGTTTATAACTGCGGCGGATACGAAAAGGTCGAAACGCTGAAAATGCTTGACGGGCTGATTGACATTTACCTGCCCGATTTCAAGTATGCTTCTCCCGACCTTGCCCGTGAATATTCCTCCGCACCCGACTACCCTTCCGTTGCGGTAAAGGCGATTGCGGAAATGTACAGGCAGACAGGAAAGGTACAGTTTGATGAAAACGGTATGATGAAAAAGGGCGTTCTTGTCCGCCACCTTGTACTTCCCGGTTGTCGTCATGACAGTATGAAGGTACTTGATATGCTTAAAGCCACCGTTCCTGTAAGCGATATAAGGATAAGCCTTATGCGCCAGTACACACCTTGCGGAAAAGCCCTTGAAATAAAAAATCTTTCAAGAAGACTTACCACATTTGAATATAACTCGGTCACCGATTATGCCGCTCAGCTTGGCTTTGACGGATACACGCAGGATAAAGAAAGTGCGACCTTCGAGTACACTCCCGAATGGGATTTTGAAGGCATATAAAAACAAATCCGACAGGAACACCCTGTCGGATTTCACTCTGTCGAAAAGCCTATATAATTCTTAAAAGTGGGGTCGCAGGGGCGTAGCCCCCGACAGGGTCTAGGGGCGGTAGCCCCAGTAATACAGCCCCTTCCCACGGGGAAGGGGTTTTGGGTTAGGGATTAAGAACAAGCACTTTTTTGAAAAAACATACTTTTCCACAAACTAAAATCCGACAGGAACACCCTGTCGGATTTTACTTTATCTATGCTTTTCTGCGATAATACACCGCTTCAAACCCGGCTTTCCCTGCCATCAGGACATCGCTCATATAATTATCCCCCATATGAACGATCCTCTTGCCGCCGTACTCGTTTTTAATTATCCGATACAGCCCTCCGTCCGATTTTCCGCACCCGTATTCGCACGAAACGAACAGCTTTTCATAACCGCTAAACCCGTTGTCGCAAAGCAGCTTTGAGATAACGCTTTCGGTAAGATACATATCGGTCGTGATAATAACCGTTTTTCCGCAGGAGATTACCCTGCCGTACACATCAAGCATGAACGGGTCGGCACGGCAAACCGAAAATTCCTCATCGCATTCGGCTTTCACGGCTTCTTCTGCGGCATCGTCCGTAAGCCCTGCTTTCACGGCTATAATGCGGTAAATATCATTTATGCACGGCTCTTTCTTTTCTTTTCTTGCTTCAGTTTCACTGTCTGCCCTGATTTTGCCGAAATTTTCTATGCCAAGCGTTCTGCCCGTATTGTCGAAAACTTCTTTTCGTGAAACACTGCGGAAAATCAGCGTATCGAAAATATCAAACGATACTACATCTGCTTTACACAAAAGCTCCGCCGTTTCCTCAGCCGACAGCGAGTATTCTCCGAATTTCCTGTCGGGAAAATGAAACACGCTGTACTTAAGATATAACAGCAATGCATACCCCCACGCCGCTGCGGGCATTATCCCGTGAAGCCTGCTGTGAGATGAAACGAAGGAAAAATAACGGTTCTGCACGGAAGCGTTGCCGCTTATCAGCTTATCGTATATCTTCTGTTTTCCGCTCACCTTGTTTCACCGCCTGTTATTCTTCCTGTTTTCCTATTTCGTCCCTTGTGACAGTAGCCTCGTGATTGTAGAATTTCTTCAGCTGTTCTACCGATATATAGTCGCCCGTCAGTTCTCCGCTTTCGTTGATAAGATATTTACCGTTCCACATAGCCGTCCACAGCCACATTGCGTTATCCCTTGCCATTATGTCCGGGTCCGGATATACGGCACACTCCGTGAGTGCCAGCATACGCTTGTTCAGCGTTAATGAATCCGTTGCATACATCGCCGCAAGATGAGCGGTATCGGTATTGTCATATACGTCACAGCCGACTATATCGACATAATCGTCACCGGGGAACATCTGAGGATCAATATCCGCCGTGTATATCCACAGCAGGTTTGACAGCCCGTACAGCTCGTCAAATCGCCTGTGCATAGTCTGCCACAGCCATTTATAAGTCTTGCTGTTCTTTTCCCACCAGTACAGCCCAGCACTGCTTGCAGGCAGCGGTCGGAAAAGCACCGTAACACCGCTGTCCTTGAGAACGGAAAGCTGTTTTGCTATTGCGTCCATATCCGACAGCACAGCATAGCATTCCTCCGATATCGTTTCGTCCTCAAGAAGCTGTGCCAGCGATTCCTCATTCATTACCGCCAGATCCTCATAGTCGCTTACAGCCGCACCGATGTCAAAAGTGTTTTCTTCACGGTAGAAGGTAGTCTTTCCTATAGGCGTATACCAGTACCATGCGTATGACACTATACCGCCGTTTTTCGCCCATTCCTGTGAAAGCTGAATATCCGTGTTGTTTTTCACCAGCTTAGCACCGCTTGCCGTATAGTATCTTAGATCACTCGCTCTTATCGCAGGAAACCGTCCCGTGTTCTTTACTATTGCGTCAATTTCGGTATTCGTGTTAGGCGTTACGGCCTGTGCCGTAAGCGTTTTCCTGCCGTAAATGCTTTTGAGATAATCCATAAGTTCAATACGGTCGGTGTTTACATCCTTGCCCGAGATCCACGTTCCTGCCTGCGAGTAACGCTTTTCGTCCGCTTTTTCCGTGTTCTTTACAGTTATCCTGTCTAAAGAAACGCTGTTTTTTACCGTCTGGAGAGTTATCCTGTGCATTCCCTGCGTAAGATATACAGGACATAACGAATGGCTCTCGAACGTATCGCTCTGTACTATGTTATACGCTCCGTACAGCTCGCCGTTCATACGCTTATAACTGCCGTTTTCGCTGTTTATCTGCTTGTCGCCGTCAACAATAAGAGTGATGCTTCCGCCGTCGTCGGACAGTGCGGTTATCGCAATATCGTAAAATTGTGTCGAAGGCACTTCCATATCAAACGATACCGATTTGTAAGCGCCCACTGTGATATATCCCTCGCCGCTGTACTTTCTGTCATCCGAGATCAGCTTTGTTCCTTCCGTCTTTTCCGCTTCAAGAACATAGCTGAAATTTGATTTGTTGATTTTGTATTCTTTGGTTTTATTTTCGGTCACAATACTCGCCTGCGGTACAGACGTTTCCCCGTTTGCCGAGGTATCCGCACTGTTATCGGAAGCCACTGATGAATAGTCGATTTCCGAACAGCCGGCAAGCATTATGACGGCAAGCGTGAGTGCCGTAAGTTTCCTGATATGCAAGTCAGTCCTCCTGCTTTATTACCACAATGTCGCCCGACTGTATCTTGTCGGTGAACTTTGCACTTTTCCCGTTTACCGAAAGCACAAGTCTGCGTGTGGGATTTTCAATATCAATATTCGCTCTTTCAAACAGGTCTATAAGCATATACGGAGTTTTGCTATCCTTTTCGGGAAGATCGGTCGGAACGCCGTTGAAGATTACTGATACAAAATTCTCCTGCTCCGCTGTCTGTATATTCTCAGCCGTTTGCACTCCCGATGCGCTCTCAGCGGCAACGGCGGCTTGTACCGCTTCAGAAGACGAGCCCTTATCAAAGCCCAGTATATCTCCGTCACAAAGAACATAGCTTTCGGACTTTTCCTCGCCGTTTACATATACGGCTGCGGTCTGCGTATCTCCGCCGTACTGCATAAGGAACGCTCCGAGCGTTCTTGCGTCGTGTATCTCTATATTGTCAAGCGGCTGTATCTCATAGTCCTTGCCGACTTCTTTTCCGTTTGCGTAGGCACGTTTTCCGGCTACCGCATTTTCACCGCAGAATATGACGCTTACCCTTGAAATATCGTCCGCATAATCACGGACAAATGCGTGTGCGTTTTCACCGTTCACCGCAGGCGTAAGCGTTATGCTGTCGCCCTGCTTTATCTTTGTTGTAAGTGCGGCAGGCTTGTCGTTTACAGTGATTACCGCAGGAATAAACGCAGTGCCTTTGAGCATCTTCGTTTCGCCGTTAAGAGTGAACTTAAGTCCTGCGCCGCTGTGTCCCATTATCTGAGAGGTTTTGAAGCCTGCCGAGCCGAGAAGCTCAAATACGCTGAGCGACTTTGTATCAAACACCCTTACCTGCTCGCCGTTTAGCGTAACGGTCGAGAAATCATACGCCATATTGGTGCAGGCAGTGACCGCAATGCCGACAGGAGTTACATACTCAGGACCCAGCTTTCTGTCGCCCACATCAACGTTTTTCATAAATTCCTGACCGCCTACAGCGACCCTTCCGTGATCTATTCCGAGCTTATCCGCAAGTGCGTCCGCAAGGCCGTTAGCCATACTTCCGCCGCCTATAAGGAACATTGCGGCAGGGCTCTGACCGTTTGCGTCACATACCGCCTGACTTATCACATCCGCAAGGCTGTCAACGGACGGACTGCATTTCTCGAAGAAATCAGCCTTAGATATTGTCTGCTCCCTGCCGAAAATGTCACGGTATGTAATGCTGTCCGTGTCGCCGCTCGCCTGTATTTTCATGCTCTCCGCCATATTGAAATCAACGAAGAATTTCCTTACAATATCCTCGCTTATCTCATCGCCTGCAACTGTTGCCATCGCATAGGCTACTATAGCGCCGTCACGGGCTATCGCAATATCAGACGTACCTGCGCCTATATCCACGAGAGCAATATTGATAAGCCGTATCTCCGGCGGGATTATCACGTTCATTGCGGCGATAGGCTCGAGTGTCATGCTCTTTACCTTAAGACCCGTCTTGTCCGTAGCGGCATACAGACCCTCCACTACGACCTCGGGCAGGAATGCGCCTATAAGCTCTATAGTGACCTTGTCGCCCTTATGCCCCTCAAGGTTTACCATTGCGTAATCGTCAAGATAATAATGCACTACCGAGTGACCCACGCAGTAGAATACAGCGTCCTCGTTGCTGTACTTCTCGTCTATCCCTTTCTGTGCCTTCTGTATCGTTTCGCACTCCATTGTGCGTACCATATCCGCTGTGATAGTGTTCTTGTCCGAAACGTCAAAATCCATCGACACACGGTAGGTCTTGAGCGCACGGCCTGCGGCGGCTACAGAAACCTCTGTCAACCTGATGGAGTTTCTCTGCTCAAGCGTTTCCTTTACGGTGCGTGCTACCTTTGCTACCTGCTCAATATCCTCTACCTGTCCGTCTATCATTGCACGCTTCAGATGCGGAACGCTCTCGGTATCGGTCACACGGAAGGTTTCGCCGTCCATAAAACCCAGTACGCCTACGACCGTCCTTGTGCCTATATCAAGTGCAAAAACCGTATCTCCCTGCGGTTTCAGCGTCTTTTTAGCAGATGCTGACGGCTTCTTTGCCGTAGTTTTCTTTGCTGTGGCTGATTTAGCTGTGGTCTTTTTATTTTCGCTTGTATTTTTTGCGGCAGATTCTTCTTTTCTCGGTCTGCCTCTCCTTTTAGGTGCCGGCATTTTATTTACTCCCTTTCATTAAAAATATCACTGATTGTACCATAAATCCCGTAAACCCGTGTAGGTTTACATAGCTTTTTTGATTTTTCGGTTTTCCGTATTTTGATTTTTGCTGATACCGATTTTTTATCGGAGCTTCGATAATATAATTACTGCTGATTATAATTATAATTAAATTTACGGAATAATTCAACCTTTTTTCTGTTTTTTATCGCAAAAAAATTGAAAATATCGTAAGAATATGTTAGAATAATAACTGATATGGGATATTTGCTTATCCAAACGGGAAAAGGACAGACGCACTAAGAAGGAGAGTATATGGAAATTTCAGATTTTGCCGAAGAAATGACAACGCCGATACACGATTTTCTTGTAAAGAACAGTGAAAGTCATACGATACGCTGTTATATGCCGGGGCATAAGGGAACGGAGGATCAGCTTGACATTACCGAAATTGACGGAGCGGACAGCCTTTATGATACCGACACAAACGGCGGAAAGGGCATAATAGCGCAAAGCGAGAAAAACGCATCAAAGCTGTTCGGCAGTAAGAGAACGCTGTACTCCTGCTCGGGAAGTACGCTTGCGATACAGACAATGCTCACCCTCGCAAAGCTGAGGGGCAACGGCAAGGATCACGTTATCGCCGGCAGATATTCGCACCGCAGCTTTATAAATTCCTGCGTCCTGCTGGGGCTTATTCCGTCCTGGGTATATCCCGAAGAATACCTCAGCGCCGCCGTTACGCCCGAAAGCATAGAGGCAAAAATCAATTCAAGAACGCTTGCGGTATTTATAAATTCAATTGATTATTACGGCGGTATGAGCAATATTTCCGCTATAGCGGAGGTGTGCCATTCGCACGGTATACCTTTACTGGTTGACAACGCACACGGCGCATATCTGAAATTTGCTCCTGTCGATCTGCACCCGATGACGCTCGGTGCGGATATGTGTGCGGACAGCGCCCACAAGACGCTCCCCGTGCTTACGGGCGGAGCGTATCTGCATATAGCAAACGAGAAATACTGCGCTATGGCAAAGGAGGCGATGGCTCTCACGGCGACCTCAAGCCCGAGCTATCTTATCCTTGACAGCCTTGACAGATGCAACCGTACAATAGCCGAGAAACCCTTTCATATAGCGGAAATATGCAACAAGGTAACGGCGCTGAAGCGGCACTGTGCCGATATGGGATATGTGCTGAGCCAAAGCGATTATATGAAGGTGACATTCGATTGTGCGGCGGTGCATTCGACCGGCTTTGCTATGGCTGAGATGCTGAAGGAATTCGGCATAGAGTGCGAATATGCGGACGAATACCGCTGTGTACTGCTGTTCGGAAGCGGCTCGACAGATGTCGATTTTGAGACAATAAAGACGGTGCTGAGGGCGAATACGCCAAGGTCGGTTTTCGTAAGGAGCCTGCCATCGCCGCCTGTCCATATAAGGACGCAGACAGCCTGCTCGCCGGCGAAGGCGTACTTCTCGGGAAAGGTGAGACTGCCGGTCATGATGACGGTCGGCAAGGTGTGCGCAGGTGCGGTTGCGCCGTGTCCGCCGGGAATCCCGCTTATAATGCCGGGCGAGGTGGTCACGATAGACGCCGCAAGGGCACTTCGTGACAAGGGAATAGCCGATATTCCGATAGTTGTCTGACGAAAAAAACAGGCATAAATCACAGGTGATGAAAAACGATGAATGAGTTTTGCAAAAAACTGGCCGCAAAACCGCTTGCAGTGTACGTTTACGGACAATATGCAGAAAACCGTCACGTTGATGATTTATGCTGAAGGTGAGCTTTTCGCAAAAACGGATATTTCTGCGGCAAAAAATCAGGTCCGTATCAAAAGTTTGCGGTGAAGTTTATGCGTTTTGCCTTTACTTTATACAGAAAATGTGTTATAATTATTTCGAAATTCAAACTCACAAGGATAGCCCGATACAGAAAGGACGGTAATCTTTATGAAATTAATATATGCAATCGTAAATAATGATGATGCTCATTCAGTTTCATCATCGCTTACAAAATCTGGCTTTCAGGCCACCAAACTTGCCTCGACCGGAGGATTTTTAATGTCAGGTAACACGACATTTCTTATCTGCTCTGAGGACGACAAGATAGACGAGATAATCGAGATTATCAAGGACCATTCGCACAAGAGAAAGCAGTTTGTTCCTTCTGCCGCATCATACGGCGTAGGAAGCTACACCAGCTTTCCTGTCGAGGTATTTGTCGGCGGTGCGACTATCTTCGTGACGAACATAGAGAGATTTGAGAAAGTCTGATGTCTGCAAGCAATGCAAGCTGTGACAGCATAAAGCTGTTCGGCAAACAGCGTGAGACTGCTCTGCTGGCGGAAACAGCCGAAAGCGACAGGCTTCCCCACGGAATAATGCTGACGGGTGAAAAAGGCATAGGCAAGCGCACCTTTGCAAAGTGGTGCGCTATGCTGTATCTGTGCCGTGAACCCGAAAACAATATGCCGTGCGGCAGATGCAGGAGCTGTCGGAATATCATATCGGGCGAACACGCAGATGTTATTTATGCCAAGGGCGAAAAGTACAGCAAGGAAAGCGTGCGTGATAATGTATGCTTTGCTTCAACGCTCCCCAATGACAGCGACACCCGTGTTTTCATCTATGAGGACTGCGAGGAAATGACGGAGGAGCAGCAGAACGTTCTGCTCAAAGCGATAGAAGAGCCGTCAAAATATAACCGTTACATTTTCACCTGCTCAAACACCTCGCAGATACTTGAAACGATAAAGTCGAGGCTCGTTTGCATACCGGTATCGGACATGACGGCGGAAGAATGCGTTTCCTGTCTTGAATACAACGGTTATGACAGCGACACGGCGAAACGGGCGGTAGAGCTGTACGGGACAAATCCGGGCAGAATACGGGATATACTCTCTGACGAAAAGCGCATAAAGCTATATGATACAGCCAAAAAGGTGACAGAGGCATTATCGAAGAAGGACGAATATTCGGCCGCAGCTGCAATGACCGCTTGCACGACAAGGGAGGATCTGTACGGGGTAATAACGATACTGTACGAGAATGTGACCGAGTCGCTCAGAGCGCTTGAAACCGGCGGCGAGCCTTTGCTATGTCTGACTAAGGCAAGGCTGTATGCCTTGTACGAGGTGCTGAACGCCTTTGCGCTTATGGACGGAACTAATATAAATGTAAAGCTGATGCAGGCATATATACCTGCAAAGCTGTTTGCCGTTTTACAATAGGCAAATAAGAAAGGGTAAAAATGACTGAAATTATAGGAGTCAGATTCAAGGATGTCGGGAAGATATACTACTTTTCCCCGAATAAAAATACGGTCAAGTGCGGAAGTCACGTTATAGTGGAAACCGCAAGAGGCGTTGAGTGCGGCGAGGTTGTTATAGCGAACCGTGAGATTGAGGACGACAAGGTGGTACAGCCGCTCAAGAGCATAATCCGCATAGCTACCGACAAGGATCTTGAAACGCAGAAGAAGAACCGTGAAAAAGAGCAGGAGATAATGAAGGTCTTTGCTCAGAAGATAGCCGAGCATAAGCTGGAAATGAAGCCTATTGATATTGACTGTACCTTTGACGGAAGCAAGATATTATTTTATTTCACGGCTGAAAGCAGAGTGGATTTCAGAGAGCTTGTAAAGGATCTTGCATCGGTTTACCGTACAAGAATAGAGCTGCGTCAGATAGGTGTGCGTGACGAGGCGAAGATGCTCGGCGGACTCGGAATCTGCGGCAGACCGTTCTGCTGTAAGACCTTCCTCGGAGAATTTCAGCCGGTGTCTATAAAGATGGCAAAGGAGCAATCACTGTCGCTGAATCCCACAAAGATTTCAGGCACCTGCGGACGACTTATGTGCTGTCTTAAATATGAGCAGAACTGCTATGAGGAACTTCTTGCGATAACTCCTAAGGTCGGCGCTCTTGTGGAAACAGCCGAGGGCAGAGGCATCGTTGAGGATGCAAACCTGCTGACAGGCGTACTCAAGGTAAAGCTCGACAAGAATCCCGATGCCGCCGCTACGGCATTCAAGAGGGAGGATGTAAAGCTGATCAAGGACGGCAAAATAAGAATCAAGAAGGAAGAATTCCAGGCACTCAAGGGGCTTGAGGACTAAGGCGGCGGCGAGTCGCCGCTGACAATTCCGCCTTTGGAAATGAAGGCGATTTACTGAAGATGGTGGAACGGCGGAGTTATAGAGAGTGATAAGTTAATATATGGCGGTCACAGTGGGGTGATGTGGGTGCTGTTAAAGAATTATGGCTTTACTACCGGACACCATTTTGACGAGTGCTGAGAATTGAATATAAAGAATCCGCTGTTTATTGCAAATGGCGGATTTTTGTGTTGGAAAATTTTGTAGGGGAGGGGCTTGCCCCTCCCGAAACATCACTTCAATTATCAGAAACAAGTTAATAGAGTTATAATGTAAAAAGGAATTGCGTTTTGCCCTTGATACTTAACAGATTAAAAACGCTGAGAAAATCAATAACTTCGATTCAACGGGAG
>ENA-OPCA01002754-OPCA01002754.1-human-gut-metagenome-genome-assembly--contig:-NODE-2754-length-10481-cov-2.540763_pt1 | contig 10481 bp, 4 predicted proteins | sample MGYA00241076_ERZ501468 | MGnify/ENA primary metagenome ERZ501468 (study PRJEB25962, sample SAMEA2042633) | human gut metagenome | biome: human gut; feature: human-associated habitat; material: faeces... | reverse complement strand
CGACACTTGATGTCCAGAAGTGTTGCCGCCATCAGCAAAAATTCGCTCATGACGTTCATGTCTTCCGTCTGCATCTGACGGATATAATCCAGATACTGTTCCGTGATTTCCACGATCGGAATATCGTAAATATCGACTTTATTTTTTTCAATCAGATGTAAAAGCAGATCCAGCGGACCCTCAAATACTTCCAGTTTGACCTCAAGCGCCATATTTTTCTCCAGTAAGTGCCTTTAAAAATTCCATCTGCCGACAGGCAGACAATCGGAATCTTTTTACTCTTCTGTGACCAGATCAATGACCACAAGCTCCGCCGGATTGAACAGCCGTACCGGAATTGTATGGCTGCCCAGCCCTCTGCTGACAATCATCTTTTTCTGATTCTGTTCATAATAACCGCCGTCATATTTCGGGAACAGCCGATAGGACGTGGAAATCACCCCGCCGATACCCGGAATCCGTACAATTCCGCCGTGAATATGTCCGGAAAGCGTCAGATCCGCGCCCCAGCCGGCATAGGCGTCAAAAAAAACCGGATTGTGGGCAAGCAACACCTGAAAATCATTTCGGTCAGCATGTCCGACCATCCGGGAAATTGTTTTCGATTCCAGTTTTGTGCGATCCAGCTTCTGATAATATTCTCGCGGCAAGTCAAGACCGGTAATGCGGATTCCATACTCCGGCAGCAAAACGCTGCCGTTTTCAAGAATCCGCACATGGTTTCCTTTTAAAAACGCACGATAGGATGCCCCCATTTTCCCATAGGTTTGCGGTTCCCGATAAATCCGGTATTCGTGATTGCCGTTTGCATAATAAAACGGATACTCTGCAGAAATCGCCCTGACAAGCTCCTTTGCATGTTCCATTGACTTCCCTGACCGGGAGGTAATCAGATCTCCTGCGCACAGAATCAGATCCGGATTACTGGACTTTATCGCAGCGAGCAGCTTTTCATTGTGTTTGCCGTAGGATTTGTTGTGCAGATCTGCAAGCAGAACCACTCTGCAGTTTTTTTTCAGCCTCCGATCTGAAATTCGATAGGAAACTTTCACAAATCGATTGCTGTCACATATCATCACAACCAGCAGTATAAGTGCTGTCAGACATAACAAAATGGCCAGAATCTTCCACATAGGCATCCTCTCTTTTTGAATCTGTAAAGCCATTTCCGGCTTTTATCCGCAGCTGCTCCTGCAGCATCCTTTTACTGCCTCTTTCCACAAAACTCACAGCAAAAACGCTGTCACCGCTTTTTTCACATAATCTCTGTAAAACGCTTTTTCCACGTTGCTTGCATACAAAATGGGAACCGTACCGATCTGCTCTCCGTTCAGGCGATAAATCGCTTCGCCTGCCTTTGTGCCTACAACGACCGGTGCCTCTGCCTCTTTTGGGACAGAAATCCTTTTCTGAACCATAGAAATATCGTTGCCATCGGTATCCAGCCAGACAAACTCCGACGCATAGACGACCGGAACCGTTTCTTCCTGTCCGCCTTTTACGGGAACTGGAAGAAGCTGGTCTTTATTGTCGTCCCGGTACAGGGAGCTAACGCTGTAACCGTAAGAAAGCAGCGCTGCCGCATCCAAAAAACGTGCTCTGGAATCCGGTGCAGTCATCACGACCGCAATCAGGTCTATCCCGTCTTTTCTGGCAGTTGCAGACAGACAATATTTCGCCTTCGCTGTTGAACCGGTTTTCAGCCCCGTCGCCCACTGGTACTGCTTTAGCAGCTTGTTGGTGGACGAAAGTGTAAACGGCGTGCTGCCCCGCGCCGTCGTATGGGTAATATCCTCCATCCAGATTCCGGTATACTGATAGATGTCTGGATATTTCTGTACCAGCTCGCGGCTCATAATCGCCACATCCCGCGCCGTTGTATGGTGGCTGTCGTCGTCCGTCAGTCCGCAGCAGTCCGTAAAATGCGTATTTGTCATACCCAATGATTGTGCCTTTTCATTCATCTTTGTAACAAAGGCTTCTTCGCTTCCGCAGATGTATTCCGCCATCGCAACCGCCGCGTCGTTGCCGCTTGCAACCGCAATACATTTGATCAGCGTTTCCACTGTCTGCACTTCTCCTGCTTCCAGAAACACCTGCGAACCGCCCATCGACTGCGCGTGTTCACTCGTCACCACTTCATCCGTCAGATGAATCTGCCCCTGTCCGAGCGCTTCAAAAATCAGCAGCAGCGTCATAATCTTGGTAATACTGGCAGGCGAGCAGATCCGGTCTGCATCCTTTTCAAAGATCACTGTCCCGGTCTGCGCTTCCAGTAAAATGGCAGAAGGGGCCGACACCGTTACCGCCCCCTCTGCTGCTGTTCCATCCAGTCCCGGAACCAGGGATGCCATAAAAATCAGCAGAAATGACAGCCATGCTGCCAAGACTTTTTTCCAGAAGGATTGTCTCATTTCCTACACTCCGTCCATCCGTTTTACCACTATTTTTATGTCCCTGCTCCCGGATTATTCCTTTTTCGCTTATTTCTGCGCCATCGCTGCTGTAGCTGCCGCTGCAACGGTCTCTGCCGGAACGACTGCTCCGGTAGCTGTATCAATCGTCACACCTGTCGCAGGATCCGTTACCCATGTTGCAGGATTGATCACCGGCACTGCAGTTGCCAGACCGTTTGCATCAAACACATAGGTCACGCCGCCTACTGCCAGTGTCGTATTGACTGCCATCGCGCCGTTTGTCTGGAAGTAACGCATGCCGGAAGCATCCGTATACCAGCCGTACTGCATTGCGCCGTCTGCTCCGAACAGATAAGTCACGCCGCCGATATTGGTCAGCCCGGTCGCCATCACGCCATTTGTATTGAAATAATATTTGTTTGTGCCGACTGTCAGAAGTTCGTTGGCTGCCATAGAACCATCCGTCTTAAAGTATCTGGTTCCTGCGGTCGGATCGCTGTAAAAGCCGTACTGCATTGCACCATCTGCTCCGAACAGATAAATCTTGCCATTTAACGGGATCATGCCTCTCTGCATCAGGCCATTGGAAGCAAAATAATATTTCTTTCCACCGATTTCCACCAGATCAGTCAGCATATGGCCGTCCTTGGTATCCATGTACATCATGTTAAGGCTGTCACCAAGCCACCCCTTTTTGTACAGTGTGCCGTCCGCATTCATGAAGTAGCGCTTACCTCCATCCTCTATGAAGCCGTACTGCATTCTGTAGTTCTTATAATAATATCTGCCGCCCGCACGGTCTACGAAGCCGTTTGCAACGATCAGGTTGGAGTAATCCTTGAACTGATAGTTTACATCCACACTGCCGTTTATGCCCGCAACGACACCGCTGCTGGAATACTGCCAGAACGCCGGATTGGGATATTCGCATACCGTGTTGTACTGTGCAATCCATTTGTCATAAGGGGTTGCCGCGATCTTGCCGACCATCCAGTTTTTGCTGGAATAAACCATCGGATAATAGCCTGCCTGCTGTACGGTGCTGCAAAATGCCACCGTCAACGCTGCCAGCTGATCGGGAGACATGTTTTTATGGATGGAATCCTCCAGGTCATATACGACCGGATAGCTGACCGAATAAGGCTCCATCGCTGCAATGGCAAACTGAGCCTCCGTCATCGCGCCCTCTACGGTTGTCGCATACGAGTAAATGTAGACGCCGACCTTCATGCCAGCTGCAGTCGCTCCCGCCATATTCACCGCATAATACGGGTCTAAACCGCTCTTTGCGCTTCCCGCCTTTATGAACGCAAAGCTATAGCCTGCATTTTTGACTGCGGACCAGTTTACCGCGCCCTGATATTTGGATACATCAATTCCCTTCGCGAGCGGTGCCGCCGCCTTGGCAGTCGCCGGTGTTGAAAGAAACGTTCCTGCCGCTACCGCAGCTGCCAGCACAAAACCGGCAATTCTCTTTCCGAATCCGAATTTCATTTGTCCTCCTATGTACTGTGAAAATTTGCGAAACGGAATCCTGCCTTGCAGGATTCCTCACCTGCGGTGGGTCGCATCCGCGGCATCTTTCCATTCCGCCGCAGTGTGATCCCAAGTGTGATCCCATCCGAAGGACTTTTTTTCACAATACGAATGTATTGTGAAAAAAAGTCCCTGGGGGAAACCCTCAGGGACTCATTCCTTTAGTTATATTTGCGTTTTCTTGCTGCTTCAGACTTTTTCTTACGCTTTACGCTGGGTTTCTCGTAGTGTTCTCTTTTGCGGATCTCCTGCTGGATACCTGCCTTTGCGCAACTTCTCTTGAAACGACGCAGAGCGCTATCTAAAGTCTCATTCTCTTTAACGATGATATTAGACATATACTCTCACCTGACCTCCCTTCAGTCCCTCTCGTATCCACGACTGACCGGGTTAATAATGTACAAAATTGATTAACTCACATGCACATGAACTATTATAACAAAAAATTCTGATTCGTCAACAGTTTTTTCAAAATATTTATTTGTCGATCTGTCCTGCCAGAACCTTCGCTGCTTCTGCTATCGCTGCATCGATTCCTGCCGGATTCTTACCGCCTGCCTGAGCCATGTTCGGACGGCCGCCGCCGCCACCGCCAACCAGTGCCGCAATTCCTTTGATCAGGTTACCTGCATGGGCGCCCTGCTTCATTGCAGCATCTGTTGCCATTGCGATCAGATTGACTTTTCCATCCTTTGCGGAAGCCAGAACAACAACACCTTCTCCAAGCTTTTCCTTTAACTGGTCACCAAGATCGCGCAGGCCGTTCATATCCACATCTGCTACGCTGACTGCCAGAAGCTTCACGCCGTTTACATCCTGAACCTGATCCATAACGTCGCCCAGCGCCTCTTTTGCAGCCTTGCTCTTTAAGGATTCATTCTCAGCCTGCAGGCTCTTAAGGTCTGCCATCAGGTGCTCCAGCTTCTCCTGCAGGTTTGCAGGGGTTGCCTTTACGATCTTCGCAGCCTCCTCCAGCTTCTTCTCAAGATCGTTGTAGTAATCGAATACGCCCTGTCCGGTCAGCGCTTCAATTCTGCGCACACCTGCAGCAACACCGCTCTCAGAAAGGATCTTGAATGCCTGAATTTCTCCGGTGTTGGAAACATGGGTACCGCCACAGAACTCCTTGGAGTAATCGTCCACGCATACAACACGAACCGTATCACCGTATTTTTCGCCAAATAAAGCCATGGCGCCGGATTTCTTTGCCTCATCCAGAGTCATCAGTTTGGTGACAACCGGGATATTTTCTGCAATTTTTTCATTTACTGCCTTTTCCACCTGTTCCAACTCTTCTGCTGTCATTGCTGAAAAATGGCTGAAGTCAAAACGCAGATGTCCTGCATTATTCAGGGAACCCTGCTGCTCTACATGAGTGCCGAGTACATCCCGCAGTGCTTTCTGAAGCAGATGCGTTGCTGTATGGTTTTTACAGGTTGCGCTGCGGTTTTCCTTATCAACAGACAGCGTTACTTCGTCATCCAGCTTGAACATGCCGCTTACCACATAGCCCACATGACCGATTTTGCCGCCTTTTAAGTGGATCGTGTCTTCTACTGCAAATTTGCCGTCAGCAGAGGTGATCACACCCTTGTCGCCTTCCTGACCGCCCATTGTGCCATAGAAAGGAGTTGCATCTACAATAATTGTACCCTTGTCGCCATCTGTCAGTGCTTCCACCACTTCATCCTCTGTGGTCAGCGCGCTGATTCTGGAAACCGCCTCCAGTTTGTCGTAACCAACAAAGGAAGAGGTGATTGCAGGATCAAGAGACTCATAAACAGTCGCATCTGCGCCCATATAGTTGGTCGCCTTCCGTGCTTTTCTCGCCATCTCACGCTGCTTCTGCATCGCTGCATTAAAGCCGTCCTCGTCAATGGAGAACCCTTTTTCCTCAAGGATTTCTTTTGTCAGGTCGATGGGGAAGCCGTAGGTGTCATACAGCTGGAATGCGTCCGCAGCGGACAGCTCCTTGCCGTCGGAAGCGGCGATCTTGTCATTCAGGATAGCAAGACCGCTGTCGATGGTCTTGTTGAAGCTGGCTTCCTCGTTCTCGATAACCTTGTGGATATACTTCTGCTTCTCAACGAGCTCGGGATATGCGCCGCCGGACTCGTTGATAACGGTGGAAGCAACGTCGGACATAAACGGCTTGTCAATGCCGAGCAGCTTGCCGTTAGCGGTGCCGTCATCGGTAACAGCCATGGTGGAGTGACCGGTGCGCTCCTTCAGCTTGAGAACCTCCTCAAGGGTGGTGTCCGGCTTTACGTTGGAGTCGGATACGATGAAGCCTGCCTTGTAGTTCTTTACGCGGGAAACCATGGCAGCCTCGCTCTCGATCGACTGCGAACCGAAGATAAAGGAGATACCGCCCTCCTGCGCCAGTGCGATCGCCATACGATCATCCGATACCGCCTGCATGATTGCGGAAACCATCGGAATGTTGGCATACAGCGCGGATTCCTCGCCCTTTTTGTACTTAACGATTGGTGTGCGCAGGCTTACATTCGCCGGCATGCACTCCGCAGAGGAATACCCCGGTACCAGCAGATATTCGTTAAAGGTATGCGAAGGTTCACTGAAATAATACGCCATTTCGTCGTTCTCCTTTTCTCCAAATAGGTCGTTTTTGATAGTTAAGTTTATTATATCCTTTTTGCCCTGTAAAGTAAAGCGGGCATATGACGGTTTTTCACGATTTTTGCCGCATGCGTGTTATGCAATCCGTGCAATAAACTGTCGCGAAACTACAGTTTCGCCGACAAGCAGGAACGGACCGTGGGCCGTTTCAAAGTCGTCCGAAAGTTCCCATACGGAAACTTTCTCCCTCTCAGGGTGTAAAACCTGCGCTATCCTTGCGCGGATTCTTGGACGCGCTGCGCCGATACATGCTCTCGGTTTGCTCTCATTAAACATTTTTAAGGATAGAGGCCTACGGGCTACGAATTTGCACAGCAAATTCTATTTTATGCACGCTATCGCGCGGATAACCTTAATGGATATAGCCTGTTCCTTTTCGATAGATTAGAGATAGAAAAATCCGCAGACGTTCCCGTCTGCGGATTTTTCATTTGGAAATGAGGAATGAATGATGGTGGCATATTGAAGTCCTGCGGAGCCGTCCGGTATTTTTCCGGTGCCCCTTCGCTTTTGTTGTACTCAATTTACCATCGTGCGGCCGCAATGTCAATGCATGCAAATGAATCTTAACGCGCTCTTAACTGCCGGGCGGTCAAATGCTGTCAGTCCTCGTCAAGCGACACCCATTCTGTATCGCCGGTGTGGAAAAAGTACAGCACGCAGGCGCGGACCGGTCTGCCGTAAATCTCATGCACGGCACGCGCGTAGGCGGCCAGCTGCGGACGGTACTGCTCGGCTCTCTCGACCGCACCGCCCTTCTTGATGCGATCGGTCTTGAAGTCAAGGATAACAAAACCGTCCCTGGTTTCGATCAGGCAGTCGATAACACCCTGCAGGAGCACGTTTTCCTCGGGTGCGTCTGCCGCAACCGGAAAATACGCTTGCGCCGGAACGAGCACGGAGAACTTGAACTCACGCCGCACCTTGTTTTCCGCCATAAAGGTTTTGTACAGGTCGGAGGCGAAAAAACGTTCGATCTTGCGTTTATCCACAGCATGCACCTGTTCTGTGGACAAAATCTTCTTTTCCGCCAGACGGTTCAGCTCGTTTTCCACGCCGTTCGGCGCACAGGCGACGTCAAAGTCGCAGAACTGCATAAACAGGTGGTGTGCTGTGCCGATCTCGGCAGGCGTCAGCTTTTTTTCTCCCTGCTCGAACAGCGGCGCGCGCAGCTGCACCTCCTTCCGCGGAGGCGGTGTCTGCTCGGCGGCCTCGTCTGCGCGGTAGCCGCGGCCGACACCGGTGGCGGTCAGCTTGCTCGGCAGATCCGCGAGGTAAGCATACGGGTAGTCGAAGTGCGGCTGCACGGTGCAGTCGCCGGTCTCCCTGTCCTCGAAACGCAGAATTTCAGTTTCCTGCGGCTGCAGGTCGCTCGGATAATACACCTTGAGCGTGAATGCGTCATTGTCCGTGCCGTGCTCGGGCACCTCAGGCGCATACTCCTCGCGGAACGCACGCGCGCACGGATGCCGCAGCAACGGTGTCAGAATCCACGCAAGCGGCGTGCGCGCCGCGCCCATAGCGTACTGCGGCAGCTCATCGAGCGATGCCAGCAGCGACCATTTTTTCAGCGAATTCCGCAGGCTGCCGGTGGCTGCCGTCAGAATCAGTTTTTCCTTGGCGCGCGTCATCGCTACATATAATACGCGCAGCTCTTCGGATATCATCTCGCGGCGCATCTGCACCGAGACCGCAATGCGCTCGGCGGTGTCGTACTGCACACCGCGGTCACGGTCGCGGCACTTGCTGCCGAAGCCGAGGTTCTGGTGCACGAGCACCGGCTCCTTGAGGTCGCTGTCGTTGAACTGCTTGGCGCAGTCTGCCACGATAACGACCGGAAATTCCAGTCCTTTGGACTTGTGGATGGACAGAATGCGGACCGCACCGCCGGTGGCCTCGGCACCGACCGTCTGGAAATCCTCGCCCTGCTCGAGCATGCCGCGCAGCAGGCGCACAAAGTTAAACAGGCCGCGGAAGCCCTGTCCCTCAAACGAGCGCGCCCGCTCGAAGAATGTCAGCAGGTTGCTCTGGCGCTGTGCGCCGTTCGGCAGCGCGCCGTACAGGCCGAGTGCACCGGTCTGATCGTAAATTTCCCACAGCAGGCGGTACACCGGCTGATCGCACGCAAAAGTGCGCAGAAAGTCCAGCCGCTGCAGAAAGGTTTCCACCTTCGGGAAATCCGTTCTCGACTGCAGAAGCGCGTCATAATAGCTGATCTTGCGATCCACAAGGCGGATATCTGCCAGTTCCTGCTCGGTGAAGCCGAACAGCGGCGAGCGCATCACACCGATAAGGTCAACGTCCTGCCTCGGATTATCAATGACACTGAGCAGCGACACCATCGTGCCGACCTCGGCAGTCTCCAGCAGGCCGCCGCGCTGCTCGGCGCTGGCTGTTACGCCGATGCGCTCCAGCTCCGCAATGTAGGTCGGCGCCTTGCTTCTGGGCGAGCGCAGCAGGATTACGATGTCACCCGGCGTGACCGGACGCAGCCTTCCGGTCTGCTTGTCCGTCACCGGAAAGCCTTCATCGAGCAGCGCACGAATGCGCTTTGCGGCAAGCCGCGCTTCGAGTTCGGTCTTGTCCGGCGCATCATCGTCTTCGCCGAGTCCGTCCGCATCCACGAGCAGGACTTCGGTCTTGTACCGCTCGTTTCCGGCCTCCGGATAGTAGTCCGCACCGAGGTGCAGCGCCTCCTTGTCCGTGTACGCGAGGTCGCCCACGGTCTCGCCCATAACGGCGGCAAACAGGTAGTTGCACGCGTCCAGCACAGCCGCTCGCGAACGGAAATTCTGCCCAAGGACAACACGGCGCGGCTGCCCGTCGGCGGCATCCGCCGCCTCACCGAAGCTGCGGTATTTCTCAAGGAAAATGGACGGGTCCGCCAGTCGAAAGCCGTAAATGCTCTGCTTGACGTCACCGACCATGAACAGGTTGGTCTCGTCTCTGGAGAGTGCGCGGAAGATGGCATCCTGCACGGCGTTGGTGTCCTGATACTCGTCTACCGCAATTTCGGTGAACTGCTCGGACATGGTTTTCGCCAGTGCGGACGGCTTGCCGTCTGTGTACAGCAGACGCACGGCAAAGTGCTCCAAATCGTTGAAATCCGCAGCATTTCTTGCACGTTTCGCTGCCGTAAAGGCATCGTCGAAGGCGTTTACCATGTCGATGAGCGCGAACAGCGCGGGTGCTGTCAGGCCGCGGTCGTACTCCGCTTCTTCTGCGGTGACGGTCAGCCATTTCTCCCGAATATTATTGGCAACGCCCTTCCACTCCTCGCGCATGGCCTTGATCTGCTCGAGGAACGCCTTGTCCTCAAATTTTCTCGCGGCCTTCAGTCGGTCAAACGAGATCGACCGGGCAGCCTTCACGCAGTCGTCCCAGCTGCCGTTATACAGCGCATCGAGCAGACGCTCGGCCTGATTTAAGTCGCTCGTCAGCGCAGGCAGATAGTTGTCCGCCAACTCGTCAATGCCGGTCAATTCATCCACAGCCATGTGCAGGAATGCCGCACCGTGCTGTGCCGCCGACCTTGCCTGCTCGCGCAGAACACAGCCGTGCGGCGTGTCCATGCCGCGCGTGTACAACCCCGCACGCACGTCCTCAAGGAACGCCCGCGGATCGGGATGCGCCTGAATCTTCTCGTAGGTTCCGAGAATGACCTCGCCCAGCTTTTTATCGTCGCGCCCCGCCGTCAGCAGGTCGCAGAGCGCGAAAAACTTCTCGTTCGCCTGCTCGTAGGCCGTGTCGAGCACTTCTTCGAGCACCTCGGCGCGAAGCAGCTTGCCCTCGTTTTCGTCCATCAGGCGAAAGTCGGGCGCGATGCCGAGCACCGCCGCCTGCTCGCGCGCGAGCGACAGGCACAGCGCATGCACAGTCGTGATTTTC
>ENA-OPCA01002747-OPCA01002747.1-human-gut-metagenome-genome-assembly--contig:-NODE-2747-length-10495-cov-2.963218_pt1 | contig 10495 bp, 8 predicted proteins | sample MGYA00241076_ERZ501468 | MGnify/ENA primary metagenome ERZ501468 (study PRJEB25962, sample SAMEA2042633) | human gut metagenome | biome: human gut; feature: human-associated habitat; material: faeces... | reverse complement strand
GGCATTTGCCGGCTGTTTCCGCTGGGGCGTTTTTATGAAAACGGGAGCTTCCGATATTTTTTACAGACAAAAGAGTGCAGCAGGGAAAACCGCACAAAGCAGAAAATCCGCAAATGGATCGATATGCCGGAATTTGGTCGTTATGAGACGTTTGTGGCGGACTGGCATTTTTTTGTGCGTAGGCTGCAGGATCGCCTGATGCAGCAGTCCGATATGGAGGCAGCGCAGAGGATCAATCGCTACATTTTGCAGGAATTTTATTTCCGGGGCTGGGATGCAGAACAGAATTTTTACGATCAGTTCTCAGAGCGTCTAAAAAAAGCACAAAAAGTGCTTGCATAAATCGAACATACGTACTATCATAAAACCACAGACAGAACAAATGTTCGAACAAATCAAACAAAATTCAGGAACCTCTGTCTGCGGAATGGAGTACAGGATGAGGATCATGCAGGAAATGTCCCTGATGGAGAAGCTGAATATTCTGAGTGATGCGGCGAAATATGACGTTGCCTGTACGAGCAGTGGGAGTAATCGCCGGGGTGATGGAAAAGGGATCGGCAACACGGTAAATGCGGGAATCTGTCATAGTTTTTCGGCGGATGGCAGATGCATCAGCCTGCTGAAGATTCTGTTTACCAACGAATGTATTTATGATTGCAAATGCTGTCAGAACCGGCGTTCCAACGACGTGCCGCGGGCGTCGTTTACGCCGGATGAAGTCTGTCGCCTGACGATCGAGTTTTATCGCCGTAATTATATCGAAGGACTTTTCCTAAGCTCCGGGATTATACAGAATCCGAATGTGACGATGGGGCTTTTGTATCAGACGATTTATAAGCTGCGCACGCAGTATCATTTCCAGGGCTATATCCATGTCAAAGCGATTCCGGGGGCGGATCCGGAGCTGATCCGGCTGACGGGATTTTTGGCGGACCGCATGAGTATCAATCTGGAGCTCCCGACGGCGGAGGGCTTATCGCGCCTTGCACCGAACAAGCACCGCAAGACGATCCTGACGCCGATGCGGCAGATTCAGAACGGGATTTCTGTGAGCAAACAGGAGGTGGCGCTTTACCGGCATGCCCCGGAATTTGTTCCGGCTGGACAGTCTACGCAGATGATTATCGGCGCGACACCGGAGCATGATTATGAAATTTTGTCTGTGGCAGAGAGCCTGTATCGCAAATTTGATTTAAAACGAGTATTCTATTCCGCATTTGTAAAAGTCAATGAGGATAAAGACCTTCCGGCGCTGCAGGGAGGTCCGCCGCTTCTGCGGGAACACCGGCTGTATCAGGCAGATTGGCTGCTTCGTTTTTACGGCTTTGAGGCAGGAGAGCTTTTAAGCGAGAAGAATCCGGACTTTAATCTGTTTTTAGACCCGAAGGCAGACTGGGCGCTGCGGCATCTGGAACAGTTCCCTGTGGAGGTCAATCGCGCTTCCTATGAAGAGCTTTTGCGCGTGCCCGGAATCGGTGTCAAAAGCGCCCGCAGGATTGTTCAGGCGCGCAGAAGCAGCCGCCTGGAGTATCAGCATCTGAAAAAGATTGGTGTCGTTTTGAAGCGTGCGATTTATTTTATCACCTGCAACGGCAGACAGATGTATCCACTTCGAATTGAGGAAAACTTTATTACGCGGCAGCTTCTCGGCATCCGGGAAAATCTCCCGTTTGAAAAGGATGGCGTAACGTATCAGCAGCTGTCTTTATTTGATGATCGGAACTTCGACTACGATGGAAAGCAGCTGGTACAGCCGGAAAGCGCCTGGAAGGGCGCAGTGGGGTGAAACCGAGAACCGGGGAGAGAAGCGCGGCGAGCCGAAAAGTCCTGTATGGGGAAGGAAACGATGGTCTGACCGAATCTGATGTGGGAGAAAACGAAATGGAAGAGCTGATTCTGATATGCGAGGACTCGGTCGAAGGGATACTTACTGCAATTTATCGGATTTATGAATGGAAGCTTTGCGGCAAACGTGTTAAAATTCAAACAGGTGCATCGGATTTATGTCTGTTTGCCCAGTACCGGGAGGTAATGCCGGATGCAGAGTGCGCGGCGAAGGTAGCACGAACCCTGCGGAGACGTTTCGGAGAGCAGGCGTGGGAAGCGATCAGCTATGCGCTGGCGTCAGAGGAAGCCGACAAGAGTCAGGCAGTTTATGAGACGATTGCAGCTGGTCTGTCCGGTCGGATCCGAGGACCGCTTTTGCAGGCACTTGCAGAGCCATGTATCCATCGGGTGTTTGCACTGAGCCGGAGTGTACACAGGGTGCGGGAAAGAGTGCTTCAGTTTCTTCGGTTTCAGGAAATCACCGGCGGGATTTTATATGGGGAGATTGCGCCGGATGCAGACGTTCTTGCGTTTGTTATGCCGCATTTTGCAGACCGTTTCCCGTTGGAGAATTTTGTGATTCTGGATGAACGCAGGGCAGCAGCAGGAATCCATCCGGCTGGAAAGGCGTGGTTTTTGACAAAGCTTTCAAAGCGGGAGTTGGATACACTGCAGCAGGCCGGACAGCAGAAGGATGAGAACGAACAGGAGATCGAAGTGCTGTTTCAGAGCTTTTGTCGGTCTCTTTCAATCCTTGAGCGGCAAAATCAACCCCTGCAGCAACAGCTGGTGCCGTTAAAGTATCGGATGCACATGACGGAATTTCAGAAAAAATAAGGCAAAAGCATGTGGAGGATACAGTGTCGTGGAGATCAAGGTTTCAGTAAGAGGACTGGTGGAGTTTTTGCTTCGCACAGGGGATATTGACAATCGCAAAAAATCTGCCCCGGACGACGCTATGTCGGAGGGAAGCCGAATTCACCGCATGATCCAGAAAAAGATGGGTTCCAGTTACCATGCAGAGGTTATGCTGCGTTACCGCAGAGACTGCGGGGAATATGATCTTGTCGTAGAGGGCAGGGCAGATGGGATTATCGATTCCGATCCCGTTGCAGTTGACGAGATCAAGGGGACGTATCGGGATTTGTCCCGGATGAAGGAGCCGAATCCGGTGCATTTGGCCCAGGCAAAATGCTATGCCTGGATGTATGGGCAGGAGCATGGAAAAGAGCGGATGGAGGTCAGTATGACCTACTGCAACATAGAGACAGAAGAAATCCGCTATTTCAAGTTTGTGTATGAGATGTCAGACCTGGAAGAATGGTTTGACAGTTTGCTGCAGGAATATCGGAAGTGGTCAGATGCAGACATTGCCTGGAAGAAACTTCGTCAGGATTCCATTCACAGCCTGTCCTTTCCGTTCCCGTACCGGGAGGGACAAAAAGAGCTGGTCACGCATGTTTATCATACGATCTGCCACAGCAGAAAACTGTTTATCGAAGCACCGACCGGGGCGGGTAAGACGATTTCGACGGTGTTTCCGGCAGTCAAGGCAGTCGGGGAAGGAAAGGCGGATCGTATTTTTTATTTGACAGCGAAGACGATTGCCCGGACAGTCGCGGATCGTACGTTCGACCTTTTGCGGGAGCACGGATTACATTTTAAGACGGTGGTGCTGACGGCACGGGATAAAATCTGCTTTATGGAAGAATCGGAATGCAATCCGGACTCCTGTCCTTATGCAAAGGGACATTTTGACCGGATCAACGATGCGATTTTTGAATTGATGACGACAAAGGAGCATTACAGCCGGGAAGAAATCGAGGCCTGTGCTCAGAAATATAAGGTTTGCCCATTTGAGCTGGGGCTGGATATGAGCCTGTTTTCCGATGGTATTTTGTGCGATTACAATTATGTTTTTGATCCGCATGTCTATCTGCGGCGCTTTTTCGGAGAAGGTGCAGGCAGAGAGCAGTATCTGTTTCTGATTGATGAGGCGCATAATCTTTTGGAGCGTGGTCGGGAAATGTACAGCGCTCAGTTATATAAAGAAGATTTCTTGACCTTGAAAAAGACTGTGAAGGCATTTTCTCCTCGCATGGAGAAGCTTTTGGATAAGTGCAATCGTGAGCTGCTTTTCCTGAAACGCGAATGCGGGGACTGGTGTATTGTGGAGGAGATAGATGCGTTCGTACAGGCACTTTTGCGGTTGTCGCCCTGTATGGAAGACTATCTCGAAAATCACGATGACAGCCCGGTTCGGCGGGAGATTCTGGACTTCTATTTTGAAATCAGTCATTTTCTGCAGATTTATGAGCTGCTGGATCAGAAATATGTTGTGTATACAAAGCTGGATGAAGATGGACGCTTTTTGTTGCGACTGTTCAATGTTGACCCGTCGACGAACCTCAAGGAGTGTCTGCAGCGTTCCGTCAGCAGTGTGTTGTTTTCCGCGACTCTGCTTCCGATCCAGTATTATAAAAAGCTTCTGGGCGGAGAGGCAGAGGATTATGAGGTCTACGCGAAGTCCGTTTTTTCGCCGGAGAAAAAGGGGCTGTTTCTGGCGGAGGATGTGACCAGCCGTTATACGAGACGTTCCGACCGGGAATACGATAAAATTGCGAATTACATTCATCAAACCGTGTCGCAGCGGCATGGAAATTATATGGTTTTTTTCCCATCACACGTCTTTTTGCAGCAGGTGTATGAGCGTTATCTGAGGTGTTATGCGGTAAAAGACGATACAGAGTGTCTGGTACAGACCGAGCATATGGATGAGGCTGAGAGGGAGGCGTTTTTGCAGCGCTTTGAGGGAAATCCCGGAATGAACCTGTCCGATATTATCCATATGGAAATCGAAGTGGAGGAAGAAAGCAGTCTGGTTGGCTTTTGCGTGCTGGGTGGGATTTTTTCCGAGGGGATCGATTTAAAGGAGGACAGCTTGATCGGCGCGCTGATTGTAGGAACCGGACTGCCGCAGGTCTGCACGGAACGGGAGATTATTCGGGGATATTTCGAAGAAAACGGAGAAAATGGTTTTGACTATGCCTACCGGTACCCTGGCATGAACAAAGTGCTTCAGGCGGCAGGCAGGGTTATCCGGACAGCGGATGATGTCGGAATCGTGGCGCTTTTGGACGACCGGTTCCTGACGCCGGGCTACCGCAGGCTGTTTCCACGGGAGTGGGAGCAGTTTGAGGTCGTCCGGGGAGAGAGCATCGGAAGCCGGGTGGAGAAGTTCTGGAACGACTGGTTATAGGACTATGCGTCTATCCGTCCGGCGCGCAGCCACGCGATTTCCCGGCGGTAGGGCGGCAGCAGCTTTTTTGGATTCTGCGGGTCAGGATACCAGGGTGTTTCGAGGATTTTGGGGATAGTCAAAAAATCAGGATGATGGACGATATGGTACAGCGGTGCAAACCCGATCTGACCGACACCGAGATTGGCATGTCGGTCTTTGGCGGCTCCCTTTTCGTTCTTGCTGTCGTTGATATGGAAAACTGCGATCTGATCCTTGCCGAGGGTTTTATCAAACTCATCCAGGACGAGATCAGGATTTGCTGTGAGATCATATCCTGCGTCGTGGACGTGGCAGGTGTCGAAGCAGACGCGCAGCCGGTCAGGAAAACGGACACCGTCATAGATTGCAGCCAGTTCTTCAAAGCGTTTGCCGATTTCGGAGCCTTTGCCTGCCATTGTTTCCAGTGCGATGCGGACCGGAGAAGGCTGGGAAAGCACTTCGTTTAAGCCTTCGATGATCTGATGGATTCCAGCGTCCGTTCCAGCGCCGACGTGGGAACCGGGATGCAGGATGAGCACGTCGCTGCCCATCGCTTCTGTCCGCTCGATTTCCTTTGCGAGAAATTCAACCGCGAGGGAAAAGACCTCCGGTTTTACGGTATTGGCGAGATTGATGATATAAGGGGCGTGGACGACGAAGCGGGTAATATTGTTCTGGCGCATCCGTTCCTGTGCCTGTGGGATGCAGAGCTCATCCACCGGTTTACGTCGGGTGTTCTGCGGTGCGCCGGTATAAAGCATAAAGGTATTGGCTCCGTAGGAAAGCGCTTCCTGGACGGAACCGTCCATCATAGATGTTCCGCTCATGCCCACATGGGAGCCGATCAGGAGCGGTTGGCAAGCTGTTTTGCCAGAGGATTTACAAAGTGGATTCATAGGTTCTCCATTTCTGTAAAGATTTTTAAACGAGTGTGTAGTTTGACCGACGGATATCAGTATCATCGATATATTGTAGCATGAGTACAGAGTGGGAGAAAGTACAAAAAGGAGAATTTCAATGTCATCGCAGCAGTTGCAGTTTTATGAACAGAAAATTATCAGCGATAAAGAGTTTCCAATCGAAGTATTTATGAACCGGGTTCAGGACAAATGCCAGTATTTCCACACACACTGGCATGAGCACATTGAGCTGCATTACGTTGTACATGGGGAGACGGATATTTTGCTCAATCAGACCAGGTATACCTTTCGACAAGGCGATCTTGCTGTCATTAACAGCAATGTCCTGCATGCCGGTTTTTGCAACGGAACCCCGGTAGAGGTGCTGGTTGTTATTTTTGAGCTGGACGAGCTGTCTGCGCAGGTAGCGGAAAAAAATATTTTGTTTCAGCCAATGATCTGTGCAGATACAAAGATACAGGAGCTCATGAGCCTGATCTATCAGGAACAGAATGAAAGAAGCCTTGGCTGGAAGCTTGCCTGTAAGGGAGCATTGCTGCAGCTGATCGCTTATCTGGTGCGCCGCTACGCAGAACAGATGCTGACGGATAAAGAGAGCTTAAAGCGTCGGAAAAATCTGGAGCGCCTGAACACGGTTGTCCATTATATTGAGGAAAATTATACGGACAGCATATCAAATGCACAGCTGGCTGAACTGATCCATGTCAGCGAAGACAGGTTTAACCATCTGTTTCGGGAGAGTATGGGGATGGCGCCGCTGCAGTATATGAATGAGGTGCGTCTAAAGAAAGCCATGCATCTGTTAAAAAGCGGAAATTATTCTGCGGCAGAGGTTGCGGATGCGGTCGGATTTTCGGATTACAATCATTTCGGAAGATTGTTCCGGCGGTATTATCAATGTACACCGATGGAAGCGGTGCGGGAATCCGAGGGCAAGAGTGCAAAGCGTCCGGGTAGAAGTGAAGGAATCAAAACCTTCGAAATCGGATCCATAAAAAAAGAAGATCCAGTGGATGTAAAATCGGAAAAAGAAAAGAAGAAATAGCAGAATCGTATGAGAGAGTAGCAAAGGAGGTCTATCTTTCTTTCGTTTTATTCATTAAAATGTGTAGCATAGAAACAAAATAAAAACAGTGATTGTTGGAAATGAATACAAAATGACGAATCTGATCAATGCTAAAGGAGGAAAATGCACATGAAATTAGGAGTATTGACGGTTGCCTTGGGCGATATGTCCCTGGATGCGGCATGTAAATTTTTGTCTGAACAGGGCGTACAGATGGTGGAGATCGGTTGCGGCGGCTTCCCTGGAACGGCGCACTGCAACGCGGCAGAGCTTCTGGCGGATGAAAATAAGCAGAAAGAGTTTTTAGACACAATTCACAAATATGGCTTGGAGATCAGTGCACTGAGTGCACACGGGAATGCAGTACATCCTGATAAAGCGATTGCAAAGAAATTCGATGAGGATCTGACCAATGCGATCCTGTTGGCAGAAAAGCTTGGTGTTCCGGTTGTAAATACGTTTTCCGGTTGCCCTGGTGGATCTCCGGAGGACAAGACTCCCAACTGGGTTACCTGTCCTTGGCCGGATGATTTTTCCGAGATTCTGGAATATCAGTGGAACGATGTTCTGATTCCTTACTGGAAAGAAAAGGTTGCTTTTGCAAAAGCGCATAACGTACATAAAATCGCACTGGAGCTGCATCCCGGCTTCTGCGTATACAATACAAGAAGTCTGTTAAAGCTGCGTGAGGCAGTTGGTCCGGAAATCGGCGCGAACCTGGATCCCAGCCACCTGATCTGGCAGGGAATGGATTTGATCGCAGTAATCAGAGAGCTTGGCAAGGCAAATGCGATTTTCCATTTCCATGCAAAAGACACCAAAGTGGATGCAATCAACACTGCAGTAAACGGCGTACTGGATACACAGCATTACAGCGAAGAACTGACTCGTTCCTGGATCTTCCGCTCTGTTGGTTACGGTCATGGCGAAGATTACTGGAAAGCGATCGCTTCCGAACTTCGTCTTGCAGGTTATGACTATGCGATCAGCATCGAGCATGAAGACAGCCTGATGTCTGGTAAGGAAGGACTGTTAAAGGCAATCGGATGCCTGAAGAATTCCCTGATCTTTGAGGACAGAGGAAATATGTATTGGGCATAACATGGAACTTCCGTCGGAAGTTCCAGCGAGTTACTGCGTAACCCGGCGTGTTTGCGAAAACAGTTCCGGATGGTTTTACCGAGTTGCTTTTGCAACTCGGCATATAGGCAGGGACGCAGAAGCGTCCTGCTGCGACAGAACAGAAAAGAGGAAAAGACATGAAACATAGACTTGCGATGGTCGGCTTTGGCGGAATGGCAGGCTGGCATTATGATTTGATTCAGAGAATTGACGACCTGGAAGTTGCAGGTATCTGGGATATTAAGGAAGAACGCAGAACCTATGCAGAAGGCAAGGGCATCCATGTATATAAAAGCGAAGAAGATCTGATGGCAGATCCGACTGTTGATATCGTACTGGTAGCAACTCCGAATGATGTTCATAAAGGTGTTGTCATTCGTGCCATGGAAGCTGGCAAGAACGCCGTTTCCGAGAAGCCTGTAACTCTTTGCTCTGCGGATCTTGCAGAAATGCGCGCGGCTGCGGAAAAGACCGGCAAATTCTTTACCGTACATCAGAATCGTCGTTGGGATGAAGATTTCCTGACGGTAAAGAATATCATGGCAGAAGGCAAGCTGGGCGAGATTTTCAGAATTGAATCCAGAGTACACGGCTCCAGAGGTATCCCCGGTGACTGGAGACAGGAAAAAAAGCATGGCGGCGGCATGGTGCTTGACTGGGGCGTACATCTTCTGGATCAGGCGCTGTTATTATATCCCGGCGTGAAGTTAAACACTGTTTACGCAACTCTGACCAACGTAACCAACCAGCTGGTTGACGACGGCTTTTCTGCAGACCTCGGGTTTGAAAACGGAGTGCATGTGCTGGTTGAGGTTGGCACGAGCAACTTTGTATCTCTGCCCCGCTGGTATGTATTAGGCGCTGACGGAACGGCTGTCATTCAGGATTTCGGCAGAGACGGCAAGATGGTATGTGCAACCGGTGTCAATGAAGGTGACGTTGTCCCGGTCATCACGGCAGCAGGCCTGACAAAGACCATGGCTCCGAGAAGAGAGGATACCATCCGCACAGAGGATCTGCCCTGGGCAGATAGTGACATCCGCGATTTCTACCGCAATGTAATGGCAGTGATCGAAGGAAAAGCAGAGAGCAGGATCAAGCTGGATGAGGTTGCAAGAGTTATGCGCCTGATGGAAGCAATTTTCGAATCCGCAGAAAAGGAACAGGTTATCAAATTCGAAGCCTGAAAACAGGGGAACAGTCGGAATGTCTGTAAAATGGGCATTCCGACAGCATAGATAGATAGAAGGAGAGGGATCCATGAGTAAAACATTACCGATTGCAGTACAGGTTTATTCGGTAAGGGAAGAGGCGGAGCACGATTTTGCCGGCACAATGAAAAAGCTGGGTGAGATGGGCTACGACGGTGTAGAACTGGCAGGATTATATGGAAAAGATCCATGAAAATCTTGAATATGAAGATTTCCAATCTTATAAAGGAGAATCATCGATCAATCATAAATCTACAGACAGTTCGGCAAACAGTTATGATACACCTTCTGAGACATTAGATCCGGAAGCAGTTGATAATACAGCAGAACCGGACAAAACAACAAAGCCTGTGGCATCAAAAGCACCAACGAAGACACAGGAACCTGCACAGACAACTGCACCAACGCAGGAACCCGTACAGACACAGGCACCGGCAGAGGATATACCGAATACCGATCAAAATACAGAAGATATACCGGAAGGTGCAGAGTAAAAGGAAACGGTATTGCATGTGCAGCTTTTATATAGTCTATGATGCAGAAGAAGGCAGGAGGAAAGATGACAAGCTTTAGTTTATGTATGATTGTCAAAAACGAAGAAAAGGTATTGGAACGGTGTCTAAAAAGTCTGGCACCGTATATGGATGAGATTATCATAGCCGATACCGGGTCGAGCGATGCAACAAAAAAGATTGCTCAAAAATATACTGACAAGGTCTACGATTTTGAATGGACAGGAAACTTCAGCGATGCAAGAAACTTTGTCGCATCAAAAGCAACAAAAGAGTATATCTATACTGCTGATGCAGATGAATATCTTGATGCAGACAATCAAAAAAAGCTTGCACAGTTAAAACAGATCCTTTTGCCGGAGATTGAAATGGTGCAAATGTTATATTGTACAAAAGCAGAGTTTAATACCGTTTATAATTTTGAAAAAGAATATCGTCCGAAATTATACCGCCGTTTGCGGGCATTTCAATGGATCGATCCAATCCATGAAACATTGCGGATTGATCCGATCGTATATGACAGCCGGATAGAGGTTATCCATGAACCGCAGTCA
>ENA-OPCA01002744-OPCA01002744.1-human-gut-metagenome-genome-assembly--contig:-NODE-2744-length-10512-cov-4.971024_pt1 | contig 10512 bp, 8 predicted proteins | sample MGYA00241076_ERZ501468 | MGnify/ENA primary metagenome ERZ501468 (study PRJEB25962, sample SAMEA2042633) | human gut metagenome | biome: human gut; feature: human-associated habitat; material: faeces... | reverse complement strand
GGGCGCGGTTTTGCGCGAGCGTCTTGCTCACGATCTGCCCCTGCTGGTATTCGACCTCGTCGCCGAGGCGCAGCACCTGTGCTTTTTCAATGTTTTTCAGACCCATGATCCGATCTCCTTTGTTCTTGACTGTTGAAATTTTACCCGCCGTGCGGCGGTCGTATACGTTCGTTCAGCCGTCGAGACCCGGCACCTGCGGCAGGGATGCAAAGCTCTCGGCGAGCTGCGCGTCGGTGGGGATGAAGTCACGCATTTCGCCGTTGTGGAACTTCTCGTAGGCGACCATGTCGAAGTAGCCGGTGCCGGTCAGACCGAAGACGATGGTCTTGGCCTCGCCGGTCTCGCGGCACTTGACGGCCTCGTCGATGGCGGCGCGGATGGCGTGGCTGGACTCCGGCGCGGGCAGGATGCCTTCGATGCGCGCGAACTGCTCGGCCGCCTCGAACACCTTTGTCTGCTCGACGGCGCGGGCCTCCATGTAGCCGTCGTGGTACAGCTGTGAGACGATGGAGCTCATGCCGTGGTAGCGCAGGCCGCCGGCGTGGTTCGGCGAGGGGATGAAGCCGCTGCCGAGCGTGTACATCTTGGCCAGCGGGCAGACCTTACCGGTGTCGCAGAAGTCGTAGGCGAACCTGCCGCGCGTGAGGCTCGGGCAGGAGGCGGGCTCGACGGCGATGAGCCGATAGTCGCGCTCACCGCGCAGCTTCTCGCCCATGAACGGGGAGATGAGACCGCCGAGGTTGCTGCCGCCGCCGGCGCAGCCGATAATAATATCCGGCACGACGCCGTATTTGTCAAGGGCCGTTTTCGTCTCCAGACCGATGACCGACTGGTGCAGCAGCACCTGATTGAGCACGCTGCCGAGCACGTAGCGGTAGCCAGGGGTCGAGGTGGCGACCTCGACGGCCTCGCTGATCGCGCAGCCGAGCGAGCCGGTCGTGCCGGGGTGCTCGGCGAGGATGCGCCGGCCGATCTCCGTCTCCGTGGACGGGCTCGGCGTCACGGACGCGCCGTAGGTGCGCATCACCTCGCGGCGGAAGGGCTTTTGCTCATACGAGCACTTGACCATGTAGACCTTGCAGTCGAGCCCGAGGTAGGCGCAAGCCATCGACAGCGCCGTGCCCCACTGACCGGCGCCGGTCTCGGTCGTGACGCCGCGCAGCCCCTGCTGCTTGGCATAGTACGCCTGCGCGATGGCGGAGTTGAGCTTGTGCGAGCCGGAGGTGTTGTTGCCCTCGAACTTGTAGTAGATTTTCGCCGGGGTCTGCAGCTGCTTTTCCAGACAGTAGGCGCGCACGAGCGGCGACGGGCGGTACATCTTATAAAAGTCACGGATCTCGTCCGGGATGGAGATCTCGCGGTCGTCGTTGTCAAGCTCCTGGCGGATGAGCTCGTCGCAGAATACGGGGCGCAGATCGTCGAACGCCATCGGCGCGCCGGTGGCGGGATTGCGCAGCGGCGCGGGCTTGACCTTCATGTCCGCGCGGACGTTATACCATGTGCGCGGCATTTCGTCTTCATTCAGGTAGATTTTGTAGGGGATGTTTTCATTTGCCATGATGTCTGCTCCTTTCGGCGGGGCCTTTCCGGGCAAGAAAAAACGACCCTTGTCCATGAAAGACCAATACGGAATTGATCTTTGGGACAAAAGCCGGAAAACTTCTGCGGTGCCACCCAAATTGGCGCAATGCGCCCACTCAGCGACGTGCCATCACACGCCTTTCCTTGGTAACGGGGGAAAAGCCCGTCGGACTTTACCGCCTCACGGCGTCTCGTCCGCCCTCTGCAGTCCATTCGGCAAGGTCGTCTCTGCTGCACTCGCACCGGCCGGCAGCTCTCTGGGAAAGACGCAAACCCTCGCTTACTTCTCTGCTTCTGTGGTTTGCTGCTTTGAACTTGGCGCAAGCATACGCCCAAATATCATCGCTTGTCAAGCGGGCAAATGCACTTTTTCCGCTTTCCACAAACGCGGTACGCCGCATGGCGGATTCATTAGCTATTTAAACACAAAAAGAAGAAAGGCGCTTGAAAATTCAGGTATAACTCACACTTTACATTCGCAAAACGGCGGCATATACTGAAACCATCCCGGAGTGGGTTCGGGTCCGGCAAACAGAGAATGGAGGGATCACCATGGCGGAAAACAAGACATTATGTATTGCCTGTAAGTACAAATTCCATGATCGGGATCTGCAGCCGTGCGCAGACTGCCTGCGCAGCACACAGCTGGCGCAGCAGGGCATCGACCGGTATCAGCGGGCTGCGCAGCCGCAGCAGGCATCGCCCACTTCGGAGACGCGCAAGGCGCATCCGGCGGCCAGAACGCTGTGCTTTGCCTGTAAGTATATGTACTGCGACTGGGACGCCGAGCCGTGTCTGACGTGCCTGCGCCACACGCTGGCGGAGGCGGGGCAGGCGGACGCCTTCGAGCAGGATCAGACGGAAAAAGACAGGCTTTTATGAATTTAGCTAAATATATCGATTAAGAAAACAAATAGTTTGGCGGTTATCGCCGTTGATTTTTGCGTGCGATTTCCCCTATAATAAGAGCGTGCAAGGGAGCACATCTTCGAACAGAAGTTGTGCTCCCTTGCGTTTTTTTATTTCCTTCGCCCATAAAAAACGGAAAAAACACAAAAAACGGAACTGGACCCACCGGGCGGGCGAACATTCAGATAGGAGGATATGAACATGAAACTGAAACGATTGACTGCATTGCTTCTCTCTGTCATGCTGGTGCTCTCGCTGGCAGCATGCGGAGGCGGAAAAGACGCCAAAGATGATTCTGCCGACGGTGATCTGTCGGGCAAAGAGATCATCATCGGCAATATCACCCCGGTGACCGGCGCACAGGCGGCCTACGGCCTGGCCATCACGAACTCTATCCAGATGGCGATCGACGAGATCAACGCCGACGGCGGCATCCTCGGCGCGACCGTGAAGCTCTCCACTAAGGACGATCAGGGCACGCCGGCAGAGGCGGTTTCCGGCTTCAACTCGCTGCTCAGCGAGGGCGCGGCGGCCATCATCGGCGCAACGCTCTCGAGCTGCACGTCCGCGATCACGAGTCTGGCCGACGATGAGGGCATCGTGCTCGTCACGCCGAGCTCCACGGCAGATTCCATCACCACTACGGACGACTATGTGTTCCGCTCCTGCTTCAAGGACAGCTTCCAGGGCGAGATGGTCGCGGCCTACGCCAAGGATCAGGGCTGGACGAAAGCCGCGGTCCTGTACGCGACCGGCGACACCTACTCCTCCGGCCTGCACGACTCGTTCGTGAAGGCGGCCGAGAAATACGGCATCGAGATCGTCTGCGAGCAGTCCTCGTCCGACACCGGCGCCGTGGACTTCTCCTCGCAGCTGGCGACCATCGCAGCCTCCGGCGCGGATATGCTCTTTGCCCCGTATTACTACGACGCGGTCGGCCCGAAAATCATCCCGCAGGCTCGTGAGGCCGGCTTCAAGGGCGCGATCATGGGCTGCGACGGCTTTGACGGCACGCAGGACTACACCACCGGCGACCTGAGCGCTTATGAGAATGTCTACTTCACCAACCACTATTCCCCGGAGGACAGCTCCGAGATCGTGCAGTCCTACGTCAAGAACTACACGGAAAAGTACGGCTCGGAATCCATGAACGCCCTCGGCGCTCTGGCGTATGACGCCATGTACATGGTCAAGCAGGCCATTGAGAAGGCCGGCAGCATCGATCACGAGGCCATCCGCGACGCGATGAGCGGCATGCACTATGTCGGCGTCACCGGCGACATGACCCTTGACGAGACCGGCACACCGGAAAAGAGCGTGGCCATCCTGACCTTCACGCCCTCTGACGGCAAGCTCGTGCAGAAGTTCGTCAAGACGCAGAGCTGACCCGACCCCGGCGATACAGCCGGGACCGGACGCGATCCAAAGCAATGACCTTTGCGCGAAAGCGCCGACCGGCGCTTTCGCGCACGAATATTCCGGCGCGGCTGACCTGCGCAAAAACCGAAAGGCATGGAGAGAATATGACTGACTTTTTACAGCAACTCATCATCGGGCTGCGCCTCGGCAGCGTCTATGCGCTCGTGGCGCTCGGCTATACGATGGTTTACGGCATTATCCGACTCATCAACTTTGCGCACGGCGACTTCATCATGGTCGGCGGCTATACGCTGTATTTCACCGTGCCGATCCTGCTGCACAGCATGGGGCTGCCGGCGTGGACGGGCGTGATCGCGGCCATTGTGATCTGCGCGCTCGTGGGCGTTGTGGTCGAGCTGGTGGCCTACCGGCCGGTGCGGCGCAAGGGCACGAGCATGTCGGCGCTCATCACGGCGATCGCCATGAGCCTGCTGCTGGAAAACCTCGCGCAGGCCATCCCGGCCATGGGACCGAACCCGCGCGTGATCTCCGACGAGATCTTCAGCACGGCACCGATCTCCATCGGCGGCGTGTCGGTGAATATGGCGGCCGTCGTCACGATCATCATCGCAGCCATCGTTATGGCGGCGCTGCAGCTGTTTGTGCAGAAGACGAAGCTCGGCCGCGCCATGCGCGCCGTGTCCGAGAACAAGGAGGCGTCCACACTTGTGGGCATCAATGTCAACCGCACGATCGTGACGACGTTTGCCATCGGCTCTGGGCTTGCGGCAGTTGCGGCGCTGATGTACTGCGCGCAGTATCACACCGTGACGACGACAATGGGGTCCATGCTGGGCCTCAAGGCGTTCGTTGCAGCCGTCATGGGCGGCATCGGCCTGATCCCGGGCGCCATGCTCGGCGGCATCGTCGTCGGCATCATCGAGGCGCTCGTGACGGCATACATCAGCTCGTCGCTGGCAAATGCCGTGGTGTTTTTGATCCTGATCGTGATGCTGCTGGTCAAGCCGGCCGGCATCCTCGGAAAGAATGTAGGTGAGAAGGTATGAATACGCTGCAAAAAAAGAAACTGCGCGGTACCGGCGTCAACTGCGGCCTGATCGTGCTGCTCTTTGCCGTGGTGCTGCTGCTTGGTCAGGTGCTCCCGGACAATACCTATCGCCGCGTGCTGGTACCGATCATCTGGCAGATGTGTATCTTCATCCTGCTCGGCACGTCGCTCAACCTCACGCTCGGCTATCTGGGCCAGCTCACGCTTGGGCACATGGGCTTTGCGGGCATCGGCGCGTATACCGCCGCGCTGAGCTCGCTCGCGCTTGAGCGCGCGGGCGTGTTCGAGGCGTCCAAGGCGGCGCCCGGCCAGCTCATTCTGGTCGTGCTCGGCTGCTGTCTGCTCGGCGCCATTTTCGCAGGGCTGCTCGGACTGCTCGTGGGCATTCCGGCGCTGCGTCTGCGCGGCGACTATCTGGCCATCGTGACGCTCGGCTTCGGCCTCATCGTCGAAAACGTCATCGCAAACCTGCCCTTTGCCGGTGGTGACGGTCTGGCGAGCGGCACGGCCAGCTCCTCGCTCTATGCCAACGGTCTCGGGCTGTCGACCTCGCTGCAGGCAAAGTATGTGTGGCTCGTGCTGGGCATCACCATTTTGTGCATCGCGCTCATGTGCACATTTATCCGCTCCAAATACGGCCGCGCCATTGAGGCCATCCGCGACGATGAGATCGCGGCGGCGGCCTCCGGCGTGAACACGACGTATTATAAGATCCTTACGTTCGTTATCTCGGCATTCTTTGCGGGGCTTGCCGGCGGACTGTATGCCACGTGCTTTTCCTCGCTCACGACGGCGAGCTTTACGTTCACCAGCGCCTCGATCTGGAATTCGACCTTCATCGTCGTCATCGTGGTGCTTGGCGGCATGGGCTCCATGACCGGCTCGGTGCTGGCGGCCGTCGCGATGTACCTGCTCAACTATGAGATCAAAAACGGCGCATGGGTGTCGGCGCTGCCGGGCTTTGTGCAGTCGCTGTTTCAGTTCCCGATGCTGATCTATGCGCTCGTGCTGCTGGTCGTCATCATTTTCCGTCCAAGAGGCATTCTGGGCACGTATGAATTTTCACTCGACCGGCTGCTGTTCGACGGCTGTCTGGCCGGGAAGAAAAAGACCAAGGCCAGGAAGGGAGGCGCCGACGCATGACCGATACCAGACCTGTTGTGCTCAAAGCGGAGCACCTCGGCATTACGTTCGGCGGCCTGAAGGCCGTGTCGGACTTCAACATGGAGATCCATGAGGGCGAGCTCATGGGACTCATCGGTCCGAACGGTGCAGGCAAGACCACGGTCTTTAACCTGCTCACCGGTGTGTATGTGCCGACGGAGGGGGCATTCTACCTCTGCGGTCAGAAGCTCAACGGCAAGCAGACCTATCAGGTGGTAGAGGCCGGCATTGCCCGCACGTTTCAGAACATCCGCCTGTTCAAGGCCATGACGGTGCTCGACAACGTGAAGATCGCCTTCACGAAGGACATTCACTACAACCTTGCCGACAGCCTTCTGCGCACGAAAAAGTACTGGAACACGGAGCAGGAGCTGACCGACAAGGCCATGGAATACCTGCGCATCGTCCATCTGGATGACAAGGCCGGACAGCTCGCGTCCAGCCTGCCCTACGGCCAGCAGCGCAAGCTGGAGATCGCCCGCGCGCTGGCAACGAACATGAAGCTGCTGCTGCTCGACGAGCCGGCAGCCGGCATGAACCCGACCGAGACGGCGGAGCTGCTCTCGTGCATCAACACCATCCGCGATACGTTCCATGTGGCCATTCTGCTCATCGAGCACGATATGAGCCTGGTCATGCGCGTCTGTGAGCGCATCCAGGTCATCAATTTCGGCCAGACGATCGCTGCCGGACTCCCGTCGGAGATCGCGAGCAATCAGGAGGTCATCGAGGCGTATCTCGGCGAAGAGGAGGCGGACGACGATGCTGAAGATTGAAGATCTGGAGGTGTCCTACGGCGCTGTGCAGGCGCTGCGCGGCATCAGCATGGAGGTCAATGACGGCGAGATCGTCTCGCTCATCGGCGCCAACGGCGCCGGCAAGACCACCACGCTGCATGCCATCACCGGGCTCGTGCCCATCAAGAGCGGCTCCGTGATCTACGACGGGCACGACCTGCGCAAGACAGACCCCAGCCGCATCGTCACCATGGGTCTTGCGCACGTGCCGGAGGGACGGCAGGTGTTCACGCGCATGACCGTTGCGGAGAACCTTGCCATGGGTGCGTATTTCCGCAAGGACAAAAAGGCGATCGCGGACGATCTCGAGCGGGTCTATGCCCGCTTCCCGCGTCTGAAGGAGCGCGCAAAGCAGCTCGCGGGCACGCTCTCCGGCGGCGAGCAGCAGATGCTGGCCATGGGCCGCGCGATCATGAGCGCACCGAAGCTCATCGTCATGGACGAGCCGTCCATGGGCCTGTCGCCCGTGCTCGTGCAGGAGGTGTTTTCCATCATCGGCACGATGCATGAGCTGGGCATCACGATCTTGCTCGTGGAGCAGAACGCGAAGATGGCGCTCGCCATTGCCGACCGTGCCTATGTGCTCGAAAACGGACGCATCACCATGTCCGGCAGCGCACGCGATCTGCTGCACGATGATAAGGTGCGCAAGGCCTATCTCGGCGCGTGAATACAAACAAGCATCATCAGGCGGAGCCGCTTTTCGGCTCCGCCTGATTTCGTTTTGAAGCGGCGTCTTGCGCGTGGACTGCGTCTGCGCAAGATGCCGCTTTTGCGGTTCTGCGGTAGAGACAACTTCGCGCGACACATAGATTTTGCGGTAATTATGTCGCAAAACGTGTCAATTGTGCATATGACCTTACATTTATACTTGCAAAATGGTATCAATAGGATTGGAACAAATACTTGCTGCTACTTGCTGCGTTGATGTGAGTCTTGGATGCCATGTACGCAGCACGCAGCGAAGTGCGCAAAATCACGAGAAAAAATGTAGGGAGGAGACCATATGAGAAAACGACTTTTGAGCGAAGGGGTGTGCTAGCACTAGTGCAGGTTTATCGCTTGCTTTCGAATCCAACTTATTGAATTGTTAATTGATTGTATTTTTTGGCGAGTTTAACGCCTTAAAGTGCAGCGGAAAGGTGTGGTCAGAAACGTGAAACGTGTTATTTCGATTATCTTAATTATTTGCCTAATAGCAAGTTTTTCAATTACGGGGGCTTTTGCGGCTGGAGAAGACTATCGCGGATGGGCGCAGTCAGACTCGCGGTGGGGTAATCTCCCGATGGGGTCATCAGGTTCAACAGTATCAAGTATTGGCTGCTGCGTCACATCTGTGACAAAGCTAATTATTCAGGCAGGACTGCGCAATTCAAATGATTTCAATGTTGGAACACTTGTCCGTTGGCTTAATAATAATGGCGGGTTCACTTCCGACGGAGGCTTATACTGGGGAAAGCCGGGAGAATGTGTTTCCGGTTGGTCAAACTATGGTGATGTTTTGGGATATGGGTCGTATTCATCGTCATCATATAATGACCAGATGATTGCGTGGATCCGCAAGGGATTACATATGTTGATCAACGTAAATTCTGGCGGTCACTGGGTTGCGGTCGATGAAGCAAAGTCGCTGGCGACCGGGCAAATATATATTATGGATTCCCTGAGCGGTGCGCAAAATACGGATTTAACACTTGCGAGTAGATACGCATCCTTTAATGCCATCCATGCATACACTGGTGGTTCCACGCCTAGCGGCGGAACAGTGACACCAGATCCGGGTCTGTCCGTGAAAGAAACGATCACCTGCAAGCGTACGATCAAGCTCCCGGAGCGCGTGGTCAATCTGTACAGCAATCCGACGGATACAACACGCCTGACGTATTTTGATTATGGCCCGACCGTGTATTCATCTCGCTATGCCGTTATGAGTGATGGCAGCATCATGTACGAGGTCGGTGCGACGAACCATCAGGGACAGGACATAAAAGTGTGGCTGAAGTATGAAAGTGACATGACCGTCACAAAGCAGCATACTTACGGCAGTACGCAATACGAATCTGCGCATCCGCACCGTGGTTATCGGGTATGTGAGTGCGGAGACAAAACTTATACCGGGGAAACGACAACCAGAGACGACTGCAGTGAATGCGGTGGGGAAGTGAAATATGCTGTGGAAGGCGGCTATCTCACGTTCGATAAAAAGACAGGAACCGTTACCGATTGCGATTCGTCCGTTACCAAAGCCAATATTCCGCATACGATCAAAGGTGTGACCGTGACGAGCATTGGCGGGAGTGCTTTCCGATATTGTACATCTCTGACAAGCGTAACGATTCCGGACAGCGTGACGAGCATTGGTGGTTGGGCTTTCACTGATTGCGCATCTCTGACCAGCGTAACGATCCCGGACGGCGTGACGAGCATTGGCGAGTATACTTTCTCTTGGTGCACATCTCTGACCAGTGCGACAATCCCGGACAGCGTGACGAGCATTGGCGAGTTTGCTTTCCATAATTGCAAATCTCTGACAAGCATGACGATCCCTAGAAGCGTGGTGAGCATTGGCTATGATGCTTTTGGTTGGTGCGAATCTTTGACGAGCGTGACGATTCTAGACGGCGTGAGGAGCATTGGTAATAGTGCTTTCACTGATTGCAAATCTCTTACAAGCGTGACGATCCCGAACAGTGTGACAAGCATCGGCAGGGGAGCGTTCAGCAGTTGTGCCTCTTTGACCGGTATATGGGTCGCTGAGGGCAACAGTCATTATGTCAGCGATGCGTCCGGTGTTCTGTTCAATAAAGATAAGAAAACTTTGGTGCAGTGTCCAGGTGCTTTTGCGGTATATACGATCCCGGGCAGCGTAACGAGCATTGGTGACGATGCTTTCTCTGGCTGCGCGTCTTTGACGAGTGTAACGATTCCAGACAGTGTGACGAGCATTGGCAATTACGCTTTCTCTTGCTGCGGATCTCTCACAGATGTATATTTCACCGGCACTGAGACGGCATGGAATTGCATTACAATTGGCACCGCTAATGACGCATTGAAAAACGCCAACATCCATTACAATTATGTTTCCCATACCCACAGCTACAAGGCTGTTGTGACCGCCCCAACTTGCACGTCCAAGGGTTACACGACCCACACCTGCGCCTGCGGCGACAGCTACGTGGACACTTATGTGGACGCTCTGGGTCACGCATGGGACAACGGCAAAGTGACGAAGGAGCCGACCGCGACGGAGACCGGCATCAGGACCTATACCTGCACGCGCTGCAGCGAGACGAAGACCGAAACCATCCCGAAGCTCACGCACGAACACAGCTACAAGGCAGTCGTCACCGCGCCGACGTGCACGGCCAAGGGCTATACGACCCACACCTGCGCCTGCGGCGACAGCTATGTGGACACTTACGTGGACGCGCTCGGCCACGCATGGGACAACGGCAAAGTGACGAAGGAGCCGACCGCGACGGAGACTGGCGTCAGGACCTATACCTGCACGCGCTGCAGCGCGACCAAGACGGAAACTATCCCGGCCACCGGTAGCGTTGACGTGACACAGATGTTCACCGACGTGACGAAAAACTGGGCGTACCCCGGCATCCAGTACTGCGTGACGCACGG
>ENA-OPCA01002739-OPCA01002739.1-human-gut-metagenome-genome-assembly--contig:-NODE-2739-length-10526-cov-4.140961_pt1 | contig 10526 bp, 9 predicted proteins | sample MGYA00241076_ERZ501468 | MGnify/ENA primary metagenome ERZ501468 (study PRJEB25962, sample SAMEA2042633) | human gut metagenome | biome: human gut; feature: human-associated habitat; material: faeces... | reverse complement strand
CCACTAATGCCATTTAACTAATTTATATGCGTCCAGTTTTTGGGGTACACATCATACGAGGACAGTCTCTCTTTCTGTGCTTATTCTTTTGGTTCCTGCTGCTTTGCCGTATAGGCATCGGCAATCCGTTCGCCTTCGCGGCGCATGGCAAGGACAACGGACTGAGGACTGGTGATCTTGACCCCAGGCCCCAGTGCAAAGATCCAGCCAAGGAACTGGCGGCTGACCGCCGCGGTGATCGTGACGGCTACGTGGTCATCATCGACAGGGGTGACGGGGATCTTCTTGCCAAAACGGTCGATGAAGACACCAATCAAATCATTTTCGAGTTCAACGGTGACATTTTCCACATCCCCGTCATACATTCCAAAATGATACTGTGTGTACTCCGGCATATCGATGCGGCGGTAGGCATCTCGGCCCAGTCGGCGGGTCCGCAGGATGCTGATATCCATCATCTTGTCCACGCGATAGTGCTTGAGCTTTTTATCAAGGGCATCATAACCAAGAAGATAATAGTTTTCGTTGTCCCACACAAGGCACCAAGGACTTACGGTGTAGGAAGAGCCATCCCGGCGTTTTTCCAGTTCCTTGTGGATGTTCCATTTGCAGTAGTGGAACTGAATCTGGTAATTTTCATTGATGGCCTTGAAAATCGTATCAATGGTCAGGTACGTACGTTTGTTGCTTGTCTTGATGCGGCCGAAAATGTAGACTTGGCGCTGCAGCTCCTGCCCTTCATAGTGGCTGACGAGCTTTTCGAGCTTGCGGATAAGGGTGTCCGATTTGTGCTCGTTGATGAATTTGGATGCCTGCACGGAATCGACGAGGAGCTTGACTTACGGTAATTCAAAATCACGGCTTCCCAAATGATAGTTCCACGTGCGGCCTTCCTGCATGGCGATGATGTCCATGCCGTAGCGTTTGAGTTCCTTGAAGTCCTGATACAGCGTCTTGCGGTCGGCATTAACCCCCAAACTGTTGAGGCGTTCCGTGATATTTTGGAGCGTCAGGCTGTGCTGATCGTCAGTTTCTTCTTCAAAGATCTGCTTGAGGTAAAGCATTTTCAGCTTCTGGTTGGTTCCTTTTGTCACACTGATCCCCTCCTTTAAATCCCTGTCAACTTTTTTTCCATAATTATATCACAAAACAAAGGAAAAACATCAATTATTTCAAAAAAATAAATAATAGTCTAAATACTTGAGCTTGTCAAGTAGGAATCATTCACAATTAACTAACAAAATGTGGAAGAAAAGCAGGGAAATAAAGGAAAGTTTACAACTAATCCATGGAGTCTTAACTTCTGGACTCCTTTAAACATGGACGTTCTTTTGGACACTATTTATTTAGACCGGATGGATATGAAAAAAAGAAACCCTATTCATGCCTCTATGGAAGATGAGAAAGGGAGATGCCATATCTTTTCTCTTATCCATTCCCATGATACAAGTGTCCAATCTAAAAAGGTGCCACGGAAAAACGATTGTCCTTATGAACGAGCAACTAGATAGCCCCTATTTTTAGGACATTATGGTATAATGAAACTATATTTGCATCATTCCGAAAGGATGGAATTTCATGGACGATACCCATCTCATTACCTTGTTATCCGGATTTTGTTTTGACTTTACTCATATGTTTGCTCCAGGAGGCCTCAAGGACGAGGAACTGGATGCGCTTTTTCCTCAGCTGCAGGCGGCTGAAGAAGGTCTTTCCTATATTCGCAGGGAAGGCAGGGCCTATCATCATCTTTCAAAAGATGGAGTTCCTGAGGCAGTTTATTTTACTCGTCTTCCCTATATCGCCGAAGACTATCCCAACACGCCGCAGCTCATGGCGCAGCTGGAAGCTTTTGGCAAGAAAGTATCCCAAGGGTTTGATGTGGTGCTCTTCAGTGGCGTAGGCGGTTCCTATTTAGGTGGTAAGGTCCTTTACGACTGCTACCAAAGCGAATTTTGGACGCATCATGATACGCCGGCACCCAAGGTCTTTTTCGTGGGCAACAATATGGACACGGAAGATATGAAGAATATTGGAGCTACCCTTCTTGCCATGGCAAATGCTGTCAAAGAACAGGAAGGGCGCAAGCTTCGCGTTATGCTCGTTCCCATCAGCAAATCAGGAACGACCATGGAACCGACGACAGGTTTTCTCTTCTTTTACGATCGCTGCCAAAAGCATGCGGATAAGATGGAGCTTTCCGTTACCGTCGTGACCGACCCGGCTCAAAAAGACGGACCACTCATGCGTCTTTCAAAGGCCTATGACTGGGAAGTGTTCCCCGTTCCTTATGGAATCGGCGGGCGGTTCAGCGTTCTTTCGACTCCGGGACTTATTGTCGCTGCAACTCTTGGAATGAATCTTTCTCAGTTGCTTGCCGGTGCTGCCAATATGGACGAAGTTTGCCGCGGCAGTGACTGGCGGCGCAATCCGGCCCTTTTTGGAGCGGCCGTGAAATATCTGGCCGCCCGGGATCATGGTGCTTCCATCGAAGTCTTCATGCCTTATGCGATGCGGCTTAAGGCGCTCGGGGAATGGTATGTCCAGCTGCTTGCTGAATCCTTGGGCAAGCGTGAGGATCGGAATGGCCAGACCGTCTTTTATGGCCGGACGCCCCTTGTTGCTATCGGTACGACGGATATGCATGCCCAGACCCAGCTTCACCAGGATGGAATCAGGGATAAAGTGGTTCAGTTCCTTTTTATTGATAGCCTAAAAGGAAAAATCCATCTTCATAATCCCTTCCCTGAAATCCAGTCGCTTCGGCCTTATGAAAATATGGATGTCGGGCGGGCCTTGGAAATTGCCATGGAAGCAAATGAAGAGGCCCTTATGAGCGACGGTCGCATGAGTGCCCTTTACCGGCTGCCCCAGCTTGATGAATTTTATCTCGGGCAAATGTTCTACTACCTCATGCTGAGCATTGCCTACGAAGGTGAGCTGGCCAATGTGGATGCTTTTGATCAGCCTGGCGTGGAAGTCTATAAAAAAATCATGAGAAGGAAACTAGGAAAATAATGGCGCAGGAGCAAAAATCGCTCCCTTTTGACGAACGGCGTGAGCCCATGAGTAAAAAAAGATTCAAGAAAAAAGGTCCTAAAGGTTCCTCACATTACTCCGCTCAATTCGGGTAATAGGGAACCTTTCCTATGACCGCCAATTGAAAATAAATCATGCTGAAGCCTTACCCTGAATTTGGGTCTTGATTTGGGGTAAGGCTCTTTTTTTTAGTTTGCTGCAGGATGGGTTGAATCGTTTCCGTTAGGCTTTTTCGCTTAGCACTTGATAAAATCACGAACGTTGGCTGTCCCCACCCTTGCCGTCTTCCCTATATTTCAAAAGACCAGCCTTTTAGAGAATCTCTATACAAGATAAGACAAGATAAGAGCCCTAAACCAAACCTGCGTCTACGTTTGGTTTAGGGCTTGCTTTTCAGTCTTTCTTTCTTTTTCTATCTTCCCTACCTCAGGACAATGTCCGCTTTCTTCGCGTGGTTCAGCTGGTTTCCTGTAATGAATCCTTGGTCATGCATATTTTCAAGGACCAGGTCCCGCCGCCTGCGGCAGGCTTCCATATCGTTATAGGGGTTGAGGTCCGTCGGCGCGTTGGGCAGGCCTGCAAGGACGGCACACTCCATGAGGGAGAGCTGCTTAGGTTCAATGCCGAAGTAATTTCGCGCGGCTCTTCTGATGCCTGTCGAGTGGTTACCAAAAAAAGTTGTATTAAAATACATCTCAAGAATCTCTTCTTTGGAATACATGGCTTCGACGATGAGGGCGAGGCCAGCTTCCCATAGCTTTCGCTCCAAGGAGCGTTCCGGCGACAGGAGATTGTTTTTTACCAGCTGCTGCGTTAGAGTACTGCCGCCTTGGGCGACTTCGTCGTACTGAAGATTGACGAGCACGGCTCGCATGATGGCACTGGGATCGATGCCGATGTGGGAATAAAAACGCCGATCTTCTGTTGCGATGAGGGCCTGAGGAAGATAGGCGGGCATGTTATCAAGACTGACCCAGTCGCTTTTATCAATCCGTTCCTTTGCCACGTCCTTCATATGATAGGCAAGGTAGCAGAGTCGAAGGGGACGGGGCAGTTTCTTTCCTAGGTAGGGATACGAAAAAGATTCCATGAGGGGCGGCCGGCCCGCACTGGGTGTTGGTGCAGCAGGGACCATGACATACCAGAGGAGCCCGCTGAGGATGAGGGTGAGGATGAAGAGTAATTTTTTCATGGATGGCTCCTTTCCAAGGATGTTTATTTCTTTTTATTCTAATTCTACCTGAAAGAGGCCTAAAAATCCATGGGGAAGAGGGGAGAAAAAACTTGCAATATTTTTGCAAAATGACTAGTACCATGAGGGCCTGAGTACTATAATGTAGGCATCCTAAAAAAAGAGGAAAAAGAAAAGAAAAAAAGTATTGCAAACTTATACATAAAGACGTATAATATTGCAACATAAAGGAGGAGATAGTGCTTTATGGAAAATTTCGGGGGAATCATCCTTTTCCTTGAAGAGGCTTGGCAGACGGTACCGCAGCGATGCATCTGCTGAATTACCGAGGAATCTTGGAATTCAAGATTGCATGAATATTAATGATGATGCGAGTTCCGCACATGAGGAGGAAACAAGATGCAGATCAAAGGCGATGAAATGAATATCCTAGTTGAAGCCCTGCCATACCTGAGTGCTTTCAAAGGAAAGACCGTTGTTGTCAAATATGGCGGTAACGCCATGCTAAGTGATGACCTCAAAAACAAGGTCCTCCAAGACATTGTGTTCCTGCGCCTTGCAGGCATGCGTCCCGTTGTCGTTCATGGCGGCGGCCCGGAAATTACGGCTATGCTGAAGCAAGCAGGCAAAAAGAGCGAATTTGTAAGCGGCCTACGCGTTACGGACGCGGAAACGGTGGCTATTGCTGAATTGGCCCTTGTAGGACGCACCAATACGGACCTTGTCCGAAGACTGAACATCCTGGGTGGTAACGCCATCGGACTGAATGGCAAGGATGGCAAACTCCTTGAAGCCAAGAAACATTTGGCCGATGTTTATGAAGACGGGCAAGTGAACTTGGTCGATATCGGATTTGTGGGAACCGTGGACAAGATTAACACGGATCTTTTGAATCTCCTGATCCAAAATGACTATATTCCCGTCATTGCGCCGATTGGTCTTGGCGCCGATGGTGAGACCTACAATATCAATGCCGACAGTGTGGCCGGTGAAGTGGCAGGGGCCCTCAAAGCAGAAAAGCTTCTTATGCTCACCGATGTGCGCGGCATCTATGAAGACCATCATGATGAAAGTACTTTCCTTTCTACGCTGACCTTCGAAAAGGCACATGAACTGATTATCAAGGGAAGTATCGACGGCGGCATGATCCCTAAGGTCAAGGCCTGCATTACGGCCCTTTCCGGCGGGGCACACAAGACGCACATCATCGATGGGCGCCGGGAACACTCCATCCTTCAGGAAATCTTCTCCGATGAGGGTGTTGGTACGGAAGTCATTAAGGGCTGATGAGGGGGAGCAAGCATGAATACAAAAGAAATCATTGCAATGACGGAAGCACATTACCTTCCCGTCTTCGGCCGTTTTCCCATTGCCATTGACCATGGCGAAGGAGCAACCTTATATGATGCGGACGGCAAGGCCTATATTGACTTTCTTGCCGGTATCGCAACCAATGCCCTGGGCTATCATCATCCGGCAATTGTCAAGGCGGTATGCGAACAGACCCAAAAGGTTATGCATACGTCAAACTTGTTTTATACGGAAATCCAGGCCAAGGCGGCGCAGCAGCTTGCTGAAGTAACGGGCATGGACCGGGTTTTTTTTGCCAATAGTGGGGCCGAAGCCAATGAAGGAATCATCAAGCTTGCCCGCAAATATGGCAGCCGTAAGAACCCGGCAAAATTTCGCATCATTACGGCAAAGGATTCTTTTCACGGCCGCACCATGGAAACGCTGACCGCGACCGGTCAGGACCACTATCATGAAGGACTGACGCCTCTGCCTGAGGGTTTTACGTATGTGCCTTTCGGCGACCTTGCGGCCATCGAAGCCGTTATGGACGATGATGTATGCGGCGTCCTCATCGAACCGATCCAGGGCGAAGGCGGCGTCCATGTCCCAGCTCCGGGGTATCTTGAAGGGGTCAAGGCCTTGTGCGAGAAGCACGATGCCCTTTTCCTCCTCGATGAGGTTCAGACTGGTGTCTGCCGCACGGGCAAATGGTTTGCTTATATGCACAGCACCGTCAAGCCTGATGCTATGAGCCTTGCCAAGGCCATTGGCGGCGGGTTCCCCATGGGGGCCTTTGTCACGACGGAGCGTCTTGCCCATGTCTTTAAGCCGGGCGATCATGGCTCTACCTTTGGCGGCAATGCCATTTCCTGTGCCTCCTGCTATGCCACGCTCAAGACATTAAAGGAACTCCATATGGATGAAGCCGCTGCTAGGAAAGGTGATTATTTCCAAAAGGGCCTTAAGGCACTTCAAAAAAAGCATCCTGACAAGATTGCCGATGTGCGCGGCAAGGGGCTCCTGATTGGGGCTGAACTTTCAAAAGCCGGGGCCTGTCTTGTTGGACGTGCCTTGGAAAAAGGCTTTATCATCAACTGCACGGCAGGAAATGTTCTGCGTTTTGTTCCGCCCCTCATCATTACGGAAGGGGAAATCGATCAGCTCCTTCAATGTCTTGACGAGCTTTTGGCGGAATTCTAAGAAGAAAAAGAGGGAAGAAAATGGCCTTAAAAAATAAAGATTTGATTTCCATCCATGATTTGAGTGTTGGGGAAGTGGCAACCATCCTTGATGTGAGCCGCAAGCTGAAGAAAAAACAGAAAATGGGCGAACCTCATGAATACCTGAAAGGGAAGACCCTTGCCATGATTTTTTCCAAGGCGTCCACACGAACCCGGGTTTCCTTTGAAACGGGGTTCCATCAGCTGGGTGGTCATCCAATCTATATGAGTGAGGCCACAAGCCAGATTGGCCGCGGCGAGCCCGTCAAGGACACGGCCCGCGTCCTTTCCCGTTTTGTCGACGGCATCATGATCCGCACCTATTCTCATGAAGCGGTTAAGGAACTGGCAGCTTATGCTTCTGTTCCTGTCATCAATGGACTGACGGACTTGCTCCATCCCTGCCAGGCCCTGACGGACCTATTTACCATCATGGAGTACAAGGAAGTCCTCAAAGGCCGCAAGCTTGTCTTTGTCGGTGATGGCAACAACATGGCCCATTCCCTGATGTATGCCTGCGCCAAGGTGGGGATGAACATGGTCTGTGCAAGCCCCAAGGGGTACTACCCTGATCCGCAGGTCCTGAAACAGGCCCAGGAAGATGCCGCGCTGACAGGTGCTTCCATTACTGTCGAAGAAGACGTCATGAAAGCGGCTGAAGGGGCCGACGTCCTGTACACGGATGTGTGGGCTTCCATGGGCGAGGAGGCAGAGCACGAGGAAAGGGTAAAGAAGTTCCAGGGTTACCAGATCAATCAAGCCCTTCTTGATGTGGCTCGCCCCAATGCCATGGTGCTCCACTGCCTGCCGGCCCACAGGGGGGAAGAAATTACCGATGATGTCATTGAAGGACCACACTCTGCTGTCTTTGATGAAGCTGAAAACAGGCTCCACGTCCAAAAGGCCATTATGGCTTTGCTGATGAGCGATGAAGTCCTCTAATCCCTAGAAAGAAGGAGAACCCGATCATGAAGAAAAAAGACGAAATCAAAAAAGTTGTTCTTGCTTATTCCGGCGGTCTCGATACGTCCGTCATCATTCCTTGGCTGAAGGAAAACTATAATAACTGTGAAGTCATTACCGTAACGGCCGATTTGGGACAAGGCGATGATATGAGCTTTGTTCATGATAAGGCGTTAAAGAGCGGGGCTTCCAAGGCTTATGTTCTTGATCTGCGGGATGAATTCCTTCGCGATTATGCTTGGCCCATGGTCAAATCCGGCGCCGTTTATGAAAAGAAATATCTCCTGGGAACGTCCATTGCCCGTCCGGTCATTGCAAAGCATCTTGTTGAAGTGGCCCTGAAGGAAAATGCCGATGCCATCTGCCATGGTGCTACAGGTAAGGGCAACGATCAGGTTCGTTTTGAACTGGGCATCAAGGCGCTGGCTCCGCAGCTCCAGGTCATCGCTCCTTGGCGGGAATGGAACATCAAATCCCGTGAAGATGCCATCGATTTTGCCTCCGCCCATAATATCCCGGTTCCGGTCACGAAGAAAAAAGACTATAGCATGGACTGGAATATCTGGCATCTTTCCCATGAAGGCAGCGACCTCGAAGATCCGGCCAATGAACCCAATCCGGATATCTATATCTTCTCCGGTATCCCTGAAGGCGCTCCCGATAAGGACGAATATGTGGAACTGGAATTTGTTGAAGGGGTTCCAGTCGCCGTCAATGGCAAGAAGATGGAACCGGTGGAACTTCTCACCACCCTTAACGAAATCGGCAAGCGCAACGGCATTGGGATTGCTGACATGGTGGAAAACCGGCTGGTTGGCATGAAGGACCGCGGTGTCTATGAAACGCCGGGCGGTACCATCATCTATTATGCCCATAATGAACTGGAAAATATTTGCCTTGATCGGGCCACCTACAATTATAAGGAACAGATTGGCATTCGTTATGCAGAACTTGTCTATGACGGCATGTGGTTCTCCCAGCTGCGGGAAGCCCTCCAGGCCTTTGTCGATGAAACGCAGAAAACGGTGACCGGTACGGTCCGTCTGAAGCTCTATAAAGGCAATATCATTTCTGCCGGCACGACGAGCCCTTATTCCCTTTACAGCAAGGAATATGTCACCTTCGGCGAAGACGATGTATATGATCAGACCGATGCCAAGGGCTTTATCACCCTTTTTGGCCTGCCGTTGACGGTTCGGGCCCTCATGAAACAGGGGAAACTGAAATAAGATGGCAAAGTTATGGGGTGGAAGATTCAGTAAGGATACAAATGCCTTGGTAGACGCTTTCAACGCATCCATTGAGTATGATCAGCGCCTCTATCATGAAGATATCCGCGGCAGCATTGCCCACACGCATATGCTGGCCAAAACGGGCATCATTTCGGAAAGTGATGCCGAAAAGATCGTGAAGGGGCTTACGAGCATCCTTGACGATATTGAAAAGGGAACGTTCGAATTCAAGACCGAACTGGAAGATATCCACATGAATGTGGAAGCGGCCCTTACGGAACGCATCGGTGATGCTGGTGCTCGTCTCCATACGGCCAGAAGCCGCAATGACCAGGTGGCCCTTGACATGCATATGTACATGAAACGGGTTGTGACCGAAGTCATGGACCTTGTCATCCGCTTTGAAGAAGCACTTCTAATGGTGGCAGATAAAAATCAGGATACGCTTATGCCCGGGTACACCCATTTGCAGCGGGCGCAGCCCATTACTTTCTGCCATCATCTCTTGGCCTACTTCAATATGTTTCTGCGCGATTTCCGCCGCCTTGAAGGGGTGTGGAAAGGTGCGGACATCATGCCCCTCGGGGCAGGTGCCGTGGCGGGGACAACGCTTCCCATTGACCGCTTCCAGGTGGCCGAGGAACTCAATTTTGACGCGGTTTATGGCAACAGCATGGACGCTGTAAGCGACCGGGATTACCTCTTGGAATTTCTTTCTGCCGCGTCCATCCTCATGATGCACCTGTCCCGCCTCAGTGAGGAAATCTGTCTTTGGTCATCGACGGAATTTGGGTTCATTGATCTTGATGATGCTTTTGCAACGGGTTCATCCATGATGCCCCAGAAAAAGAATCCCGATATTTCCGAACTCGTTCGTGGCAAGACGGGGCGGACCTATGGTCACCTCATGGCCCTTTTGACAACGCTCAAGGGCCTGCCTCTTGCCTATAACAAGGATCTGCAGGAAGATAAGGAAGGTTTTTTTGACGCGGTTGATACGGTGAAGTTTTCCCTCACTGTTTTTCGGGATATGCTCCTTACTATGACGGTGAACAAGGATCGCATGGCCGAAGCTGTCCATAAGGATTATTCCAATGCGACAGACCTTGCTGATTACCTTGTCAAGAAAGGCCTGCCCTTCCGTAAGGCCCATAAAGTCGTTGGCGAAGCCGTGGCTTATGGCATCAAGCACCGCAAGTATCTTGTAGAGTTGACCTTGGACGAGTACAAACAGTTTTCGCCTCTTTTTGAAAAGGATCTCCTTGAAGCCCTGCGTCCAGAAAACTGCGTGGCTGCCCGTACGTCCTACGGCGGCCCTGCACCAAAGGAAAATGCTAAGCAACTGACCTTGGGCCGGTCACTTGTTGATGGGCAGAAGAAGACCCTTCATGAGTTGGTAACAAAGCGCTGAGCTTTTGTTATAGGAAAAGGCTTACCTTTTCCGCAAACACAATCATCTGGCACCTTGAAATAAAGGGGACCGGGAGTGTCCATTTCCTCGTGTCCACATGAGCCTCCTTCCGTAGGAAAATAAAGGTTCTTTGTCAAATGTTGGGGTGCCCCACAACTAAATCGCCTTTTAGGAAC
>ENA-OPCA01002731-OPCA01002731.1-human-gut-metagenome-genome-assembly--contig:-NODE-2731-length-10547-cov-2.670701_pt1 | contig 10547 bp, 6 predicted proteins | sample MGYA00241076_ERZ501468 | MGnify/ENA primary metagenome ERZ501468 (study PRJEB25962, sample SAMEA2042633) | human gut metagenome | biome: human gut; feature: human-associated habitat; material: faeces... | reverse complement strand
AAAATCCCTTGGCCATTGCGGCTGTGCGGGTTCAAGTCCCGCTTCGAGTACGAAAAAAATCGCAATCATCCGGCAAAGGAATGGTTGCGATTTTTATTTTATACGATAAATAGTAACAAGTCGTTCAAAACAAAAAATGAGAACTATACTTCTGATATGCTTTAGTCTGTTAGGTACTTTACCTACTGTTTACGGCCAAAGCTCCATAGAAAAAGACCGTGATGCGTTCCGTCGCGAAGCCGACCGGTTCTTGTCAGCCATGCCCGACGGGTTACAGGAACAACAGACCCAAGCCATACTGCAAGCCATACAAGGCGACACCGTACCCCTCACTCGCATCCGGGCATCACGTAATATTCCTACACCTTTACCAACCGACGTAAATGCCATCTATATCACTCCGGCTCTGCGTCTGTACACTCCCGTAAAAAAGAATCAAAGTCCTCTGCCTCTCCTCATTTACCTGCATGGAGGAGGATGGACATTCGGAAGCATTAACAGTTGCGCCCGGTTTTGCCAGACATTAGCCGCCACGGGCAATGTAATCGTGTTGGCAGTAGACTATCGTCTGGCTCCCGAACATCCGTTTCCGGACGGACTGGAGGACTGTATACGTGCCGTAAAATTGGCTCGCAAAAAAGCTTTGGAATGGGGCAGCTCACCGGAACTCATTTCCGTCGGAGGAGACAGTTCGGGAGGCAACTTAGCTTTGTCCGTCTGTCTGCATAACCTGCAAAACGGGATGCCGCCTCTTCGCTCTCTCCTGCTTTTCTACCCAGTGGTATCTGCTTGGAACGACGCATCGCCTTCTTGGAAAACTTATCAAAAGGGAGCAGCATTAGACGGTTCGTTGATGGAGGCCTTCAATCAAGCCTACACACGCGGTCAAGCCAAACATCCTTTCATATCTCCCTCCCTTTGCCCGGACAGCCTGCTCTCACGTCTGCCCCGACTGCTTCTCGTGGCTGCCGAACGCGACATCTTATGCGACCAAGGGAAAGAATTCACCGACCACGTGAAACGCCTCGGCGTGACAGCGCACCGTGAAGTATTGCCAGGCACCGTCCATCTGTTCATCACCGTACCGGGACAGGATACGGCTTTCCGACATGCCGTGTCTTTGGCTGAAGATTTCCTTCGGCCTTGACGGATTCCCGTTTAAAGATATTTAGTAAATATACTTATTATAAGTTATTCCTGCGTAACGGAATGACTTATATCCGAACAATACACCCGATACACAACAAAATATACCGATATTTAAGTATTGACGAACATTCTCGAATGGGATAATTTTGTAACCTCAAAAATTAAACGTCATGTTACAAGGAAAAAATCCCATTCTCGGCATCATCCTACTCTTTTTCTTCTCTCTCCCGTCTTTTGCTCAAAATGCTTCAAATATATTGGAAGGAACCGTGCGCGACATAAAGGGAAAACCTATAGAGTTAGCTACGGTAAGCCTGAACAACGTCATAGGTTCCCATACCGACCGGAACGGACACTATAAGCTGACCCGACTGAAAGAAGGTACCTACCAGTACCGTGTTTCCTTTGTAGGTTATGAAACGGTGACGGGCACGGTGCATATCCAATCCTCAAAAACAAGACTGGATGTCACGCTCAAAGAGCTGAGCCTCAACCTTAAGAATGTAACAGTGACGGCACGGCAAGAACAAATGGGCTCTAAATCGCTTATCGGAGAGGACGCCATACGCCACGTACAACCCAAAAGCCTGAACGATTTGTTGCAGCTCGTACCGGGCAACCTGATTGAAAATCCGAATTTGAACAATCTGGGGCAGGCACACATACGCGAAATAGAAGATGACGACAACAATGCCTTAGGCACCTTGGTGGTAGTAGACGGCACCCCTTTAAGCAACGAATCGAACCTGCAAGTGGTATCGCCCAGCAAATTCGGCGCCAATTCCGGCATGCAAAGCGACGGGATGAGCGAACAGACGACAGCCGGAAGAGGCGTAGACCTACGCACCGTCAGTGCCGGAAATATAGAATCGATGGAGGTGATACGCGGTATCCCCTCTGTGGAATACGGTAATCTGACGTCGGGCGTAGTGGTAGTCAAAACCAAAGCGGGACACACGCCTTGGGAAGCCAAGTTCCAAACGGACCCAAACTCCAAACAAGTCTTCGCCGGCAAGGGATTCAACCTCAAAAGGGGCGGAGCTGCAAACTTCAGCGTAGACTGGTCGCAGTCGTGGGCCGATACGCGCAAGCACTACATGGGATACGACCGCATCACGGCCTCAGCCGGATACTCCGCCCAATTCGGGCCGCTTTCCTTTAACGTAAAAGGAGCCTTTTACTCTAACGTGAACAACCGTAAAGACGATCCCCAGTTCGAGGAACAACAAATACATTACAAAAACACCAACGTGGGCGGACGGCTTTCCGTGAGTGGGCGTTACAAGCCTGCCGGAGGCTTTCTCTCTTCGCTGGACTATAATCTCTCAGCTCAAATGTCACGCACGGTAGACAGCCACGACAATTGGGTGAACAATCCCGACGGACTGGTCACGACAGCCCGCGAACCGGGTGTACACGTAGCTCAGATACGTAATGTGGGCTACACATCGGCTTACCGCATCGAGGGCATCCCCGTCAACCTGTATGCCCAAGCTGTGGCAAACAAATACTTGCAAATCTCGGAAAACGACTATGCCAACCTGAAACTCGGCGCAGAATACACTTACGATGCCAATCGGGGTGAAGGATTCACTTACGACGAAAATAACCCGCCGCAAGCTCAAGGGGCACAGACTCTCCGTCCACGGAGCTACAAGGACATACCTGCCCAAAGCACCTTGTCGGGTTTTGCCAGCAGCCGTCTGCGTAAGGGGTTGGGCTCCATGGGGCTTATGCTGGAAGCCGGAGTACGCGTCAGCAACATGTTTGTAGACCGGAAACAAAGCGGAGGTATCAGCCACTTCCTCGTAGCCGAGCCTCGTGTCAACGCCACGCTAAACCTGTTGGACAGCCGGAACAATCCTGTTTTCGACCTGCTGGCCCTGACCGGAGGTTTCGGCATCTCCAACAAGATGCCCACACTGATGTACCTCTATCCCGACTATGCCTATTTCGACAATGCCAGCCTGTCTAAATACGGGACGGAAACAAAGGACCGTTTGGGATTGATCACGACGGACGTAGTAAAGAATACGGCTAATCCCGACCTGCGCCCGGCACGCTCCACGAAATGGGAAGCGGGCCTGTCTTTCCGCATCAACAGGATAAAGGGTTTTGCCACTTTCTTCCATGAATCCCACCGGCACGAACTGGGCTTTACGTCGCAACTCATCTGGCAAAACTATGACAAGTACACCGTGCCGGCCACGGCAACCGACCCCGTATTCGATGCCGCAAGCGGCGACGTGACTTACCGCGTGGATGGGACGGGGCATACAGCCCTGCGGACGAAGACCACCGAAATGTACACCTGGAGCCGGGCGGCCAACAGCACGACGACGCACAAGCATGGCATCGAGTACGGACTGGACTTCGGCGAAATCAAGCCCTTGCACACCTCGCTGAACATCAGCGGGGCATGGTTCCATATCAAGCGCAAAAATGAGAACATGCCCCTGAACTATATCAATTCTTCGTTCGACTACGTAGGCGTGCTCCCTTCGGGCGGAGGGAACCTGCGAAACCGATTTAATTCCACGTTCCGGCTCATCACCCACATCCCGGCCATCAAAATGGTATTCACCACATCGGTACAGGTCGTATGGTACGAAAGCACCCAAACCATCTACGAAGACGAGAACGGAAACAGCCGCTACTATCTCAAGTCTTACGAAGACAAGGATTACCTGGTAGTCGACCCCATGGGATACTACGACAAACAGGGCCACTACACGGCATGGAGCCCGGCCGATGCCGATGATGCGGACAAATCGCGCATCATGTACCGCACACAACCTTACTTGTACGAAAAGGATGTCATCAAGCCATGGGCGTTGCTGAGTTTCCGTTTTACCAAAGAAATAGGCCGTGTGGCCGAACTGTCCGTCATCGCCAACAACTTCACCAATACCAAGAAGTGGCACACCAACCCGCACAGCCTGGCCAAAACGCAACTATACCCGGACATGTACTTCGGAGCGGAACTGAAGCTGAAACTTTGAGAGCACACCTATATATAAACATTTAACAAACAGAAAACATGAGAAAGAAGTTTCTTAAAAATGGCGTCATAGCCATGATGGCCGTATGCGGCCTTGCCTTCGTGTCTTGTAGCGAAGATAACGACGAGGGTATGAAGAGTTACAAACTGACGGTCAGCTATTCCCTTCCGTCGGACGTGGAAGCGTCTAACGTGGAAGAGCTTAAGCTCATTTTGGGTTCGACCACTAAAAACGACACGTTGTCCTTGGACGCCAACCCGAAAGAGATAGAACTTCCGCAGGGACAGTACAAAGTGACGGTCACCGGCAAGGTGGCGGATGAAGCCAAGGCCTACCTCAGCGGCAGCACGTCGGTGGACCTTTATGCCAATACCCCGGTGACGGTCAATCTACAGAAAGTCATGCAGTCTTCCTTGATTTTCAAAACGATTCATAACTCTGGCAGTAAACAATATTACATGCACGAGAGTTATTTCGAAATCGTCAACAACTCAGACGAAGTACAGTATCTGGACAATCTCATCCTGACCGCACCTACCGGCAACCAACAAACAGCGAATGCATGGCAGGCTAACGGCTACGAAGACCTCTACGCCTGCGGACAAGGTTCCGTTGTGGCATTCCCCGGAAACGGGCACGACTATCCCCTCCAGCCGGGTGAGAGCGTCCTGATTGCCAACGATGCCACGAACCACAAACTGGCATACGGCGAGGATGCGTCGCAAGCGGCAGATTACGCAAGCTGTCCGGACTTGAGCAATGCCGATTGGGAAATTTATCTGGACTATAATGCCAATGACGTGGATTACGATGCTCCCAACTTGAAAACAATCTTCTACAACAACCAGTATATGTTTGCCTTCGGCCTGGGCGTATCGGGACGGTCTTACGTACTGGCCAAGTTACCGGAAGGCATGACGCCGGAAGCTTATGCGGCATTGGAGTCGAGCGTGATGTACGAACCGGGAACCTCTTCCACTTCTATGAGCTATCTGGTCATCCCCAGCAAATATGTGCTTGACGCAGTAGACATATACGATCCGGAAACAGAGAACCACTACCCCACGTTCTTGCCGCAAGATGATGCCACCGGTGTGAAAGGCAATCCGATGTATTCGGCAAAATGTATCCGCCGGAAAGTGACTAAAATCGAAAACGGACGGCCTTACTATCAGGACACCAACAATTCTGCCGCCGATTTCCTGAGCGACCAGCCGTTGACTCCGGGTGAGACTCCTACAAGTGTTGATGAATAATTATGAAAACTGACAGGGACGGGAGCGAATCCCATCCCTGTTTTAATCCGAAAAGAAAATGAAACGTTACGTCCTGTTACTGTCGTTGAGTTTGGGTTCTCTTGTCCAAATGCATGCGCAATCTTTAGAAGAGTGCCGAAGCGAATGGAATGAAAGTTCGGCTAATGTGTCGGACAATATCCGGTATACCAGTCTGAACCCCTCGCGCATCTCTTTCAATTCCTACAAAAACAAGGGTGTGGCCAAACTGGACTATACGATTGGACGTGGAAGTTACCGACCGGTGGATGAAGGCAGACAATCGAATCATCTCAAGTTTTATATGGGGGGAATTAAAAATCTGGGCAAGGTAGACGTGTCGGGCTTCATCAGTTACCGCAATTTACAAGAGAAAGACAAGAAGTGGAACTCCACCCTTTTTCTCAACCCCGCACATTCCTTTAACGGACACAGTACGCGGGCGCCCATTTGTGCTTTGCGATTCAGTGGCAAGCGACGCTACCACGGAATCTTTTGAAATGGGCATGACGGCCTCTTATGCATGGAATGAATCCTGGAAAGGGGGAATCTCTATCGGATTGACATTAGGAAGCCTGTCCGACCAGACAGACCCTCGCCCCAAAACCAATACCACCGTCCTGCCTATTTACGTAGGAGCAGAGCATCGGTTGAGTTCCCAATGGGCACTGGGTGCTACGGCCGGCATTTCCTTTTATAATTCGGACATCGCCTATACGTTGGTCAATCCGCTCAATAGCCACCGCTATTTCCTGATGAAAGGTATGGGGGACTATTACCGAATCTCGTCGAACGACGTGTCGGGCTACCAACGCGCATATAAGGGACTGAATTATACCGGTGCCTTGCAACTTGCATGGGAACCGGAACACAAAAAATACGGGAATTTCACGGAAGTCCGTTATACGCATGTTTCGGAAGAAGCTACAGACGGAGGTTCTTCCTATAAATTTTACGGAGGAGACTATACTTCGGATGAATGGATGCTTCAGAACCGTTTCCTTCTCTCCCCTCACCGTCAGGCACGTCACCATCTGGTATTGACGGCATCCTACCATTCCGGAAAAGGTATATGGCGGGACCAGAAAATGATGACAGACACCGAACACGGAAATCTGGTATATTACGAGACGCTCAGCAAATATAAAATTCAGGACGACCAGCGAATGACCGCCGGACTGGAATATCGCTTCGAACGATTGAAAGATGACAAGCAGGATTTCTTCGTAGACGCTTTGGCCGCATTCACATCATCTGCCTACAATCACCAGTTGTCCACCGGAAAAGCCAAACAAACATCTACCTTACTAACCACACAACTGTCTGCAGGCAAGTTCCTGAACATCAAATCCGCAGGTTTGGACCTGTCTGTCCATGGCGGTTACCGTATACCGTTGAGCCGCACTTACGGCAATGGAAACACCAGAACGGCCGATGAAGACATTTCTGCCGTATACACCCGTCCCCAATTCGAGTATGCCGCTTCCGGACACGCCTTGATAGGGGCTTTGGCACAAGTAGCTATCCCCCTTCCTAAGAAAATAACTTTAGGCATTTATATATCCACGGATTTCAAGTTCTATACGGACAAGAATGAATATGATGATACTTTCGACGGTACGAACCGTTCGCTTTCTACCGCAGGAGTATATTTGCAATTTTAAGGATTAGTTTTATGAGAAAAAGAAACATCTACTCTATTATCAGCCTGTGGTGCGTGCTATTCTTTTGCCCTACACTGCACGCCGAACGAAAAGGCTTTGCCGTCGTCATCGACTCCATCAGCTACCAACAGGCTCAACACGAACTGGCTGAATACATCCGGGCATTGGAATCCAAACAACATTTCAAAGTCTATACTGTAGTCGACCGGTGGGGTGTACCGGATTCTATCCGTGCTACTCTCAAAGGTCTGCATGCCCGGCCTCACGAAGCCATCATAGGTGCCGTCTTTATCGGTGACATTCCCATTCCCATGATTCGCGACGCACAGCATCTTTGCAGTGCGTTCAAGATGAGCCAGAAAATGCCTTGGCAGGAATCCTCTGTCCCGTCAGACCGTTATTATGACGACTTCTCGTTGCAATTCGACTTTCTGAAACGCGACAGTACAGCTCCATATTATTACTATTCATTATCGGCACGGGGAAATCAGCAAGTACACCCCGATTTGTTTTCCGGACGCATCCGTCCCACCGACGGCGATATACCCGGTTCACGTTACACCAAGCTCAAAGCTTACTTGCAGAAAGCAACGGAAGCAAAATTGCATCCCGAACGTATGATGTCCGTCTTTGTCTATACAGGCAGCGGCAGTCTGTCAGAATCCAAAACGGCCCATATTGACGAAATGGCTTCCATGCATGCCCACTTCCCTTCGCTCGCACACCGTCCCAATGCCTACCGCTACATGGACTATTCCGACGAGAAACTCATCAAACAAAAATTGATGAACGCGCTCATGGCGCCGGACCTGAGCGTGGCTTTCATGCACCATCATGGCGATTACGACACACAGTACCTCAGTGCTTGGCCCAAACCCTCAACTGCGGAAGAAGCACGCGAGTACTTGCTGCATTGCTACCGCACCTCCCTGAACCGCGCCCGGCATTTCGGATACGATACGGACAGTATTAGACGAAATTTACAAAGCCGCGACCAGTTGCCCGACGCTTGGATGGCGGAGCTGGACGACAGCGCTTTGGCAAAGGACGACTCTTTGGAAAGCGCCATGACCAACATTGTGCTGTCTGATTTCGCCCGCTACGCTTTCCGGCCGAATTGCAGAGTAGCCTTTTGGGACGCCTGTTACAACGGTTCCTGGCATCGTGAGAACTGCATTGCCAACGAATACATATTTCAACCGGGAAAGACAATCTGCGGACTGGGAGGTTCTGTCAACGTACTTCAGGACAAGTGGCCGGACCGCTTTGCCGGTCTGTTGGAACAGGGTGTTATGATAGGATTCCTGAACCAACTCAATCCCGATTTGGAAATGCACGTGGTAGGCGACCCCACTTTTGCATTCCTTCCGGAACAAGATCACTCTCTTAATGACCTCATCAGTTCCGGCAAGCAGAAAGATTGGAAAAGGTTGCTCCGCCACAGTCCCCATCCGGATATACAGGCATTGGCCTTGCACCAGTTACAAGAAAGCAAGGAACTCTCGGACCAACACCTGTTGAAATATCTGAAAACGTCACCCTACGAAAGTGTCCGCTTGGAAGCGTTCTTGCTCCTCCAACAACGGCATTCCGACGACTTTGTCTCTGCCATTGAAAACGCAGCAGACGACAATTTCGAATTGCTGCAGCGTTTTGCAGTCAATGCGCTTATCAAAAACGGTGATCCTCGTCTGGCAAATACGTTGGCCGGGAAACTCTGCGACGTAAATACATCGGCGCGAGTGGCATTCAATGCCCTGCAAGGCGCACAGTTCTTTTCCCGACAGAATCTGCTCCCCGCCGTAGAGGACAGACTCCGGCAAGTGGCTCCCTACGTGGTCCAACCCGAAACTTATGCCAAAGGCGTATTGAAAAACGCCGAAAACTATGCCGGAAGATGGGACGAAGAGATTGAAAAGCTGTGTAAAGGAGAAATGTCGCACAAACGTGCTTTGACACAAATCAACTTCATGCGAATCTATTGCCCGCCTTACCTCTTGCCCCAAGTAGCCGGTTATGCCGCCACGCTAAAAGACGATGAACTGCTGTTACCGTTGCTCGAGGCTTTGGGATGGCACCGCCAGGCCTATACTTCGGCACAGGTACTCCCCGTAGTGGAAAAACTCATGAAAGACACTTCCCACTCGGAACAAGTGCGCCAAGAAGCTCTGAAAACCTATAAACGATTGAAATAACCCTCATAGAACAAGAAACATAATGAAAAAACTATTATTATCCGTCCTTACTTGTCTGGCTTTTACGGTTCAAATTGCGGCACGTAACGGATTTGCCATCGTCATCGACTCGGTGAGTTATCAGGAAGCACGGCCTGAAGTGGACGCTTATGCCCGCGCCATAGAGCGCCTGCATGGCCTTAAAGTATACACGGTCATCGACCGGTGGCAGGTGCCCGACTCCATCCGTGCCACCCTGAAACATTTGCACGAACAGAAATCCGAACCTATCGTAGGGACTGTTTTCGTGGGCGACATCCCCATCGTCATGGTTCGCGACGCACAGCACCTGACCAGTGCCTTTAAGATGAACCAAAAGAATGACCGCCGCGAGTCGTCTGTCCCTTCAGACCGGTTCTACGATGACTTCGGCCTACAATTCGAGTTTCAGGGCAAGGACGAAGACAAGCCCTATTTTTATTATTCCCTCACTCCCCAAAGCAGCCAGAAAGTCTATCCGGACTTGTACAGCGGACGTATCCGGCCTACCGACACGCCCGAAAGCTCCCGCTACCAGAAGCTCAGGGAATATCTGACCAAGGCTGTAAGGGAGAAAGAAAGACAACGGGCGCTCGGACAACTGTTTTTCTTCAGCGGCCACGGGTATATCTCCGAATCCAAAACCGCCCGCATGGACGAGAAAGCGGCTTATTTCGAACATTTTCCCTCATTGGCCGGACGCACCAACCGCATCAGCTATATGGACCACACCGACCACAATCCGGTAAAAGAACATCTGATGAACGAAATGATGCGTACCGACCTGGACCTGGCCATCCTGCACCACCACGGCTATTTCGACACGGAATACCTGAACGGTACGGCTCCCATCCGTACGGTGCGCGAGGCTAAGGAGTTTATCATCCGCAACGTGAGGATGCACGTGGAGGAAGCCCGCGAAAGAGGACGTAATTACGACTCCCTGCGCGTGGTACTGGAGAAACGTTTCGACCTGCCGTCCACCTGGCTCGGCGACAACCCGCTGGCCGACAGCCTGCGCATTGCCGACTCTACTCTTGTAGCTAACGAAGACCTGCATCTGGAGGATTTCAAGATATTCGGCTACCGTCCCAATGTACCCGTCGTAGTGATTGATGCCTGCTTCTGCGGCTCCTTCCACCAGGATGACTGCATAGCGAACGAATACATCTTCCAGCCGGGCTCTACGGTGGCTGTCATAGCCAATACGGTCACGCTGTAGGCCACGTTCCGTTTAAGGAGAAA
>ENA-OPCA01002727-OPCA01002727.1-human-gut-metagenome-genome-assembly--contig:-NODE-2727-length-10558-cov-3.351995_pt1 | contig 10558 bp, 9 predicted proteins | sample MGYA00241076_ERZ501468 | MGnify/ENA primary metagenome ERZ501468 (study PRJEB25962, sample SAMEA2042633) | human gut metagenome | biome: human gut; feature: human-associated habitat; material: faeces... | reverse complement strand
CGCTGTCGCTCACAATCACTGTGTGCGGAAACTCGAGCGGCAGCAGCAGGCGCGCGGCGCAGAACAGGTACAGCAGCACCATGGTCAGCACGCCGAAATGCGGCCGGAAGCGTGTGCGCCGCACAAGATAGATTACAATAATCAACAAACTGCTCCACAAAAGTGCAGATATAAAGGAAAACAGGGTTATTTGCATATTATTTCTCTTCTTTGTTCTGCAGCGCAGCTTCGTACTGATCGACCATTTTTTCCAGCTCGGCAATCAGCTTTTCTTCCTGCTCGGATTCGTTTGATTTGGCAGGTTTTTTGAACAGCGCCACGGCGATTCGGGCAAACAGTGCCTGGTTCACGCCTTGCTCCTCGAGCATGTTCGCCAGAAATTCGTCCTTGGTGTAGCAGGGGACGAACTGCCGCGACTGATAGCGTCCGTTCTGCAGCAGACCGCTGACCTGCACCATGCCTTTTTTGACAAGTTGACCGAGCAGTTTGTCGATATAATTGGTGTTCCAGCGGGCTTCCGTAACTTTTTCGGCAAGCTGCAGCGTTGTGAGCGGACGGTTTTCCCGCCATAAGGTGTCCATCAGAATTTCCTCGGAGTTGGACAGCTTGAAGCGCTTCATTGACCTCACCTCTGTTTTGATAATCACCTGTAAGGTGTTTATTATAAGATAAGAATAACCACCTTTAAGGTGGTTGTCAATATCCTGATGGAAATTTGTAGGAATATCTAAAACAGGACATGATAAATTGTGAGAAGTGACAACATATTTTCTGGTGACAGGGGGAGAGACACACCTTTCGGTGTGCCTCATTTCATTTTCCGCAGATATTCTTTTTGCAGGCGCTGACGGGGTACCATGCACATCCGCGACAAATATCCTTCAGCATGGCCGGGGTCATTTGTGCGTCGATTGCACGGATCAGATCTTGATAAACGTACTCGCCCTCGTGCAGATCAAAGTATTCGACCGTCTTTCGGTCAAAGCGGGAGACCTTTTCCTGTGCTTCGCACAGATCGTCAGAGGTATGGTGCGGGCAGTGCGCGCACAGAGAATCCGAGCCAAAGACAAGCCGGATTCGGGTTCCCGGTACATTTCGCAGAGAATGCACAATCGCACTCATATTTTGCACAAATTCTGTGCTATAGCCCTTGCCGGAGTAGCCTTGCGTGCAAAGCAGATGATGCGGGCGCAGCCGGATCATGCCTTGAGTCCCGGGATGCGCTTGCGAACGAGAAAGCCGATCACGGTTGCAAGAACAGCCTTGATGACAGCGGTCGGGATGAACGGCAGCACGCATGCGGTCACGCCTGCGGCGATCGAGCTGTTCATGAGTACGCAGAACATCGCCGTGCCGACAACGTAGTTGGCAATTGTGCCGATGATCAGTGCGAGTACATATGCGCCGCGGAATGCATGGCGGTGGTCGGCGCCCCAGCCGATGATAAACGCCATCAGCGGGAAGGAGATCAGAAAACCGCCGGTAGGACCGATAAACTTGTCAAAACCGCCGGAAAAGTTCGCAAGCACCGGTACGCCGACGGCACCGAGCAGCAGATAAATTACGCTTGAAACCGTGCTCAGCTTGGCGCCGAGTACGACAGCCGCCAGCGTAATCGCAAACGTCTGCATGGTCATGGGTACGCCGCCGGGCATCGGAATGGAAATCTGCGCCATGATCGCGATGACCGCCGCGAACAGTCCGGAATAGCAGATCTCGCGCACGGAAAAACGGCTGCGCGGCGCAGTTTTGCTGGAAATATCACTCATTGGGAGTTCCTCCTCGTTGTTTTGCTTATTGCATTAAACCACAGATTTACTGCAATGTCAACTGGTTTTGCAAAAATGGTTTACGATATGCGCAAAAAAGAAACAGCTGTTCCGTGCATTTGCACAGAACAGCTGTTTGCTCAGCTCGCAGAGCGCTCCCAGCGGGCAAAAATGCGTTGGAGAATCAGGCAGAACAGCAGCGCAAAGACCACGCCGAACACATTCTGCGCGACACGCAGACCGACCGCGCTTTTGAGTCCGTATGCGCTGGTTGCAATAGCGAGCGCACCGAACGTGTTGAACACAGCCTGCCAGACGTATTTCGCGGAAAAACCGACACCGATGCCGCCAATCACGCCGATATAGGCGTAAATCGAGGACGGAAGCAGGAAATACAGCGCTAAAAAGCAGCAAACACCTGCGATATTTCCAATGATGCGCCAGCGAACGCGGTAGCGCATATCGTCCATCGCGGGAAGAATTGCGCTCATGGCGGCAATGCCCGCCCACATCGCACGCGGCATGCCGCTCAGCTCTGCAAGGAAAAGCACGAGCGGAACGCAGATGATCTGGCAAAGCTGCCATTTGGAGCGCGGATGGCGCAGATCGAAAGCAGGAAGGATGTCTCCTGCACAGAGCTCATAGGCATTGCCGCGATGGTTGCCGTAGAATACCGCGCAGACCAGAAGCGCACCGACAGCAAGTCCAAACAGGCGCATTTGATAGGCGTGCCCGCTCACATCGTAACCATACAGCAGCAGATAGCCGAGCACGAGTGTGGACTGATTGAACATTCTCGGCTCGTGGCAGCCGAACAGAATGAGCAGGGCAATCGCAGCAGCATTGATGAACAATCCGCCAACCGGGCCGGCCAGATTGGCTGCATGCGGTCCAACGGCCATAATGCCGAAAAATCCGGCGAGCAGCAGCGTGGACTGCCCTGTGCGAATGCACAGATGTGCGCTGCGGAATACGAGCAGATACAGCAGCACGACTACGCCGACAATGCTGTTGTCCGCGCCGAAGCCCAGACTGTAAAGTGAAACGAAAATAAAGCAGAATGCGACGGTTATCGCAATTTTGGTCAAATATACGGCAATATGGTACAGTTTTTCACGCTGTGACGCACTCTCGCGGATGATTTTCTTTGAGCCTGCCTGATTGACCTGTAATTCCTGATAAAATGTCATGAAATTCCTTTCCAATCGGTGAAAATGAGTAACTATATAACTGTATCACCATCGAGAAGGAATTTCAACTGTTTTTTTTAAAATCGAACAACAGGCCGGATATACTTCCAGAAACGTACACAATCATGCACAAAATAGAACACACGACCGGGTGCGGTATCCAGACAGCAGCCGGCGGCCTCGTAATCGAAATCGCGCATCGCACGCTCGATTTTTGCCTCAACAAGACTGTTTTCCGTCTGCAGATCAAACGGACCGTGCTCGAAAACCAGATAATCCCCTTCGGGGACGTCCATCAGCTGCAGCGGAGCGGGCACCGCGTCGGTGCAATCGCGCGGCAGACGCACACCCCAGCATTCCGCCAGAGGAATGCCCCAGCTGCAGATACGGCCGCTCGGCTCGTTCACGAACGCCATCTGCTGTTCGGCTTCGGGGGCAAGCTGCCGCAGAAGAGCGCTGACCGTTTCTAAATCCGCTCCGGGAATGCGGGACTGCTTTTGCATAAAATCCCAGTAACCGATGCTCTCATAGTTGCGAATGTGTGCAAATTTGTGCGCCGGAAGCGTGATAAAATACGTCTGTATATCGTTTTCCGTGCCTGCGGGAGCCTGCTCTGCGAGATAACAGTCCAGCGGCCGAATCACCGTGCGCAGCGACAGCGGGCGGGGAGAGCGCCGATATTCGCCGGGCGTGATGCCGTAAGCCGCACGGAACGCGCGCGTGAACGCCTCCTGCGAGGAAAAACCGCAGTCGAGCGCGATATCAAGCAGCCGCTGTTCTCCGTCCCGAACCGCGGGCAGCGCGAGCGCCGGACGGCGTGCCTGCACAAAATCCCGCAGGGAAGTGCCCGTCAGCGCGTGGAATTGGTGCGAAACCTGCGACTGCGAACAGTCAAGCAGCCTTGCTAAATGCGCGAGTGTCAGCGTTTCGCCCTCGCGCGCACGGATACAGCGGTCAATCTCAGCGATCAGCCGCAGAACATTGTCGTGCCAGTTTTGCATGAAAATCCCTCCTTGTCCCTGCATTATACAGGGAAATGAGCTGTGCCGCTTGATCTGACCTGCAAAAAAAGAAAAACCGACGTAAAAACGCCGGTTTTCGATCTTATCCGTTCTTCTTGATGGCATTGATGAGCTGCTCGGCCTGCGGAGCGCCGTGCTTCTTGGCCTGCTCGGCCCAGTAGAGCGCCTCGTGCGCGTTATGCGGCGTGCCTTCGCCGCGTGCGTACAGGATGGCGGTGTTCATCATGCATGCTGCGTTGCCGCCCTGAGCGGCCTTGAGAAAATACTGGAAGGCGAAGGCCGCATCCTGCGGAACGCCGGTACCGGTGCTGTACAGCCATGCCAGACGGCCCATCGCCAGCACGTTGCCGCGGTTTGCGGCAATCTGGTACCAGCGGACAGCCTCGTCCATGTCTTTCTCCAAGCCGCGGTCGCCCGTCTCAATCAGGCTGGCGATCAGTGCCGCAGCCTCCGGATGACCGTATTCAGCGGCCTTGCGGTACCAGGTGAGCGCGGTCTGCTGATTCTTTTTCACGCCGAAGCCCTTGTCATGGTAGCACGCCAGATTGAACATAGCAACCGGATCGTTTTGCTCAGCCGCCTTTTTTGTCCATTCAAAGGCATTCGAAGCATTCTTTTCCACGCCCTGTCCGCGCTCATACAGCGAGCCGAGCGCACGCTGCGCCGGTGCACAGCCGTCCTCCGCGAGAGCCAGCCACTGACCGGCTGCTTCGGCAAAATTGCCTGCCTTATATGCGTCCAGAGCCTGCTCGAACGCCTGTTCAATGCTCTGCTGCTTTTCCTTGTTCGCTTCCATTGTTTACTCCTCCAGACAGTACCGCCTTCGAAATATGCGGTATGCAGATATCTTATTCTATCACACCGCACGTCGAAAGTCTACGAAAAAAGCGGAAGAAATAGCATGGCACAACCGTATCTTGACAAAAATGTGAAATGTGTGTGAATGGACTTGCGCTTTGCGCTGAAAAAACGTAAACTGGAAATAGGATTTCTTAATTATTCACCATATAGATTGTAAAACAACGGCACTCTATCAGATAAAAGGAGAATGTCAAATGGGACTTATCAAAGCAGCAGCAGGCGCGGGCGGCGGTGTGCTGGCTGACCAGTGGAAGGAATATTTTTACTGTGATGCGATAAACGCGGACGTGCTCGCGGTCAAGGGCCGCAAAAAGGTCACCAGGCGGTCGAGCAACACCAAGGGCGACGAGGATATCATCACGAGCGGCTCGGTCATCGCGGTGGCAGACGGACAGGCGATGATGATCGTCGATCAGGGCAAGGTTGTGGAAGCCGCATTCGAGCCGGGTGAGTTCGTCTACGATTCGTCCGCCGAGCCGACTATTTTCGCCGGTTCGTTTGGTGACAACGTGTGCAAAATGTTCGCCAACATGGCTAAGCGCTTCACGTTCGGCGGAGAAGCGCCGCGCACGCAGCGCGTCTACTATTTCAACACCAAAGAGCTGACCGGCAACAAGTACGGAACCGCGTCTCCGGTGCCGTTCCGCGTGCTTGATGAGCGGGCGGGCATCGACATGGACATTGGCCTGCGGTGCTTCGGCGAGTACAGCTACAAGATTGTCAATCCCATGCTGTTCTATACCAACGTGTGCGGCAACATGGCAGAGGAATACCGCCGGGAAAATCTGGACAGCCAGCTCAAAAGCGAGCTGTTGACCGCGCTGCAGCCCGCCTTTGCGCGCATTGGTGCAAACGGTGTGCGCTACTCGGCGCTGCCCGCGCATACGATGGAGATTGCGGACGCGCTCAACGAACAGCTTTCGTCCAAGTGGCGTGAGCTGCGCGGCATCGAGATCGTGTCGTTCGGCGTCAACTCGGTCAAGGCAGACGAGGAGGACGAAAAGACCATCAAGGAAATGCAGCGCGAGGCTGCCTACCGCGACCCGACCCGTGCGGCAGGCTCGCTCGTGCACGCACAGGCCGAGGCGATGAAGTCCGCGGCAGCGAACGCGAACGCCGGTCCGGCGATGGCGTTCATGGGCATGAATATGGCCGGTCAGGCAGGCGGCGCCAGCGTGCAGAATCTGTACGCAATGGGTCAGCAGCAGGCGCAGGCGGCAGGCGAGTGGACGTGCTCGTGCGGACAGACCGGCAACACCGGCAAATTCTGCATGGGCTGTGGCAGGCCCAAGCCCGAGCAGAATAGCTGGAAATGCGTTTGCGGTACGGTCAATACCGGCAAATTCTGTTCCGAGTGCGGAAAACCCAGACCGGAGAATACGACCTGGACGCGCTCGTGCGGCGCGGTCAATCAGGGAAAGTTTTGCTCGGAGTGCGGGAAAGCAAGAAATTAGTAATTAGGAATGAGAAATTAGTAATGAAACATAGGGGCGCACATTGTGTGCCCGAAATCAAACGGTATGCAGATGGTTTACATGGGCGGCCGCTGACCGCCCCTGCGGAACACGTTCACCATAAAATAATTACTAATTACTAATTCCTAATTCTCCAAAGGAGGATAGAAATGTCAGACAAAGCAACAAACTACCAATGCCCGTCCTGTACGGGACCGCTGCACTACGACGGCGCCGCGGGACGGCTGCAATGCGACTACTGCGGCTCGTCATTTGACCCGGCAGAGATCGAAAAGCTGTACGCCGAAAAGGAACAGCAGGCCGCTTCTCAGCCGGAGACGGGGAGCGACACCGGCGAATGGCAGTCCTCCGCAGATGAGGACTGGGGCACAGATGCGGACAAGATGCGCGTATACAGCTGTCCGTCCTGCGGTGCGCAGCTGATCTGCGAGGAGACCACGGCGGCGACCTCGTGCCCGTACTGCGGCAACCCGACCGTCATTCCCGAGCAGTTCAGCGGTATTCTCAAGCCGGACTACATACTGCCGTTCAAGCTGAGCAAGGAGGATGCGGTTTCCGCGCTCAAGCAGCATTACAAGGGAAAGCTGCTGCTGCCCAAGCTGTTCCGCGATAATAATCATATCGAGGAGCTGCGCGGCATTTATGTGCCGTTCTGGCTGTTTGACGGCGGCGCGGAGGGCGAGGTCGACTACAAGGCCGCCAACTCCCGCACCTATAGGGACGACGACTACGAGGTCACCGAGACCGACCATTACGACGTGCACCGCGGCGGCTCGATCGCGTTCGAGAAGATCCCGGTGGACGCATCCTCCAAGATGCCCGACGACCACATGGACTCCATCGAGCCGTTTGACTACACGCAGATGCAGCCGTTTTCCACGGCGTACCTGCCCGGCTATCTGGCCGACAAGTACGACGTCACCGTGGACGACAGCCGCGCCCGCGCCGACCGCCGCAGCAGAGAGACGCTCGAAAACGCCCTGCGCGAGACCGTGACCGGCTACGGCACGTGCGTGACCGACCGCACGGACATCCGCCTGCACCGCGGCAAGGTGCACTACGCCCTGCTGCCGGTGTGGATGCTGAGCACGAAGTGGAACGGCGAAAGCTTCCTCTTCGCCATGAACGGACAGACCGGCAAGCTCGTCGGCGACCTGCCGACCGACCGCGGCCGCTATTGGAGCACGTTCGGTGCGATCGCAGGCGTGGTCACGGTTGCGCTGACGGTCATCCTGCAGTTTATGTAAGGAGGCGGACACCATGAAACAAAAACTGACCGCGCTGCTGCTCGTGCTGCTGCTGGCTGTCACGCTCGTGCTGCCCGTCATGGCGGCAGCGCCCTATGTCGACGATGAAGCCGCGATCCTCACGCTCTCGGAGGTCGAAACGCTCGAGGCGCGCGCCGCCGAGATCTCGGAGCACTACGGTGTCGGCGTGTACATCTGCATAGTCGATGACTTCGGCGACTATGGCTATCCCGACGCCGCGACCGCGTCCTATTCGATCTACCATGCGCAGTCGCTCGGCTATGGCAGCGGGCGCGACGGCATCCTCCTGCTGCTGAGTATGTCGAACCGCAAGTACGCCACCTTTGTCTACGGCGACAAGGCAGAGCCCATCTTCCCGGACGCCAAGCTCATCAAGCTCGAGAACGCCTTTCTCGACGACTTTGCGGACGACGACTGGTACGACGGCTTCTCGGACTATCTTGAGGGCTGCGCCGGGATCCTCAGCGTTGACTCCGGCGAATTCACGTGGCCGCAGTTTCTGCGCCGCCTCGGCATCTCGTTCGGCATCGGGCTCTTGCTCGCGCTGATCGTGTGCCAGCTGCTGAAGATGAAGATGCGCTCCGTCTACCGCCAGGCTGAGGCCTCGGCCTACGTCACGGCGGAGGGACTGAACCTGACGACGCGCGAGGACGTCTTCACCCACACGACCACGGCGCGCCGCAAGATCGAGCGCAAGAGCGAGTCAAGCAGCTCAAGCGATTCAAGCAGTTTTTCCGGCGGCGGCGGCCACGGACGCAGCGGCTCGTTCTGATACGAAAGCCCACCCCCACATATTCCAAACCAAGGAGGCGGAAAACAGATGAAAAAACGCATTCTCAGCATTGTCCTGTGTCTGGTCATGGTGTTCAGCCTGCTGCCGTTCACGGCAAGCGCGGCAAGCGCCATACCGATCAACGAAGAGACCTTCCCCGACCCGGTGTTCCGGGAATACGTGCTCAAGATCGTCGGCAGCTCGGTCCTGACTGAGGAGAAGGCCCAGCAGATCGAAGTGCTCGACGTCAGCGATGATAACATCAAAGAGGTGCTCGGCGACCGCGCCCCCATCACGAGTCTCATGGGCATCCGATACCTGAGATATGTGAAGGATCTCAATTGCAGCGGCCAGGAACTGAAGAAAACACTCAATCTGGAGCAGAACTCGAGAGTGGAAAAGCTCAACTGCTCCGGAAACCAGCTCACCGGTCTGTGGTTTCACAAGGGCAGCTCGCTCAAGTATCTGACCTGCAGCGTAAACGAGCTCACCGCACTCGACCTGAGCAAGTGCTCAGAGCTCATCGAGCTGTCCTGCAGCAGCAATAAGCTCACCTCGCTCGACCTGAGCGCCAACAAAAAGCTCCAGAAAATCGTCGCGCAGACGAACGCGCTGACGACCCTCGACACCCGGAACTTGCCGGAGCTGACAGATCTCTATCTTTGGGGCAATCATGACCTCAAATCCATTGATGTCAGCAAAAACACCAAGCTGGAGTTTCTGAGTGTCTCCCATTGCAAGCTGACCTCGCTCAATGTGAGCAACAACCGGAAGCTGGTTAAGCTCTATGTCGATGATAACCAGCTCACCGCGCTCGATGTGCGCAGCAACTATCTGCTCAAGAAGCTGGGCTGCTATGAAAACCAGATCACCGCGCTCGACCTGAGCAGCAACGTCGCCCTCGAGTATCTTGGTGTTAACGACAATCCGATCACCGAGCTCAATCTTCACCCGCTGAGCAATCTGCAGGAGCTTTCGTGTTACAAAATGAAGCTCACAAAGCTGGATGTGAGCCGCTGCACCGAGCTCCGGCGGCTGTACTGCAACGACAACCAGATCGAGACGCTCGACCTGCGCAGCAACAAAAAGCTCGAAACGCTCTACTGCCAGAATAACCGTCTCTCGTGGCTGAACCTGAGCAGCAACACGGCGCTCGATCCGCGCTATGTGGACTGCTCTGGCAACGTCTACGACATCAAGGTGGATGAAAACCTCCAGTATAAGGTCTATCCCGACCTGCCGTGCTACGGCGCGACGGAGGGCACATACTTCACGGCCGCCCGCGCGAGCGACTGGACCGGCGGCACGGTCAGCAAGGTCGACGGTTGGGACGTCCTGACGCTCGATAACCGCGACGTCAAGGAGGTCACCTACAAGTACGACACCGGAAACGCCAGGATCGGCAAGGTGGCGTTTACGCTCAAGACCGAGGTTCCCGCAAAGTATATCACCATTTCCTTCGACCCCAACGGCGGCACGGGCACAATGAAGCCCATGAGGGTCAAAGCAGGTGTTGGCTACACACTCCCCGAATGTACCTTCACGCCGCCGGAGGGCAAGGAGTTTGCCGGCTGGCTCGCAGTAAACGGCAATGTGTACCCCGCCGGTCACGACGTATTCTCCACCTACGACCAAAGCCTCAAGGCGACATGGAAGGACAAGGAAGCGACAGAAGTCACCATCTCCTTTGACCCCAACGGCGGCACGGGCACGATGCAGCCCATGAAGGTCAAGTCGGGCGAGGAATTTGAACTCCCCGAATGCACCTTTACGCCGCCGGAGGGCAAGGAGTTTGCCGGCTGGCTTGCAGAAAACGGCAGTGTGTACCCCGCCGGTGACATCGCGTTCAGCACCACAGACAGTGTCCTCAAGGCGACATGGAAGGACAAGGAAGTGGCAGAAGTCACCATCTCCTTTGACCCCAACGGCGGCACGGGCACGATGCAGCCCATGAAGGTCAAGTCGGGCGAGAACTTCACGCTCCCCGAATGTACCTTCACCCCGCCCGAGGGCAAGGAGTTTGCCGGCTGGCTCGCAGTAAACGGCAATGTGTACCCCGCCGGCGAAGTGGTAACCTCCTCCATCGACCAAAGCTTCAAGGCGACGTGGAGGGACAAGGCGGAAGTTGACGTGACGGAGATGTTCTCCGACGTGACGAAAAACTGGGCGTACCCCGGCATCCAGTACTGCGTGACGCACGG
>ENA-OPCA01002718-OPCA01002718.1-human-gut-metagenome-genome-assembly--contig:-NODE-2718-length-10574-cov-3.409735_pt1 | contig 10574 bp, 7 predicted proteins | sample MGYA00241076_ERZ501468 | MGnify/ENA primary metagenome ERZ501468 (study PRJEB25962, sample SAMEA2042633) | human gut metagenome | biome: human gut; feature: human-associated habitat; material: faeces... | reverse complement strand
TAGCAACACTTCATTTTAGATATTTAACCTGTCTACTTGACAGGGGGCATATCAATTCTCACCGCCACTGCTTATCACTTCTTAATATAAATGTTCCCACCCAGAGTCGAACTGGGGATTGAGACTTAGGAGGTCCCCGTTATATCCACTTAACTATGAGAACAACTTGGCTAAACACCAAGAGAGATTTTATCACAAAACATCAGCAAGGTCAATGATACCCTGAGATTAGATTAAAAAGAAACTGCCACCTGGCGATTACAATCGCCTGAGTGGCAGCTTCCATAAACACATTTATCGGATTAGTTTAATTATTGCAACTTGAACTTATCAATAGCTTCCTTAAGAGCCTCTGCGATATTATCAAGTTCAACTGTAAATTTATTAAGGTCGTGCATTGTCTGCTCAACATCAACGGCTGATGCTGTAACCTCTTCAGAGGCTGCGGCAGTCTCAGTTGCTACTGCTGCAACATCTTCCATCTTGCTCACAACATTATTTCTGTTAGTATCCATAGCTTCATTGAGCTGTGTAATATTATCAAGACCTTCCTTAAGTCCGTTAACTGAATCAGAAATTGTATTAAACAGTTCCTTAGCATCCTTAATAGATACATTCTGTTCCTCTATAATACCAACTGACTCATCCATTGTCTGCTCAACCTGCTGTGACTTAATAGTAATCTCATTAACAATCTGCTTAATCTCATCTGTTGACTGCTGTGACTGTTCAGCAAGCTTTCTTATCTCATCAGCAACTACTGCGAATCCCTTACCGCTCTCTCCTGCTCTTGCTGCCTCGATAGAAGCATTAAGTGATAACAGGTTAGTCTGCTCTGTAATTTCTGTAATGGCATCTGATATGAAATTAATCTTTTCTATACTGCTTACCATCTCAGATACAACTTCTTTAGAAATCTTAGAGTTATCAATTGAACGCTGTCCCTTAGTAATAAGTTCATCAACAATTGTAAGTCCCTTATTACTTAACTTCTGTGTTTCAACAGACATCTCACTGATATCAGTTACATAAGCCTTAGTTTCCTTTAATCTGTCTGCAAGATTTTCTACTTCCTGTGTTGCTGTCTGTGTACTGTCTGCCTGACCTGATGCACCAACTGCAACACTCTGTATAGCCTCTGAAACCTGACCTACTGTCTCTGTAGTAGACTTAGATACTCCTGCAATCTTAGCAGATGCATCTACTATAACTCCACTCTTTTCCTCAACACCCTTAATAAGAACTGCCATGTTCTCAACCATGTTGTTAAAGTTATTCTCAAGGTCTCCAAACTCATTCTTCTTCTTTACATCAATTCTATCTGTTAAATCACCACCCGCAACATCCTTCATATGTCCAGAAACCTTCTTAATCTCCTTAGTCATAGAAGCTGTAACTGCAAGTGCAATACCAATTCCAATAACAAATGCTATAATACTGAATATAACAGTATTGCTAATCATCTTATTAGTTGTAGCAGATGTTTCTTTAGAACTGATAAAACCAACAAGTGTCCATCCTGTAACAGCATCCTTAGATGTTACTACATGTACCTTTTCACCATTAATGTTTTCATCAAATGAAAATGCTTTATCATAATCAGCATCTGTAAGACCTTTAACTGTACTCCAGCAATTCAGTCCTGATACTGAATCTGTTACATACTTGTTATTATCATTATTAACAAGTATATTACCATCTTCATCTGCAAGGACAACAAATCCTGTATTAAGAAGTCCGATACCCTGTACAAAATCTGTAATCTCAGAAAAATCAATATGCATACCCACAGTACCATAATTCGTTCCGTCTGAATGCTTAATTTCCTGTGAAACAGTAATTATTGTCTTATCAAAATCCTTGCTATAATATGGCTTTGAAAAATAAGCATAAATGCTGTTTCTTGCCTTAAGACCTTTACAATCTGTGTACCATACTTCCTTAGTTCTGTCTACACCATTCTCAAGACCACCCTTACTAAGTGTCTTACCAGTCTCTGGGTTATATTCTCCCCAACCTGTAATCTCAAGATTAGTATTAGTAGCAAAGAACGCTCTTTCTGCACCATTAGTAACCTTAACTGATGCAATAAGAGAATCTCTTACTGCCTTAACATTATCACTTAATGTTCCCTGATCCTCAAGATGCTTTACTTCATTCTTTCTTGTAAGCAGGTCTACCGGCTGCGACAGAGTCTTAAGATATGTAGTAAACTGATTCTGTGCTTCATTCAAAGTCTGCTCACTTGTTACCTTCATGTTATTTTCCATTGAAGACGAAGTTGTTGTAATTGAACTTACCATAAGCATTACAATAGGAATTGTAATGGCAACAACGAAAAATAAAACAAGCTGAAAGCCTAATTTTCTGAAAAACTTCATAGCTTTCCCTCCTCGTTGATAATTAATAATATTTAGTTGACATTTCCGATTTCTTATATGCCTTGTATTATAATACCACATTTGTAATAATATGTAAATTTCTATATTAAATACAATTTATTATGAAAGCATATATTTAACAACAATATCAGTCAGTAAATCTTACATTTCCCTGAAGCCATATCTGTCCTTTGAATCTGCGGCCTATGGCTGGTTCTCCAAGCAGATGTTCCTTATTAACTGCTGTAGTTATAATAAGACTGTTACATTCAAGAACCATAATATATATCTTCTCACCAGTGTATATATTCTCCTCTTCACGCAGTTCAAGAATCTCTCCTATGACGGAATACTGGTCACATTCTACACCGCATGGCATAAATGTTGAGTCTACTATAGTAAATATATCTTCCTTCATGACACGGTTAGAAAGTTCATTGTATGTATCAATATCTTCAATTGTAAGGCTCTCAATTGCATCCTCATCTCCATTCTTTGCAGCCTGAATAAGATTCTTTCTTGCAATTTCATCCTGTCTGCTTTTCTTAGAATTTCTTTCCTTTCTCACCGGAAGCATAATAATTCCACCTAGCGACAGTCCTGTAAGTGCCACCTTTTTGTTTCTGATTGGTACTTTACCAATTTCGTTCTTTCTGTCAGGATTAAAATCATCCACATTAAAATCCTTACCACTGTACAGATAATCAAGATAATCCATTACATTCTGAAGATAAAATATAAGCGTTACTCCTGTCTTTAATTCATCACATATAACTGCATAGGATTCCTTGTCAAGATGTCTCTCAATAGTCATCTCCTCATTGTCACTTAAAGCCTTCCCCACAACAAACGGAAAATAATACTCATATTTAAAAACATTCTTTTCATATCTTCCATACACATACAATCCGGTTGAGTTGCTAAGGCGCAAGATAATAACGCCACGATCTAATTTCTCGTGGCGTATCACAAATCCTTCTTTTATGCTTTCTCTAATTCCTGTTTTTATAAATTTTGCCTCAGCCTCTGATGTCATATTATCAAATCCAAGGGTTCTTATATATAAATTCATAGCTGCTCCAATGCTCTATTCTGTATCTACTATAAACATAGTAAGCTGCTTTAATAAGTTATACTCTACATTTTCAGTATAAGGTGTTCCATCTGCATGCTCTGTCATTCTTATAACAGGTCTGTCAGCAGCTTCCTTATTCTGTCTTATAACTACAGCTTTTTCGCCATCACTTGTGTAAACTGTACAGCCGACAGGGTATGCAGCAACTGAGTCTAAGAATTTTGAAGCAATTGTAGGGTCATATTTTACTCCCGAATGCACTTTGATGTATTCAATAGCTTCATATATCTTCATCTTCTCACTGCCTATGCCACTTATCATACTGTCAAAATCATCACAGATAGAAACAAGCTTAACTTCTGATTTAAGCCTGTCACCCTTATGCTGGAAAGGATATCCTGAGCCATCAATTCTTTCATGGTGAAAGAGAATAATCTCCTTTGCCACGTCAGGAAGCCATTCCTCGTCCTGCAGTGAGCTGTATCCAAATATAGTATGCTTCTTATATTCAACAGCATCTTTATTAGTCATCTTATTCTCACTAACATTAACATAAGGAACATTAATATATCTGAGTCCTATATCATGAAGTATTGCTCCCATCGCAATATTATGTATCTGTTTATTACTCATTTTAAGCCTTAATGCCATAATTGTTGACAAAGTACATACATTAATACAGTGTGTATACATGTCAGTACTTACATTCCTGATTTCAGTAATATTATTCACAACCTCCGGCTCTGCAATAACTGTATCAAGTATTCTCTGTGCCTCATTAACAATTATCTTAAGTTCTTCATTATGTTTATAAATGTGTTTTTCTAATATTTTTTTTACTATCTGCCTTGAATTATTGGCAGTTTCTTCAAGTCTGTATGGATATTCTTCCTCTTCCCGTGCCGTATCACTATCAGAAGTATTCTCCCTGACAATTCCCTCTTTTTCGTCTTTTATGTATACAGTTCTTACTCCAAGATTAATTGCTCTTTCAATAAGTTCTTCTGTCAGAGCAACATCCGCATGAATAAGAACAGTCCCCGAATGCGACAATATAGGAAAAGCTAATATATCGTTTTCTTTAAGATTATCAACACTAACCTGTTTCATAAGCCGCTCCATCCTTAACAAAAGATTTATTAGTCCCCCAGTTACTAGGTAAAAGATAGCATATTTTAATTAATATTACAATGAATATTGACTTATAATTATATTAGTGTTATATTGACATTGTTAAATTATTATCAATCAATATTACACGAATCAAGTTATGGAGGAAATGTTATGTCAAAGAATTTAACTGAGAATTACCCAATTGTTGACACAGTCGAAGCTCTTGAAGAAAGGCTTGCCGGTGTACGGGAGGCTCAACGCATCTTCGCAGCTTATACTCAGGAACAGGTAGATAAGATATTTACTGCTGCTGCACTTGCTGCCAATAAAGCAAGAATTCCTCTTGCCAAGCTTGCAGTTGAAGAAACTGGTATGGGAATTGTAGAAGATAAGGTTATCAAGAATCATTATGCCTCTGAATACATTTATAATGCTTACAGAGATACTAAGACTTGTGGTGTTATTGAAGAGGATAAGGCATATGGAATTAAAAAGGTTGCTGAACCTATTGGAGTTGTTGCAGCCGTAATCCCAACAACTAATCCAACTTCAACAGCTATTTTCAAAACTCTTATTTCACTTAAGACTAGAAATGGTATTATCATAAGCCCACATCCACGAGCTAAGAAATCGACAATTGCAGCAGCTAAGGTTGTTCTTGAAGCTGCTGTTGCAGCAGGTGCCCCTGAGGGAATCATTGGCTGGATAGATGTTCCTTCCCTTGAGCTTACAGATACACTTATGAAGGAAGCAGATATTATCTTAGCTACCGGCGGACCTGGAATGGTTAAAGCTGCTTACTCTTCTGGAAAGCCCGCACTTGGTGTAGGTGCTGGTAATACTCCTGCTATCATCGATGAATCAGCAGATGTAATACTTGCTGTTAACTCAATTATTCATTCTAAGACATTTGACAATGGTATGATATGTGCTTCTGAACAGTCTGTAATTGTTGACAAGAAGGTTTACAAGGCTGTTAAAGAAGAATTTGCATACAGAGGCTGCTACTTCCTTAATAAGAGCGAGACAGAAAAGGTAAGAAAGACTATTATTATCAACGGTGCCCTTAATGCGAAGATTGTTGGTCAGAAAGCCCATACTATTGCTGCTTTAGCAGGCGTTACTGTTCCTGAAGAAACTAAAATTCTTATCGGTGAAGTAACATCTGTAGACCTCTCAGAAGAATTTGCTCATGAAAAGTTATCACCTGTCCTTGCAATGTACAAGGCAGAAGATTTTGAAGATGCTCTTTCAAAAGCTGAACACCTGATTGCAGATGGTGGATTTGGTCATACATCATCTCTTTATATTAATGTTGAAACACAGGCAGACAAGATTGCTGAATTCTCTGAAAGAATGAAGACATGCCGCTGCCTTATCAATACACCTTCATCTCACGGTGGAATCGGTGACCTCTACAACTTTAAGATGGCTCCTTCTCTTACACTTGGATGCGGCTCTTGGGGCGGAAACTCAGTATCTGAGAACGTTGGAGTAAAGCATCTGCTTAATGTAAAAACTGTCGCTGAGAGGAGAGAGAATATGCTTTGGTTTAGAGCACCTGAGAAGGTTTACTTTAAGAAGGGCTGCTTACCTGTTGCCCTTGATGAACTTGGAACTGTAATGGGTAAGAAGAAAGCATTTATCGTTACTGACCAGTTCCTTTATAAGAACGGTTATACCAAATGTGTCACAGATAAGTTAGATTCTTTAGGAATCATGCATACTACTTTCTATAATGTAGCACCAGATCCAACACTTGCATGCGCTAAAGAAGGCACCGCAGCCATGAGACTTTTCGAACCTGATGTAATCATTGCAATCGGTGGTGGTTCTGCAATGGATGCTGCCAAGATTATGTGGGTTATGTATGAACATCCTGAGGCAGACTTCCTTGATATGGCTATGCGTTTCATGGATATCAGAAAGAGAATATACACATTCCCTAAGATGGGCGAGAAAGCTTACTTTGTCGCTATCTCAACATCTTCTGGAACAGGTTCAGAGGTAACTCCTTTTGCAGTTATTACTGATGAAACAACCGGTCAGAAATATCCACTTGCTGACTATGAATTACTTCCTAAGATGGCTATTATCGATGCTGACATGCATATGAATCAGCCTAAGGGACTTACAGCAGCTTCTGGTATTGATGCACTTACACATGCACTTGAAGCATACGCTTCCATTATGGCAACAGAATATACAGATGGTCTTGCATTACAGGCTATGAAGAATATATTTGAATATCTTCCAGCAGCTTATGAATTAGGTGCACATGATGCAGTTGCAAGAGAAAAGATGGCAACAGCTTCTACTATGGCTGGTATGGCTTTTGCTAATGCTTTCCTTGGAGTGTGCCACTCACTTGCACATAAACTGGGTGCATATCACCACCTTCCACACGGAATTGCTAATGCCCTTCTTATCACTGATGTAATGAGATTCAATGCTGCAGAGGTTCCAACCAAGATGGGAACATTCTCACAGTATAAGTATCCACATTGCAAAGCACGTTATGTTGAGTGTGCTGACTTTCTTGGAATTCAGGGTAAAGATGATGATGAGAAATTTGAAAACCTCATCAAGGCTATTGAAGAATTAAAGGCAAAGGTAGGAATTAAGAAAACTATTGCAGATTATGGTGTTAAAGAGGAAGACTTCCTTGCAACTCTTGATGAGATGACAGAAGCTGCATTTGATGACCAGTGTACTGGTGCTAACCCAAGATATCCTCTTATGAGTGAAATGAAAGCCATGTACTTAAAGGCTTACTATGGTAAATAATCATCATTATTATTTTAAGAAAGGAAGACATGTCATATGAAAAAATATTTAGCAAAATCTAAGTTAAAATCAGTATATGTAGAGAATGGCAAAGCTACTAAGGTCTTTGCCAAGACCTACAACAAATCAGATGTTTTATATGAAGCTCTTAATACTTCTAGAGTTGAAGACGCAGGCGTTAATATTCCAAAGCTTTTAGAGGTTGCTGTTACTGACGGTAAATGGTCTATCACAAGTGAATATGTTGAAGGTCCTACTCTTACACAATTAATTGAAAAATACCCTGACAAGGCTGATGATTATATTAAGAAAATGGTTGAATACCAGATATCTTTCCAGAAGAAGTCTAACCCACTTCTTCTGGTATTAAAGGATAAAATGAACCGCCAGATTAACTCTATTGAAGAACTTGATAACAGCGTTAAGTATGAACTTCTTACAAGGCTTAATTCCATGAAGAATCATACTAAGCTTTGTCACGGAGATTATTGTCCTGATAATATTATTGTTACTGCTGATGCCAAGGGAAATATCAAAGAAATCACAGCAGTTGACTGGGTACATGCTACACAGGGTAATGCATCTGCCGATATTGCGAATACATTTTTACTTCTCAAATTACAGTTTGGTGACAAGAGTGATATTCCTGAAAAGTACATAAGTGCTTTCTGTGAATTAACTAACACAAAACGTTCATATGTTAATGAATGGCTTCCATTAGTTGCAGCAGCAAGACTTACTAAGAATAAAGAAGAAGAAAAAGAACTTCTTAATCAGTGGATAAATGTTGTAGATTTCCAGTAAAAGTTTTCCACATACCAATATAAACAAGGTTTTCCACATTAAAATACTGGTTTTTAACAGCATTTTAATGGATTTCCCACAGAATCAACACACTTATCCACAAAATTTGTGGATAACATAAAACAAATGTGGATAAAACATATTCATTTGATATGTTTTATCCACATTTTTAATAATATCTATTTAGTATTCATATTACTTAACTGGTACTAATTCTGTCTTACCACCCATGTACATACGAAGAGCTTCTGGAATAAGAACTCTTCCATCTGCCTGAAGGTTATTCTCAAGGAAAGCAATAAGCATTCTTGGAGGTGCAACACATGTGTTGTTAAGCGTATGTGCAAAGTACTTGTTCTTGTCCTTACCCTGAACTCTTATCTTAAGTCTTCTTGCCTGAGCATCTCCTAAGTTAGAACATGAACCAACCTCGAAGTACTTCTTCTGTCTTGGTGACCATGCTTCAACATCAATAGACTTAACCTTAAGGTCAGCTAAATCTCCTGAACAGCACTCAAGTGTTCTTACTGGAATATCCATTGTTCTGAAGAAATCTACTGTATTCTGCCATAATTTATCAAACCACATCTTGCTATCTTCTGGTTTACATACAACAATCATTTCCTGTTTCTCGAACTGGTGGATTCTATATACACCTCTTTCCTCGATACCATGTGCACCCTTCTCTTTTCTGAAACATGGAGAATAGCTTGTAAGAGTCTTAGGAAGCTCTTCCTCAGGTGTAATTGTGTCAATAAACTTACCAATCATTGAATGTTCGCTTGTTCCAATAAGGTAAAGATCTTCACCTTCTATCTTATACATCATGGCATCCATTTCATCAAAGCTCATAACGCCTGTAACAACGTTGCTGCGGATCATAAACGGCGGAATACAGTAAGTAAATCCTCTGTCAATCATAAAATCCCTTGCATAAGAAATAACAGCTGAATGAAGTCTTGCAATATCTCCCATCAGATAATAGAAACCGTTACCGGCAACCTTTCCGGCAGCTTCTAAGTCGATACCGTTAAACTTCTCCATTATATCTGTGTGATATGGGATTTCATAATCCGGCACAACCGGTTCACCGAACTTTTCAATTTCAACATTTTCACTGTCGTCTTTTCCGATAGGAACGCTTGGGTCAATGATGTTCGGAATAGTCATCATAATTTCCTTTACTCTTGCGTTTAATTCACTTTCCTTTGCTTCCAGTTCCTTTAAACGTTCTGCATCGGCATTGACCTTTGCCTTTACTTCTTCCGCTTCTTCTTTCTTGCCCTGTGCCATTAATGCACCAATCTGCTTTGAAAGCTTGTTACGGTTTGCTCTTAACTCATCGGCTTCTGTCTGGGTTGCTCTTGCCTGCTCGTCCAGTTCAATCACTTCATCTACCAGCGGAAGCTTTCTATCCTGAAACTTATTTCTAATATTCTGCTTTACAATTTCCGGATTTTCTCTTACAAATTTTAAATCTAACATTTTCCATAATCTCCATTTCAATTTTTCAATTCATTGCCATCATACAACGTTTTTTTATTCATTTCCAGTCTTTTATATAATTTTCCCCATAATTAATCTACGGAAACATCTTTTTGAATCGCATCATTGATTTTTCTGCCCAGATCAGCATCACCCATGCGTCCTGCCACAGCCTGCTGTAATGCCTGGTTTTCCTCATCGCCCAGCTCAATGTACGACTTTCCGTCAACAACCTCTTTAATGTAAGCAAAACAGCCGTTATTGCTGTGCATTACATTAATAATATATCCGTTATTGACTTTATCCAGCATACATAATGCAAAGCTTAACTTTCCACCCATTTCATGAAACGCATCATACTTCACAATGCCCACCTTCTGAAATGTATACTGCATCTTATCATATATATCTTTGATTGATTTTGTATTGTTCTCATATGTTTCTTTTAAAAGTTTCACATCGTCAGTATACTCTTTAATTATTTTCTCGATACTCTTTCCTTCTGAGCCTTCCATCATAATGTTGTACTTCTTCTTCATTGCCGATGACTTCGCAATAGCTACAATAGAAAGAATAATTGCCACTATCAATAATACGATTATTCCAATAAGCACATATAATGTTGGTACGCTAAACAATCCAAATACATCTAACATTGTTTTATTCCTTTCGTTAATTATTTATTGTTTTAATATATTTGTATTATATCTTAAATATCGTGCTGCTTTCCAGCACATATAAAGTTCCGCAAGGAACTTTTAAGATGAACACTCTGTGATCATTATTTCTTAATTTTCGTGCTGCTTTCCAGCACATATAAAGTTCCGCAAGGAACTTTTAAGATGAACACTCTGTGATCATTATTTCTTAATTTTCGTGCTGCTTTCCAGCACATATAAAGTTCCGCAAGGAACTTTTAAGATGAACAC
>ENA-OPCA01002712-OPCA01002712.1-human-gut-metagenome-genome-assembly--contig:-NODE-2712-length-10594-cov-3.374039_pt1 | contig 10594 bp, 9 predicted proteins | sample MGYA00241076_ERZ501468 | MGnify/ENA primary metagenome ERZ501468 (study PRJEB25962, sample SAMEA2042633) | human gut metagenome | biome: human gut; feature: human-associated habitat; material: faeces... | reverse complement strand
CTGCCGGAGCGGTGCTTAAGCCGCAAGGCGGGAATTGTGCGGTGTTGCCTTATATGTGATGTGTTTTTTGTATCCGCCCACATCACACATCTTTCATATCGTGCGGTGCGCCGCCGCCGACATGGGGAATCGTGCAATGCCGCAGGTAATGCAGGAACAGCAGAGAAGAGATACTCCAGGTCAGAGGGTATGCCCAGAAGATGACCCCGATATCATGAATAAAGTGCAGCGTTACCGTAATGTAAGTAATGCGCAATGCGCACCAGACCGCCAGCATAACGGCCATGGGCACAATGGGGCGGCCCAATCCGCGCAGGATGCCGGCGCAGCAGTGGCTGAACGCAAGCAAAAAGTAAAACAGCGCAATGGTGTGTGCCTGCCGCACGCCAAAGGCGACCACATCGGCCTCGCTGCTGAACGCACCAATCAGCCAAGGCGCCAGCAGGCAAACCGCAACGCCGACGCACTCGGCCAGCGTAATCGAACAAATCACGCCAAAACGCATACCCTTGTGCACGCGGTCAGGTTTGCCCGCACCCACATTCTGGCTGACAAAAGTGGCCAGTGCCATCGAAAAGCAGGTGACCGGCAGGAAAGCAAAACCTTCCACCTTGCTGTAAGAGCCGCACCCGGCCATGGCCAGTGCGCCAAACGAGTTGATGTTTGCCTGCACAATAACATTTGCCAGCGAGATGACCGAGTTCTGGATGCCGGAGGGCAGGCCCTGCAAAATAACGCCATGCAGCATGGGGCCGTCAAACCGAACCTTGCGCCAGCTCACAGCCCAGGCTTCCTTGCTGCGCATCAGCTTGGAGAATGCCAGAATGGCACTGACTGACTGGGAGATAATCGTGGCAAATGCGGCCGCAGCCACGCCGTACCCCAGTACGCCGATAAACAGTAGGTCCAGCACAATGTTAATGAGCGATGCTGTAATCAGGTACTTCATAGGGCTGCGGCTGTTGCCGACCGATTGCAGAATGCTGGCACCCACATTGTACATGACCACTGCAATGGAACCCAAAAAGTAGGTGCGGAAGTAGGCGACCGAGTTGCCGATAACATCCTCCGGCGTGCCCATCCAGTGCAGGATCTGCGGGGTCAAAATCACGCCCGCAACCGTCAGCACCGCCCCGGCGGCCAGGCCCAGCGCCACCGTGGTGTGGATGGCTTTTTCCAGGCTCTCCCAGTCCTTTGCGCCAAAGTAGCGGGCAATCAGCACACCAGCACCCAGCGCTACGCCGTTCACAAAACCGGTCAAGAGGAAAATCAGGCTGCCGGAAGAACCAACTGCCGCCAGCGCCTCGCCGCCCAAAAAGTTGCCCACAATCAGCGAGTCTGCCGCGTTGTACAGCTGCTGGAACAAATTGCTGATAAAAATAGGGATCGCAAACAGCAGCATGCCGCGCGCTACACTGCCTTCGGTCAGGGAATTGCTCTTGTTTTGTTGTGCCATCTTGTTTTGTTACGCTCCTAAATCTATGTTTTCTTATATCTTACACCAAATTTAGATAAAATGCCATTAAACAACCAAAAGCAGCGGCAAGCCAAAGCTGCCGCCGCTGCAAAATTATGATTGCGCCGCTGGTAAATATTATGCCTGCTGCCCGGTTGGAACATATTGCAACACGTTTTCGGAAACATGGGTGTTGAAAAACTGGATCAGCGGTCCCAGGCAGAACGCACAGATCAGGGTGCCCAGCCCCAGCAGCCCGCCCAGCAAAAAAGCCAGTAATGCGCACAGCGTATCCGTAAAAAGGCGGCAGTAGAAATAGGGGAGTGGCGTGTGGTCCCGCAGGCCCAGCGCCAGGTAATCATACGGGGCAACCCCCAAATCGGAGGTCTGGTGCAGCGAAATGCCAAGTGAGGTGCACACCACCGCTGCAGCCACCCACGGCAGCGGTGAGGGCAGGGTAGCGGCCTGTGCAAAATGCGCAGTGAGGAAATCATAGAAAAACGTGATGATAAACCCACAGCAAACGGCATTTGCAACGGTGCCAAAGCCGACATATCTGCGGCCCCAAATCATCTGCATCGTGAAAAATACCGCGTTATAAATCAGGTTCTGTACGCCAAGGGGCAGCCCGGCAAGCTCCGCAGAGCGGATGTTGAGCGCGTTGAAAGGGTCGTTGCCCAGATGGGCAAACTTGAAAAGGGCAACACCAAGGCTGATGATCACAATGCCCACCAGCATACCGGCCACGCGCCGGAAGGTGACATGCTGTTCCATAACCATACTCCAGTTGTGCTGCCCGGCCGGACAAAAGTTGAGCTCATGAATAAATATGCGTACAACTTATTACAACAAAAGTGTAACATGTCCACGCTGAAAGGTCAATATAGAAATCTATGGCTGGTTATCCATTCTTCTTTACCTGCTTTTGGGCCAAAAACCGCCTGCTTTTTGTGGGAAAAATTTCAAAACTGCTTGTATATTGTGGCCGTTTCGTTTATACTAATATGTATGTCTGAAAACTGTATGCTCTGTGCATACAAGCGGACACAAGAGGGAAACGTACTTGGACCTGCCCTGTGCGCGTGCAGCACCATGGCAGCCCACGATCTAAGGGGAAATGATTATGGCAAATTATTTTGAAATGTCCAAAGACCAGCTCCGTGCAGAAAAGGCTGCGCTGGAACAATCCTATGCCGAGTTCAAGGCCAAGGGCCTTAAGCTCAACATGGCCCGTGGTAAACCAGGCCCTCATCAGATGGACCTGGCCATGGATCTGCTGAAAATGAGTGACTATACCACCGAGGATGGCTATGATGCCCGCAATTATGGCAACTTGGAAGGTTTGGAAGAAGCCCGCGCCCTGTTTGGCGATGTGATGGGCGTTAAGCCCAGCGAGGTTTTTGTGGGCGGCAACTCCAGCCTGCAGCTGATGTACAACCTTATCAGCATAGGTCATACCTTTGGCTTCCCGGAATCCCCCTGCCCGTGGTCCCAGGTGGAGCACCGCAAGTTCCTCTGCCCGGCCCCCGGCTATGACCGCCATTTCAAAATCACCGAGGAGTTTGGCTTTGAGCTGATCACGATCCCCATGACGCCGGACGGCCCCGATATGGATATGGTGGAAAAGCTGGTTGCCGAAGACGACACCATCAAGGGCATCTGGTGCGTACCGCAGTACTCCAACCCCGATGGCTATGTCTACAGCGATGAAACCATCCGCCGCTTTGCATCCATGAAGACCGCTGCCCCGGATTTCAAGATTTTCTGGGACGAAGCTTACATTGTTCACCACTTGACCGATGAAATCATCGAGACCCCGGTGCTGCTGAATGAAAGCAAGCAGTATGGCACCGAGGACCGCGTTTTCATGTTCACCTCTACCAGCAAGATCACCTTCCCCGGCGCTGGTGTTTCTGCCCTGGCATGCAGTGAAAAATCTTTGGCTTATATCTGCAGGCGCTTCTCTGTCATGATCATCAGCTATGACAAGATGAACCAGCTGCGCCATGTCCGCTTCCTGAAGAACAAGGACGGCGTGCTGCAGCATATGGCCAAGCATCGCCGCCGCCTGGTGCCCTGCTTTGACGCAGTCAAAACCACCTTTGCCCATGAGCTGACCCCCTGCGGCGATATCGCCCACTGGACCAATCCCAAAGGCGGATACTTCATCAGCCTGTATGTCATGCCCGGCTGTGCCAAGCGTGTAGCCCAGCTCTGCAAGGACTGCGGCCTGACCCTGACCGGCGCCGGCGCAGCGTTCCCTTATGGCATTGACCCGCAGGATTCCCACCTGCGCATTGCCCCCACTTACCCCAGCCTGTCTGAGGTAGAAACCGCATCCATGCTGCTCACCGTCTGCGTGCGCCTGGCTGTGGTCGAAAAGCTGCTGGCAGAATAAAATAAGCAGCCATCCTGCATAGTTAAAACAGGTACGCCCGGTTTTCCCGGCCGGGTGCGCCTGTAAAAAGGGAAAAAGCCGTCTGCTTTCCGGCAGGCGGCTGCTTCCCTGCATGGCGGTGTGTGGCAACGCGCATACGCCGGTAATAAAACCCCGCCCGTGCCGGTGCGCGGGCAATGTTTGGAGGTACATATGAATAAGAGAGGGAAGTCGTGGCATCTGATTGTCACGGCGCTGCTGATCGTCGTGTTCTCGTTTACCGCCCTGTTCGGCGTGAGCTACACATACGGCGATACCAAGAACGTCTACATCAAGGGCGCGGAGGATATCCGCTTCGGTATCGACATCCGCGGCGGCGTGGACGTGACGTTCATGCCGGCTGACGGTGTGGAAGCCACCGATGACCAGATGACCGCGGCCAAAACCGTCATCGAAGACCGTCTGGTCGGCCTTGGCATTACCGACTATGAGGATTATGTGGACTATAACAAGGACCGCATCATCGTCCGTTTCCCCTGGAAAACCGGCGAAACCGACTTTAATCCCCAGACCGCCATTGACGAGATCGGCACCACCGCCGAGATGGTGTTCCGCAAGGGCTCTACTGCCGACGGCGAAGAGATCCTGAGCGGTGACGATGTGACGTCCGCAACTGCAGGCTACAACCAGGAGAACGGTTATGTTGTTCAGCTGCAGTTCAGCGCTGACGGTGCCAAAAAGTTTGCTGAGGCCACCACCGAGCTGGCAGCCCAGTCCAACGGCACCATCTCCATCTGGCTGGACGGCGAGAACATCTCCACCGCTACCGTCAAGACTGCCATCACGGACGGCAACGCTGTGATCGAAGGTTCTTTCACCCAGGACCAGGTCACCGCGCTGGCAAACCAGATTAACTCCGGTTCTCTGCCTTTTGCCCTCTCGGCCGAAAGCTTCTCCACCATCAGCCCCACCCTGGGCGCTAAGAGCCTGGATGTGATGGTGCTGGCCGGCATCATTGCCTTTGCCTTTGTGGCTCTGCTCATGATCGTGCGTTACCGTCTGCCCGGTACCATTGCGGTCATCTCTCTGTTTGGCCAGGTTGTCGCCACGCTGGCATTTGTTTCCGGTTACTTCACCGTGTTCAATGGCTCCACGCTGACCCTGCCCGGTATCGCCGGTATCATCCTTGGTATCGGTATGGGCGTTGACGCCAACGTTATCACCGCTGAGCGCATCAAAGAAGAGCTTGGCAACGGCAAAACGCTGGATGGCGCTATCGCCAGCGGCTTCAAGATGGGCCTGACCCCCATCATTGACGGCAACGTGACCATCGTCATCGTTGCAGCCCTGCTGATGGGTGCTTTTGGCCCCACCGATGGCTTCTGGGGCAAGGTGTTCAACCCCATCTTCTTCATGTTTGGTCCTTCCACGGCTGGCAGCATCTACTCTTTCGGCTTCACGCTGCTCACCAGTGTTCTGCTCAACTTTGTCTTTGGCGTGTTTGCAACCCGCATTATGATCCGTGGTGCATCCCGCTGCAAGGTGTTCCGCAACCCCGTTCTGTATGGCGGTTCCAAGGATGGCAAAAAGACTTACAAGTGCCCCAACATCAACTTTGTCGGCAACCGCAAGAAGTTCTACACCTTCTCCGGCGTTCTGGTTGCCGTGGTGCTGGTGTTCAGCTTTGTCTTCGGCGTTACCATGGATATCGAGTTCAAGGGTGGTGCTATGGTTACCGTTGGTTACCAGGGCGATGTTGACCTGAACAATGTCAAGCAGACGGTAGCCGCCGAGCTGGGCCAGAGCAACCTGACCGTACAGACCGGCACCGATGTTTCCGGTGCACAGACCCTGACCATCAACCTGCCCGGCAGCGAGACCCTTTCCACCGAGCAGCTGGACAGCATGATCGAAACCCTGAACACCACCTACCCGGACAACCAGTTTGTCCAGCAGGAAGTCAGCAACGTCAACCCCACCATCGGCAACGAGTTCCTGGCCAAGAGCGTTGTGGCTGTTGTGGCTGCCTGCGTGCTGATTTTGCTGTACGTTGCCGTGCGTTTCCGCCGCATTGGCGGCTGGTCCGCCGGTGCCATGGCAATCGTTGCTTTGCTGCACGATATGTTTGTTGTGTACGGCGTCTTTGTTCTGCTGCGCATTCCCCTCAACGGCAACTTTATTGCAGCTATGCTTACCATTCTGGGCTACTCCATCAACGATACCGTTGTTATCTATGACCGTATCCGCGAGAACAACGGCCTTTACGGCAAAAAGATGTCCCTGCCGGAGCTGGTCAACCTGTCCATCAACCAGAGCTTTGGCCGTTCCATGATGACCAGTATCACCACCTGCATTGCACTGGCAATCGTCTGCGTGGTGTCCATCATCTTCAAGCTGGACAGCATCTTCACCTTTGCGGTGCCGCTGCTGTTTGGTATGGTCAGCGGCGTTTACAGCACCATGTGTATTGCAACCCAGCTGTGGGTCAGCTATAAGACCCGCAAGGCTGCCCCCGCCCCCAAGAAAGCGTAAACCAGGAGGAACTTTGCTATGCGTTGCCCGTACTGCGGTGCCGATGAATCCAAGGTAATTGATTCGCGCCCCACGGAGGACGGCGAAAAGATCCGCCGCCGCCGCGAGTGCCTTTCCTGCAAAAAACGCTTTACCACCTATGAGATCGTGGAAACTGTGCCCCTGATGGTCATCAAAAAAGACCGTTCGCGTGAAGTGTTCGACCGCCAGAAACTGCTCAACGGCATGCTGCGCGCCTGCGAAAAGCGCCCCGTCAGCTATGAGCAGCTGGATGCCGCCGTCAGCCGCATTGAACAGGTGCTGCTGAACTCTTACGACAGGGAAGTGACCTCCGTCTATATTGGGAACCTTGCCATGGAGCAACTGAAAAAGATGGACGACGTTGCCTATGTGCGCTTTGCTTCCGTCTACCGCCAGTTCAGCGATGTCAACACCTTTATGGATGAGCTGAAAGACATGCTGGATTCCCGCGCCAAAAACGGCGGCATGCAGGGCTAAAATGTGCCCGTAAAGCACTGCTCCAGCTGGTCGATCTGCGCCAGCACCCGTGCAGCTTCCACCGCAAGGTCGGCCTGGTTTTCCGGGTTGGCATACTGCGGCAAAACCGCCATGGTTTCGTTCATGCGATCCAGCGCGTTGCGGCGCACCAGCAGCCCCAGCTTTTTGCTGGCCTGCCTTGCACTGTGCGCGGCCTGCCGGAAAGCCTGCTGCGCCTGCGGGTACTGCTGCGTCAGTGTCTGCGCATAAGCGCTTTGCACCTGGGCGCGCAGGCTGCCCGCAGTGGCGCTTACATACTGTTTGCAGCCAAGCAGCACCGCCGCCAGCAGGACCAGAATGGCGATGGCATACCAGTTGCGCTTCATTCAAAAACCACCTGTACTTTCCGGTTTTTCAGACCGCCCGTTCTGGGCGGTCTTTTTTTGTATCACAACGCAGCTTTCCTTATTGCCAAGGTAAGCCAGTACCTCTGCCCGCCGCATCCCGCGCCTGGCAAGGTCGGTATCCAGCCAGGCTTCATTGCGCCCCAGCTGGGCCAGATTTTCGGGGTAAACTCCCTGGTCTACCAACAGCGGCAGCAGCGGGCGGTCGTCCGCCACTTTTTGCGCGGCGCTGATGCTCCCGCTGGGCTCCACCACACCCCATACTACCTGCCGCGGGTCAAAAATATCCTTGCCGCGCAGCGCTTCCATCAGATCGCCCGGCGTCATGCGCAGATGCCGCAGTGCATCCTGCCGGATCTGCCCATCCTGGATTACCGTCACCGGTCTCCCAAACAGCAGCGCCGCATAGCCGGGCAGGTAATAGGCGGCGGTTGAGTTCAATATTTCCAGCGCCGCAATCAATAAAATCGGCACCAGGCTGGAAAGCAGCGGCAGATCCGGCTCATCAATGCAGATGGAGGCAACATTGGAAATCATGAACGTTGTTACCAGCTCGGATGGCTGCAATTCCCCCAGCTGCCGCTTGCCCATCAGTCGCATGGCAAAAATAACCACAGCATAAATAATTACGGTATGCAAAACCGATGCAAGCATAAAAACACCTCCTGCGTTTATCCCTGCCGTTTTTGGGTCACACTGAACAGCAAGGGAAGGTGATTACATGACAACTGCGGATAACCAGCCGCTGGGGCAGGCCCTTGCTGAAAATCAGGCGTTTCTGCAAACTATGTTTGGCGGCTCATCGGATTTCTATACCAAAAGCTTTACGATTTGCGGCTGCCGCTGCTGCATCGCCATGTTTGCGGGGCTTTCCTCGCCGGAAAAACTCTGCATCATGGTGCTGCACGCACTGGGTCAAGGCGTGCCGGGCTGCAAGGCCGGGCCGCAGCTGGTGCAGTACCTGGCAGAGCAAAGCTGCCTACCCACAGAGCAAACCCCCATCACCACCCGTACCCAGCTGGTGGAAGCCCTCGCCGGCGGCATGGCCGTGCTGCTGGTGGAGGGCAGCGGCCAGGCGCTGGCGTTTTCTACCCAGGATATGCCGGGCCGCAGCGTGACCAACCCCAGCGGGGAAGGCAACATGCGCGGCCCGCAGGATGCCTTTACCGAGCACCTGCGCAATAACATTTCCCAGCTGCGCCGCCAGTTCCGCACCGGCAGCTTTACGGCGGAGATCTGCACCGCCAACACCCGTGCCAAAACCGAGTACGCCATTTGTTATGATACCGCCCTGGCCCCGGCGGATGTGGTGCAAACCCTCAAACAGCGGCTGGCCGGGGTACAAATCCCCGTCCTGCTGGACAGCACCTATTTTGCCTCGTTCCTCAAGCAGGACAAGCTCAACCTTTTTCCCGCGGCAGCCTATACCGAGCGCCCGGCCACCGCCTGCGCCCGCATCTGTGAGGGCAAAATCGTTATCCTTGTATCCGGCAGCCCGCTTGCCATGGTGGTGCCCAGCTTTTTTGCCGAGCACTTTGAATGCCTGGACGATTATTCTTCCGGCGCAGTGTTTGCCGGTCTCATCCGCCTGCTCAAATATCTGGCGTTTTTGCTGGCGGTGTTTGGGCCGGGGCTGTATGTCATGGCGGTCAGCTTTGCGCCGGAGCTGATCCCCGTGCACCTGCTGGCCAAACTGGCCCAGGGCGAAGCCTCCACGCCGCTACCGCCCATGCCGGAAATGCTGGCCGTGACCCTGCTGCTGGAAATTGTGCGTGAAGCCGGGCTGCGCGCCCCCAAATCCATCAGCCACACCGTCAGCCTTGTGGGGGCGCTCATCATTGGCGAAACCGCTGTCTCGGCGGGCATCATCAGCGTGCCGGTGCTCACCATGGCCGCGGCGGCCACCATCGCCACCCTGGCAGTCCCGGCGCTGTATGAACAGTCGATTCTGTTCCGCTTTGCGGTCATACTGCTGGCGGGACTGTTCGGTGTGCCGGGGCTGGCCTGCGGGGCGCTGCTGATTCTGGCCATGGCCTGCGGCAGTGACCCGTTCGGTTATGATTATCTTTACCCGCTCATGCCGCCGGGCAAGGCAGCCTTACGGGATGGTTTTGTGCGGGCCATCTGGTCCCGCCTGGCACAAAAAGGGGAGGTGCTGCCGCGCCATGCAAAAGAGTAATGTGGATTTTTACCCCGTGCTGCTCCTCAGCATTCTGGCCGATACGCAGCTGCGGCTGCACACCGGTTATTGGGCGCGGGCAGGGCTGCTGGCTCTGCCCGCCAGCGCGGCGGTGCTGGCCGCTGTGCTTCTGTTAGCGTCGACCAGCTGGCAGGAAAACGCCCTGCTGCAAAAAGTTCTCTGTGTTTTGCTGGCAAGCAGTTCAGCATTGGAAATTCTGCGTCTGCACGCCCTGTTTGGCAGCGTGTACCCCGGTACACTGGGGCTGGCGGGCACCTGTTTTGTCGTGCTGGCACCGGTCATCTACCTCCGGCGGGAGCCCGCCCTGCGCCAGACGGCCAACGCCTTGTTGGTGTTCGGTGCCGCGTGTATGGCAATCATGGTACTCTCGGTCGCGCCGCGCCTGCGTGTACCCAACCTGCATGCGGCACCGCTGACAGGGCAGGACTGGCAGGCGGCGTTTGTTTCTCAGCTGGCGCTCCCGCCGGAATATCTGCTGTTTGCCCTTTGGCCTCCGCAGCCCGGCCAGCGCTGCCGCAAGGCAGTAACATTTGCCGCGTCAGCACTGGGATTTGATGCCGCGGTCCACCTGCTGCTGGAGCTGTTTTTTGGCGGGCGCGGGTTCATCACCGGGCATGTATCCCCGGCACACCTCAAGCTGAACCTGCCGGAGGATTGGACTGACCCCGCCACCGGCGAAGAGCGCCACGGCGGTGCCTTTGCCCTGCTGAAGGATGCCCAGCACCGCTGCGAGCTGTTTATGACGGCCGCACTTGGCCACTGGATGGGCAAGCTGGACGAGGAAATTCTGGAAAAGACCCTTGGCAGCATGAGCTATATCACCGGTACCGAAACCGAGCAAAGCAAAAGCCAACAAGCGCCGGATGCGGAACAGGCAGGCGAAACCGCCTGACATCCCCGCGCCCGACCTTTGCGGATAGATTATTACAACACGAAAGGAACTAACACCTATGGTTCGTATTACGATGCAGAACGGCAAAACTATTGACATTGAACTGGATGCTACCGCAGCACCGATCACCTGCGAAAACTTTTTGAAACTGGTCAATCAGGGCTTTTATAACGGCCTGACCTTCCACCGCGTCATCCCCGGCTTTATGATCCAGGGCGGCGACCCGTCCGGCAACGGCACCGGCGGCCCCGGCTGG
>ENA-OPCA01002703-OPCA01002703.1-human-gut-metagenome-genome-assembly--contig:-NODE-2703-length-10621-cov-2.723831_pt1 | contig 10621 bp, 9 predicted proteins | sample MGYA00241076_ERZ501468 | MGnify/ENA primary metagenome ERZ501468 (study PRJEB25962, sample SAMEA2042633) | human gut metagenome | biome: human gut; feature: human-associated habitat; material: faeces... | reverse complement strand
AAGCGGGAGAGTAGGTAGCCGCCTTTTTTTCAGGTAAGAGAGGATATTCCGGTCAGGACGGGATATCCTCTTTTTTTGTTTTTGTCCCTTGGTAAGAGAGTAATTCCGTCAGCACAGGGGATTTTCGTTTGCATGCGGGCTGAAGCGTCCCGAAAGCCGGACATAATGCTCTTTTGATGTACGGAGTATTTCTTGAATAATATTTTCGGCTCTGATTTTCTGTGATTCACTCCACTTTTCAGAGACTTAAAAAGCAGATGGCGTCTTCTTGCCAATAATTCCTTGCGTGTATCACCATTCTCAAAAGTATAAGGTATGTATTTCCTTTTCAACCCTTTTACTTCCTGTTTGGCATCAGTTTCTTCCTGTATGGCTTCCCGGCGATGTCCGATTCTTATTTCCTGCACGGTGTCTTTATGTAGATAAAGTAAAATTGTGTCTTACGGAGAAGGGGAAGAGTTCCAATTTACATTTCTGTTGCGTTTCCTTTATCTTTCGTTCCGTCCGGACACTTTTTCCTCCTATTCCGGTTTGCCTTTCGGTGCCCTTTTTATCTATTTTTTCCTAGCGCGTTTCTTTCTCATCCTTGCTATTTTTCCATAATCTAGGTCATTATTCCGTTGTTTAGCGGGATGGAGTACGTATTATGGTGGGGTGGGGAGTGGAGAATATCGTTCAGGAGTATACTTGCAGCCTGGCCGAAGGATGGCTGAAGGCTTGCTGGAAGATGAACTTTCTCTATTCTTCAGTGGTAATGTATTGTATATTAGGGAGCTTCCGGGATAAATGACGGATGAAACATGATTTGGAAAACTTACTGGGGAAAGGATGATTCTATGTCATTTTATATCTTGGTGGTTAAGAATAAATAGCATAGTTCGTCTGGTTTAAATTCGTTACTTAGGATTTTGTTTCAAATTTATCTCTGCTATAGTTTAAGATACAAACAAAAGCGTTATCTTTGTGAATGTCATGAACTACATCAGAGTTACTTATGCCTAAAGATAAGGCTAGTCCTAGAGTAGTTTCCTATGACAACAGTATATAAAGGCATTTATGTCTAAATTTGTTTGATTATAAAAAGTAAAGTGATGACTCACATCAATATAAAAGAAATCTTATGGAAGTTGCATATAGATAGCTTGACAGCGATGCAGCAAACCACGGTTGAGGAATACAGAAAAGGGAAAGACCTGGTACTTTTATCTCCGACTGGATCGGGAAAAACGATCGCTTATTTGTTACCTTTAGTGCAATCTTTAAAAAATGAGAATGTTCTTCAAGCTGTAGTATTGGTACCTTCTCGTGAGTTGGCATTACAAATAGAGCAGGTTTTCAAGTCTATGGGAACGGGCATTCCTGTTATGAGTTGCTATGGCGGCCGTCCGGCCATGGATGAGCACCGTACGATGAAAAGCTTGAATCCACAAGTTATAATAGGAACTCCGGGGCGTATGAACGACCATTTAAATAAAGGAAATATCGATGCCTCACATGTTCATACGTTGGTGATAGATGAATTTGACAAATGCCTTGAGATGGGCTTTCAGGAAGAAATGTCGGAGGTGATTGCGCAAATTCCGTATTTAAAACGTCGTTTCCTTCTCTCGGCTACAGATGCGCCGGCTATTCCTCGGTTTGTATCAGAGGGAGATTTTTTGAAATTGAATTTCTTGGAAGATGAAGAGCAGATTCCGGAACGTATAAAGGTTTATACAGTGAAATCTCCAGAGAAAGATAAGTTGGAGGTCTTGTCTAAGCTTTTGTGCTATTTGGGAGATAAAAGTTCCTTGGTTTTTGTGAACTACCGTGAAAGTGTAGAACGAGTTTACCGTTATTTGCTTCAAGCAGGAATCTCGTGTGAGATGTTTCATGGAGGAATGGAACAGAAGGACCGTGAGCGTGCGCTTTACAAGTTCAGTAACGGATCGTGTAATGTGTTTGTTTCAACGGATTTAGCCGCGCGGGGACTGGATATACCCAATATAGACCATGTTATCCATTATCATTTGCCGCTCAATGAAGATGCTTATATTCATCGTAACGGTCGGACGGCGCGGTGGGATGCTTCCGGAAATGTCTTTCTCATATTAGGGCCGGAGGAATATTTACCCGAGTTTATACAGCAGATTCCTGAAGACTATGTGTGGGAAGGGCCTAAGCCCGATCCTGCCAAGCCCCAGTGGGTAACACTTTATATCGGAAAAGGAAAAAAGGATAAAATCAACAAGGTGGATATTGTGGGGTTTCTGTCAAAGGTAGGAGGATTAGGCAAGAGCGATATCGGGCGTATAGATGTGAAAGAACACTATGCTTTTGTCGCTATCAGACGGAATTTGCTAAAAGAAACCTTGGCCGCCGTGTCCGGGCAAAAGATAAAAGGCATCAAGACGATTATAGAAAAGACAAAATAAGATTACGAGTTGTAAGGGCAGAAAGCTGTTTTTTATAATATATGATAGCAAAAAAAGCGCTTGACTTAAAAAATGTGGCTTCAATCGTTGCTTTTATGGATTTTATTTTCTACTTTCGCAGATGTTATGCTTAGAGTAACGGATAATTAATCTTAAGTTTTACAATTTAGATGAAGAAGTATAATTTTAATGCAGGTCCATCCATGTTGCCGCGTGAAGTAATAGAGGCAACAGCAGATGCATGCTTGGATTTTGAGGGTAGCGGTCTTTCCCTGATGGAAATTAGCCATAGGGCAAAGAACTTCCAGCCTGTAGTAGACAAGGCTGTAGAACTGGTAAAAGAATTACTCGACCTCCCGGCCGGTTATTCGGTTGTTTTTCTGGCAGGAGGTGCCAGTACGGAATTCTGTCGTGTTCCCTATAACTTTTTGGAGAAGAAGGCAGCTTATTTGAATACAGGTACATGGGCCAAGAAGGCTATGAAAGAAGCAAAGTTGTTCGGTGAAGTGGTTGAAGTTGCTTCTTCAGCCGAAGACAACTATACCTATATTCCGAAAAACTTTACGATACCGGCTGATGCAGATTATCTGCATATTACGACAAACAATACGATTTTCGGAACGGAAATGCGTTATGATTTGGACAGTCCTGTTCCTTTGATTGCCGATATGTCGTCAGATATATTCTCCCGTCCGGTAGATGTGAGCAAATATAATTGTATTTACGCCGGAGCACAGAAAAACGTATCTATGGCCGGAGTGAATATCGTTATCGTAAAGGATGAAGCTTTGAATAAAGTAAGCCGCCAGATTCCCACAATGCTGGATTACATGACCCATGTGAAAAACGGTTCCATGTTCAATACGCCTCCGGTTGTACCCATCTACTGTGCCATGAAGAATTTGGAATGGGTGAAGAAAAACGGCGGAGTAGAGGCTATGGCTCAGCGTGCAAAAGAGCGTGCAGACATGTTGTATACCGAAATTGAACGTAACAAATTGTTCCGTGGAACGGCAAAGGCGGAAGACCGTTCATATATGAATATTTGTTTTGTGATGAACGACGAATACAAAGAATTGGAAGCCGATTTCTTGCAGTTTGCTACAGAACGCGGCATGGTGGGCATAAAAGGCCACCGCAGCGTAGGCGGTTTCCGTGCTTCATGCTACAACGCACAAACGATAGAGGGCGTGCAGGCATTGATACAAAGCATGAAGGACTTTGAAGCTCAACATTAAAAGGCTATAAAGACAGGCACGCCTTACACAGAGGTGTGCCTGTTTGTTTATGGGACGTATTTAAATAAAATAACTATGGCTAAAATATTGATTGCTACAGAAAAACCGTTTGCAAAAATTGCAGTGGACGGTATCAAAGAGGTTGCAGAGACAGCCGGATTGGAAGTCGTTTTATTGGAGAAATATACGGAGAAGGCACAACTTCTGGCGGCAGTGGCCGACGTGGAAGCCATGATAATCCGCAGTGACAAGATAGATAATGAAGTTTTTGATGCGGCAAAAAACTTAAAGATAGTTGTCCGCGCCGGAGCCGGTTACGATAACGTAGATTTGGCGGCTGCCACCGCACACGGGGTGGTGGTGATGAACACTCCCGGTCAGAACTCCAATGCCGTAGCCGAACTGGTGTTCGGTATGTTGGTATTCGCCGTACGTAACTTTTATAATGGAAAGGCCGGTACGGAGTTGAAAGGAAAGAAATTAGGAATCTTGGCATACGGTAATGTCGGTCGTCGCGTAGCGCATATCGCAAAAGGATTCGACATGGATGTTTATGCATACGACGCATATTGTCCTGCAGCGGCTATAGAATCCGATGGGGTGAAGCCAGTCTCTTCGCAAGATGAATTGTTTGAAAAGTGCGAAGTGGTTTCCTTGCATATCCCGGCTACGGCTGAGACGCGCCAAAGCATCAATTATGCCTTGGTCGGCAAGATGCCCAAGGGAGGAGTGTTGGTCAATACGGCCCGGAAAGAGGTCATTAATGAACCGGAATTGCTGAAGTTGATGCAGGAGCGTGCAGACCTGAAGTATGTCACGGACATCATGCCGGAAGCGGATGCGGATTTCCGTATATTGGAAGGCCGTTATTTCTCTACACCCAAAAAGATGGGTGCACAAACAGCCGAGGCCAATATCAATGCCGGAGTGGCTGCGGCGCATCAGATTGCCGCATTCTTCAAGGACGGATGTACGAAATATCAGGTAAATAAATAATCATAGGGGCTATGGCTTGGGTTAAACCGTTTAAGGGGCTTCGTCCGCCTAAGGATTTGGTGGAACGGGTAGAGTGTCGTCCGTACGACGTGCTCAGTTCGGAAGAAGCCCGTATAGAGGCAGGCGACAACGAGATGTCACTCTATCATGTGATCCGTCCGGAGATAGATTTTCCGGAGGGAACGGATGAATACGCTTCATGTGTGTATGAAAAGGGGGCAGAGAATTTTGCCAAATTTCAGCGTAACGGCTGGTTGGTAGAAGACGCTAAGCCCATGTATTATATTTACGCACAAACCATGAACGGGCGGACACAGCACGGCATCGTGTTGGGAGCTTCGGTCAAGGACTATATGGACGGGATAATCAAAAAGCACGAACTGACGCGGCACGAAAAGGAAGAAGACCGTATGAAGCATATCCGTATTACGGATGCGAATATAGAACCGGTTTTTCTGGCTTATCCCGATAATGTTGCGTTGGCTTCTTTGATAGGCCGATATGCAAGGCGTGAGCCGGAATATGATTTCGTGGCCCCGATCGACGGTTTCCGTCATCGGTTTTGGCTTGTGGATGATGAAGCGGATATTGATGCGATTACGAAAGAATTTGCAGCCATTCCCGCATTGTACATAGCAGACGGCCATCATCGCACGGCTGCGGCAGCTTTGGTGGGACAAGAGAAAGCTTTAGCCCATGGAGGGACGCACCCCGAGGCGGAATACAATTATTTTATGGCCGTGTGCTTCCCGGCAAGCGAACTGACTATCTTGGATTATAACCGCGTGGTGAAAGACCTGGGGTGCTATACCTCAGATGAGTTCTTGCAAGCTTTGGAGAAGGATTTCGAAGTGACTTGCATGGGCGCTTCGGCGTACAAACCTGCGCAGCCGCATGAGTTTTCGCTTTATCTGGATGAAAAATGGTACAGGTTGCGTGTACTTCCGGGACGTTTTGATGAAAACGATCCGATAGACGTGCTCGACGTGACTGTCAGTAGTCGGCTTATCTTGGATGAGCTTTTGGGCATTAAGGATTTACGTCGGGATAAGCGGATTGACTTCGTAGGAGGATTGCGTGGTTTGGATGAACTGAAAAGACGTTGCGACAGCGGCGAGATGAAAATGGCGTTGGCATTGTATCCGGTGTCTATGCAACAAATCATGGATATAGCGGATTGTGGGAAAATCATGCCCCCAAAAGCTACTTGGTTCGAGCCGAAATTACGCAGCGGACTGGTGATTCATAAACTTTCATAAGGAAAAAATAATTATCTTTGCAACTCCGGTTGTCGGTGGAACCCGGCGGCCGGAGTTTTTTGAATAGGAAGGATATGGAAGGAAATGACGTATATAAGACGATAACAGTAGCGGCGGAAGGAGAATATAGCGAGAAGCGGAGCAAGTTCCTGGCTTTCATTCATCCTGTGCATACGGTAGACGAAGTGAAAGAGCAAGTGGAGTTCTATCAAAAGAAGTATTACGATGCGCGCCATTGTTGCTATGCCTATATGCTGGGACACGAACGGAAGGATTTCCGTGCCAATGATAACGGAGAGCCTTCCGGCACAGCGGGCAAGCCGATTCTGGGACAGATTAATTCTTACGGACTGACGGATGTTTTGATTGTCGTCATTCGTTATTTCGGTGGAATCAAGTTGGGGACGAGCGGTCTGATACAAGCCTACAAGGCGGCGGCTATCGAGGCTATACAGGCGGCCCGGATTATAGAAAAAACGGTGGACGAGGAAATCACGTTTTTCTTTGAGTATCCTTTCATGAACTCCGTCATGCGCATTGTCAAGGAGGAAGAGCCGTCTATTGTCCGTCAAGGGTATGAACACGATTGCAGCATGACGCTGCGCATCCGGAAAGGGAGTATGCCACGCCTTAAATCGAGACTGGAGAAAGTGGAGACATTGAGGTTTGAAGACGACGGAGAGTAGAAGAGGGAAGTGTCAGATGGAATAAAAAGAAACGGTGTGTTCCGCCAGAAGAGGGGGAATACACCGTTTCTTTTTTTGATATGGGGGCAGGCTTACAGATTATTGCATTCATCCACCCATGCCGTAGCCGACGCGTCGCTGGGCATTCGCCAATCTCCACGGGGACTCAGGCTACAGCTTCCAACCTTAGGACCGTCGGGTAGGCAGGAACGCTTAAACTGTTGAGAGAAGAAACGACGGAAAAACGTTGTCAACCATTTCTTTATCGTTTCGTCAGTGTACTTTCCGGCGAAAGCATATTGGGCCAGATAGAATATCTTGGACGGGCGGAAGCCGAAACGCAAGGTATAATACAGGAAAAAGTCATGCAGTTCGTAAGGACCGACCAAGTCTTCTGTTTTCTGGCTGATGTTGCCATCCTCGTCTGCCGGTATCAGTTCGGGGCTGATCGGTGTGTCCACGATATCCAACAAGGTAGCTTGGGATGGTTCGTCGATAATGCTGTCGGCCACCCACTTGACCAAATGTTTCACCAACGTCTTGGGGATAGAGGCGTTGACGCCATACATGCTCATGTGGTCGCCGTTATAGGTAGCCCAGCCCAATGCCAGTTCTGACATATCTCCGGTTCCAATTACCATACCATTATTCTTATTGGCAATGTCCATCAGAATCTGGGTACGTTCCCTTGCCTGTCCATTTTCATAAGTGACATCATGTACGCTCTCATCCTGACCAATATCCCGGAAATGAATGCGTACTGCTTCTTTGATATCCACTTCTATCAGCTTTGCGCCAAGACAGCGAATGAGACTTAATGCATTCTCATAGGTACGGTCAGTGGTTCCAAAGCCCGGCATGGTAACTGCATATATCTGCTCTCTCGGAAGCTTCAGCCGGTCAAACGCCTGTACCGTAACCAGAAGTGCCAGTGTGGAATCCAGTCCACCGGAAATGCCTACCACTGCGCATTTACATCCGGTATGCTCTAACCGTTTCTTAAGTCCCATGGACTGAATAGCTAAAATCTCTTCACAACGTTTATCACGCTTGCCCTTATTGCCCGGAACGAATGGCGCCGGATCCACAAAACGGCTCAGTGTGGTATCTGATTTATCAATAAAGAAAGAAAATCTAAGATAATCCTCGCTTCTGCTGCCTGCTGCAAAAGTGCTCATTCTCCGTCTTTCGGATACCAGACGTTCCATATCAATTTCAGAATATACCGTCTCATTGGTAAAACGTTCGGATTCTGCTAAAACCACTCCGTTTTCTGCAATGATATTATGACCGGAATATACTACATCCTGTGTGGATTCTCCATCTCCGGCACTGGCATAGATATAACCGCAGAGCAGGCGGGCAGACTGTCCTGCAACAAGCTCTCTCCGGTAAATATCCTTTCCGGTTGTCTCATCACTGGCAGAAAGATTTACGATTAAAGTTGCTCCTGCCAGAGCATGGGAAATACTCGGCGGACACGGAACCCATACATCCTCGCAGATTTCCACACCGATTACCAGCTCCGGCAATACATCATCACACTGAAACAAAATGTGGCTTCCCATCGGTACATGATAAGCCGGTGCAATATCTACACCCTCTGCTTCTTCTTTTCCCGGAGAAAAATATCTTGCTTCATAGAATTCATTGTAATTTGGAATATGGGTCTTTGGCACAATGCCGATAATCTCGCCTTTGTTTAAAGCTGCTGCCACATTATAAAGCTTGCCTTCATGCATCAGGGGCAGACCAACAAATACATCCAAAGCACCGAGTTCCTTTGCCAGCCATACCAGCCGCTCCCTTGCACTTCTTAACAAAGTCTCCTGTAAGAATAAATCTCCACAGGTATATCCGGTAATGCAAAGCTCCGGGCACACAATGACTTTGGCTCCGTTTGCTGCTGCTTCCATTACTGCCGCTTTTATTCGAATGGTATTTTCTACCGGATCTGCGACTACTACTTTTGGTGTTACTGCTGCTACTTTGATAAATCCATCTCTCATTTTCTTATCTCCCTTAAATCATCCGGACTGAATACATAATTCTCATTACAGAAATGACATTTTACTTCAATCGGTTCTTCATCCTTGATTAAATCATCCAAATCTTTCTTGCTTAAGCTTGCCAGTGCTTTTGCCACACGTTCTTTGGAACAGTCACAGTGGAAAGCAACCGGCATCGTATCATTGATTTCAAGCTTCATCTCTCCTAAGATTTCCTCTAAAATCATTTCCGGTGTCATACCCTTTTCCAACATTTCTGTTACAGATGCTATCTGTGCGATTTTCTGCTCTAGGGCATCAATGACTGCGTCCTCTGTAAACGGCATCAGCTGAATGATAAACCCGCCTGCCTGACGCACTGTATTGTCCTTATTCATGAGAACTCCTAAACCCACGGAAGATGGTACCTGCTCGGATACTGCAAAATAATAGGTTAAATCCTCTGCAATTTCACCAGTCTGAAGCTCTGTCTGTCCCACATACGGATCTTTTAATCCCATGTCTTTTATGACACTTAAAACACCATTTCCAATGGCTCCTCCTACATTTAATTTACCGGCTGCATTGGGTGGCAATATCACATCTGCCACGCCCGGATAGCCTTTTACACCCCCGTTAGCATTGGCAGTTACCGTAAGGCCATGCATCGGACCATCGCCCTGAATCTGCAGGGTCAGAAGGTCTTTTTCTCCCTTCATCATGCTGCCCATCATTGCTGCTGCGCTCATGGCACGTCCTAATGCTGCTGTTACAATCGGGCTGCTGTTATGACGGACTCTTGCTTCCTCCGTCATCTCTTTTGATGTAATCGCAAATGCACGAATCTGTCCATCTGCAGCTGTTGCTCTCACCATATAATCTGACATTTCTTCTTCCTCTTTCTTCTTATTTCCCCTGTTCTCTTGCGATGATATAAATCCGTTCACTGCAGGCTGTCGGTTCTTTTCCCGTCTCTACGTCAAAGACACCTTCCCATTTCATACCGGCTTCTTCGATTAATTTTCGTACGGTTTCTATCTCATACGCCCGCTGAAAATGTGTTTCTTCATATCTCCGGAACAAATCATCCTCTTCTTTGATAAAAAGTGTTAAATCATACTGATTGACCTGTTCCTCCGGGTCATAATAATTTTCCCAGATAAAGCTGCTGTCCTCTCTGGTCTCGCAGAAGCTGTTGTCTCCTAAGAGTTCCTCATATTTATATCTGGTATTCATATCAAAAATAAAGATTCCGCCCGGGTCGAGATAATTATTGACCAGGGAAAATACCTGTCTCAAATCCTCTTCTGACATGATATAATTCATGGAATCGCAGACACTTACTACTGCCCGGATGGTTCCATACAATTCAAACTCCCGCATATCCTGAAGAAGATACAGTATTTCTGTATTTTCCATGGTATATTCTCTGGCTACCGAGAGCATTTCCTCGGAATTGTCCACCCCAATCATATCATAACCTTCTGCCGCTAAAAGTCTCGTCATCCTTCCGGTTCCACAGCCAAGTTCCAAAAGCAGGCCATCGTTTATCCCCTCTGCTTTTAATATGTCCACCAGATATTTTTCCCATGCTTCGTAAGGGACATTGTCCATAAATGTATCATAAACTGTTGCAAATTCTGTATATGCTTCCACACAACCACTCTTTCTGTCCTATTCTTCTGTAATACTAACAATTTTCCCTGATAAAAGCAAGTAGTCGCTCCCTAAGGCTTGATTATTTTTCCCTAAAACTTTATACTTAAAATCATAACACTACCGGGAGGAATTATGACAAACCAATTAGACCACTATATATCCAACCACATCAAAAGTCTTTACCGGCATAAGCTTTTTTCGCCGATTCTATATATGATACTGTTGATTGTTCTTTGGATTATCTTTCCCATCGGCACCATCTTAAGTCCGAAGGTTATCAACGAAAAAACTTCTCTTGATAAATTATATAAAGAGAATGACCGGTATGTCAGTATTACGCTGACGGATTTAAAATTTACCGGATACACACAGGAAGTCTTA
>ENA-OPCA01002696-OPCA01002696.1-human-gut-metagenome-genome-assembly--contig:-NODE-2696-length-10645-cov-3.632483_pt1 | contig 10645 bp, 6 predicted proteins | sample MGYA00241076_ERZ501468 | MGnify/ENA primary metagenome ERZ501468 (study PRJEB25962, sample SAMEA2042633) | human gut metagenome | biome: human gut; feature: human-associated habitat; material: faeces... | reverse complement strand
CGCGACTAAAATCACAAATATGCCTTATTGGGGGCAATGGCTTCGTCTGTTGTTTCTCCAATGAATTAAATAGCAAAAAACCATTGACTTAACTGGAAAAATCCTGTATACTGATATTTACCGTGCAGCTGGGAAGTTAGCGGCGTCCTGTACCTGAAATCCGCTATAGCAGGAGTGATGGTCAGCCTCGGATGTCTTATTGATGGAGCTGCCCTTTATAAGTGGTGTTGACAATTGGGTCTCGCGCAACAGGAACCTCTGAACCGTGTCAGGTCGGGAACGGAGCAGCACTAAGGAGACTCTCCTGTGTGCCGTGAGGGTGCCTGGTTCGAGCTAACTGTAGAGGTAACGTCTGTTGGTAAGCATACAAAGCTGACCGCACGGTTTTAATAATTCGATTTTTATATTCACATAATAGAAAGCGTCATAATAATGAAGATTGTTATATATCTTTATTGTTATGACGCTTTTTTATTCAAGAATGCCTCCGCATTCTTGCTGAGAGATTTGTGTTATACAATGCATAGCATACTTTTACATGTTACTAGTTATTATCTCTTTAGGAAATCAGGCAGGAATCCTCGTTCACTTAATCGCCGAGTACTTTACTGATTATTCGTTTCAAACTTACAATTTTATAAAAGAAGCACAAAGCCAGTCTCGCAACCAGCTTTGTGCTACATTTTAATTCTAATTATCAGTCTGATTTTCTTCCTGTATCAGCTTGCGCTTTTTCTTTTTTTCTTTTTGAATTTCTCTTAATTTTCTAAAAAATGCTGAGAGCATTTCCGAGCATTCTTCTTGAAGAACGCCTCTTTCTACCTCTGCCTGGTGATTAAATTCCTGCATTTCAAGAAGATTAAGTATTGAGCCGCCACAACCAGCTTTCGCATTCATGCTGCCAATAACGACTCTCGTCACTCTCGCCTGCACAATTGCTCCGGCACACATCTGGCAAGGCTCCAAAGTGATGTACATCGTACAGTCTTCCAATCGCCAGTCTCCAAGCTTTTTACATGCTTTTTTCATCGCAAGAAGTTCTGCATGTGCAAGCACAGTCTTATCCTTATTCCGCTTATTATATCCTCTGGCAATTATTTTTCCATCATGAACAATAACACAGCCAATTGGCACATCACCAATCGCCTCTGCTTTTTTTGCCTGCTTAATTGCCTCTTTCATAAATTTTTCGTCTTCTGTATATTTTCTCATAAAATATTCTCCCATTTATGAAACTCATAGTCCCGTAAAATAGCGACGTACTTATTTCAATATTTTGTGATACCCTCCTGCCTACAGATGGGAGCTTCCCTTCCCCCAATAAAATCACCATAATCACATCAAAAAATACATTTGCAATAATCTGCCAAACTGTCGATTTATATTCCGTCTCTCAGCAGATACAACCAGTATCCAAAACTTCCAGTTTTCATACGATTCTCTGTAAGTGATAAAAATACTGGAAACTGATAAATTTCTGCCATATATTTTTCCCGATTCTCATAAATTCCCGGCACACCGATACAGTAGCGTTCTTCTCCTGCGTACCTTACTTTTCCTGCCAGAATATGATGATATCTCCCATATCCTTTCAAAAGGAACTGATTGCTTTTAAGTACGCTGGCTTCTTCCCCAAACTGTGCCAAATCCGCAGTTGAAATCCTGCATCCTTCATAAAAAGCGGTATTAAAAATATTGTCCACAGAAGGGTTCTTTTTCATTGCATTTATCCACATTTTTTCAAAATTATCAACAACAGAAGTGGCTTCTGGCTCAGTTTCTGCTTCTATTTTTATTTGGGGTTCTATTTCGGAGTCAATCTTCAACTCTGATTTTGATTCCATTTCAGCATCTGTCTTTAACTCTGATTTTGATTCTATTTCAGCATCTGTCTTCAACTCTGATTTTGATTCTATTTCAGAATCTGTCTTTAACTCTGATTTTAGTTCTAGTTCAGATTTATTTTTTGATTCAATACCATCTTCTGAATCAGGCAAGTTTTCCTCTGATTTTATGTTCTCTATCTTATTCTCAGCTCTCTTTTGAAAATCCTTTTCCTCAAAACTCTCTGTGTTTATCTGACCTTTTTTTTCTAAAATATTTTCCTCTGATTCTTGTTGCTCCTGTAACATTTCATCAGTAATATTTCTTGTTGATACTTTTTGTTTTTCTGACATCTTATCTGGAAGAATCTTTTCTGTCTCTGTCTGTTTTTCTGATATTTTACCAGCAATATCTTTTCCAGATTTATTTTCCTGCATTTGAGATTTATCTTTTGCAGAATTCACAATCTTATGCCACCGAAGAGGCTCCAAAGTTTCTGTCGGAATTTCCTCTCCAATCCATACACTTCCGTAATAAAAAGCATCCTGATAATAAAGTAATACTCCCGACTGTGCTTTTATCCGAAAACCAGCCGGAAGCATAGCTGCAGGGTAGGTCAAATGTATTTCTTCCTTATGTTCTTGCGTAATGAGTGTGTCTAACTGCCAGACTTGCCAGCTTTCTCCCTGCCGCTCATAAAAACATAATTTAAGCTCCATTCCCTGCAATAAACGCTCATCGTCTATCTGAATCGTCAGTTTAAGGCTGCCTGACTTTTGTTCTGCCTTAACAAACCCGAAGCATTCCTTTTTCTCTGCCTTTTCATAACGATACAAATAAGAAAGTATCCTTTGATAATCTGCCATGATGATACTCCTTTTTTCACTAATGTATTCTGCAGAATGACTTTTATGCCACCAAATATCCTGTAAAAATATACCGCAAAGTGGGGCGTGCAGATTGCAGGAATAATTTTTCAAACACGCTCTTATCTTCCAAGAATATCCGATAACTTTGCAAACTCCTCTAAAGAAAGCTTTTCTCCACGAATTGTCGGAGTAAGCCCCATCTCTTCAAGCGCCGCTACTGTCTTTTCCTTTGGAATACGAAGTTCGCTTGAATTATAAAGTCCGTTCTGCAGCGTTTTTCTTCTCTGATTAAAAGAAGCACGAATAATCTTAAACATAAATGCGGAATCATTTACCTTAACTGGTTTTTCCTGATAACGAGTTAAACGGATAACTGCAGAACCAACCGCAGGTCTTGGAATAAAGCAGTTTGGCGGTACATTTGCCACGATATATGGTTCTGCATAATACTGTACTGCTAAAGAAAGAGCACCATAATCCTTTGTTCCCGGGCCTACCTGCATACGGTCAGCGACTTCTTTCTGCACCATAACTGTAATAGAGTCCAGTGGTACTTCACTCTCAAATAACCCCATAATAATTGGTGTTGTAATATAGTAAGGCAGGTTCGCAACGACTTTAATTGGTTTTCCACCATTCTTTTCTTCTGCAATCTTGCGAATATCTACCTTTAAAATATCTTCGTTCAATACTGTAACGTTATCATATTCCTTTAAAGTATCCTCCAGAATTGGAATCAGCTTTGTATCAATCTCTACCGCAACAACTTCCCTTGCCGCCTCCGCAAGATACTGCGTCATCGTTCCAATTCCCGGTCCGATTTCTAAAACAAAATCATCCTTTCCAATCTCTGCTGCACCAATAATTTTATCGAGTACATGCGTATCAATCAAAAAGTTCTGTCCATATTTTTTCTGAAAATTAAATCCATACCGCTGTAAAACTGCAATCGTTTCCTGCGGGTTTCCTAAATTCGCCATAAGACCTCCTTGGGCTGTCATAAGATTTTGAAAGCAATTTTATATTTGGGGAATCAATGTTGAAGTCTTCCCCTTAAATTTTTACTTAGTTTCTCTATAATAAGATAATAATACATGAAATAGATATCTCATTCAAGAGACGAAATCAAGAAAGGGACAATATGTAAAAGAGAAAGAATCCATATCTGTGGCCTGGGAGCAAGTGCTGGGTGCGAGTGCTAAGCGAGCATTCAACACGCCGCGACGAAAGTCACAGATATGGATTCTTTCTCTTCCAGAGTTCGTCTGTCCTTCTGTTCTCCTAATGAATTAACCCATACAATCTCTGAGCATTTTCATAGGTTACATTTTCTACTTCTTCCGCTGTAATTTCCTTAAGTCTTGCGATTTCTTCAATCACCAGCGGCAGATATGCAGAGCTATTTCGCTTTCCTCTGTGTGGTGCTGGTGCAAGGTAAGGGCAGTCGGTTTCTACTACAATACACTCTAATGGAATTGCCTTTACAACTTCCTTCAGCACACGGGAATTTTTAAAGGTAACGACACCTCCTACACCAATGTAATAACCCATTTTTACATATTCTTTTGCCATTTCAGCAGAACCGGAAAAGCAATGAATTACACCGCCTGTCGTTCCGGCGTGTTCCTTTTTCATAATGTCAAATGTATCCTGCGATGCGTCTCTGCTATGTATAATTACAGGAAGTTTTTCCTCTGTTGCAAGATGAAGCTGTCTGATAAACCACTCCTGCTGTACTTCTTTTGGCTCTACATTCCAGTGATAATCAAGGCCAATCTCTCCGACTGCCACGATTTTATCCCTGTGACAATATTCCCGAAGCTGCTCCATCCGTTCCTCATTAAGTTCACCAACATGGTCTGGATGAATTCCGACTGCACCGTACATAAAAGGTACTTTCGAAATAAGTTCTAAGGTATCCATCAGGTCTTTCCAGCTTGCACTGACATTGACAACCTGTGTCACGCCAGCATCTTTTAGCGATTCGAGAACGACCGCTCTATCTGCATCAAACTGTTTATCATTATAATGAGAATGTGTATCAAAAATCATAGTATACCTCTTTAATCCCTGGTTTGCCACAGGGAAAATAGACGCTCCCGAAGAGAGAAGATACCCTATAGCTGTGACCTTAGACCAAGGGTTGGATGCGAGCGTCTAAGCGAACATTCAACCTGCAGCGACGAAAGTCACAAATATAGGGTATTGCCTCTCTTCGGGAGCGTCTCCCCTGCCTGCGGCAACTCAGAATTTAATTAACAAATCTCTGCGCCTGCTGGCATCTTCTTCTCTGGTACCATCAGGGATAATTCCCCATTTTCGTCCTCTGCGCATAAGAGCATACCTTCAGAAAGTACACCGGCTAATTTCGCAGGTTTTAAGTTTACAAGAACCATAACCTTCTTACCAACCATTTCTTCTGCGCTATAATGTTTCTTAATACCGGAAACAATCTGTTTTACCTGGCTGCCAATCTTAACCTGGGAGCAAAGAAGCTTTTTAGACTTCTTTACTTCTTCGCAGGCAATGATTTCACCAACCTGGAACTGCATTTTTTCGAAATCATCAAATGTGATTTCTTCTTTTGGTTCGATGTCGATTACTGGTTCGTCATCTTTTTTCTCTTCTTCAGCTGGAGCCTGTCTTGAAGCATTCATCTCGTCTACTTTTGCCTGTACTTCTTTTGCATCAAGTCTTGCAAAAAGGATTTCTGGCTTGTCTGTTACTTTCTTTCCAGATTCGTAAAGACCGAACATTTCAAGTTCGTCCATAGTTCTTTCGGAAGAATTAAGCTGTGCAAAAATTCTTTCTGCTGTTTCTGGCATAAATGGAGAAAGTAAAGAAGCACCGATTGTAATGCTTTCTACTAAATTGTAAAGAACTGTAGCAAGTCTGTCCTGTTTTGCAGGATCTTTTGCTAAAGCCCATGGCATTGTCTCATCAATGTACTTGTTACAACGTTTAAATAAGTTAAAGATTTCTGTCATCGCATCTGCAACTCTGAGCTTAGACATACATTTTATTACTTTATGCTTTGTATCTAATGCTACGTCCATAAGATTCTTATCAAATCCATCTGTCACTCCACTGTTAGCTACAACTCCGCCAAAGTATTTATTAGACATGGAAATTGTACGGTTTACAAGGTTTCCAAGTGTATTGGCAAGGTCAGAATTCATACGTTCTACTAAGAGATCCCATGTGATTACACCATCGTTCTCAAATGGCATCTCGTGAAGTACAAAGTAACGAACAGCATCTACACCGAATAAATCTACGAGGTCATCTGCGTAAATTACATTACCTTTGGATTTACTCATCTTGCCGTCACCCTGTAATAACCAAGGATGTCCAAATACCTGTTTTGGAAGCGGAAGATCTAATGCCATTAAAAAGATTGGCCAGTAAATTGTATGGAAACGTATAATATCTTTACCAATCAGATGTAAGTCTGCTGGCCAGTATTTCTTAAATAATTCTCCACTTTCACCATCGCAGTCATATCCAAGGCCTGTGATATAGTTTGTTAATGCATCAAGCCATACATAAACAACATGCTTTGGATCAAAGTCTACAGGAATACCCCATGAGAAAGAAGTACGGGATACACATAAGTCCTGAAGTCCTGGTAAAAGGAAGTTGTTCATCATCTCGTTCTTACGTGATTCTGGCTGAATAAAATCAGGGTTATCATTAATATACTGAATCAGACGGTCAGCGTATTTGCTCATACGGAAGAAATAAGCCTCTTCCTTTGCAGGCTGGCATGGACGGCCACAGTCTGGACACTTGCCATCTACTAACTGAGATTCTGTGAAGAAAGATTCACATGGTGTACAGTACATTCCTTCATAATGTCCCTTGTAAATGTCACCCTTATCGTAAAGCTTCTTAAAGATCTTCTGAACCTGTTTTTCGTGATCCTCATCTGTTGTACGGATAAACTTATCGTAAGATGTGTTCATTAAATCCCAGATTCTCTTGATTTCTCCTGCTGTGTTATCAACAAATTCCTTTGGAGAAATTCCAGCTTCTGCTGCCTTTAACTCGATTTTCTGACCATGTTCATCTGTTCCTGTCTGGAAACGTACATCATAGCCTTCTTTTCTCTTAAATCTTGCAATTGCATCTGCTAAAACAATCTCATATGTGTTACCAATATGAGGTTTGCCGGATGTGTAAGCAATTGCAGTTGTAATGTAATATGGTTTCTTACTCATTTATCTATTATACCTCCTATGCAACCTGTGTCATTAGGTCTGTTATCTGTTCGTCAACTTTCCTTAATGTACCCTTAGAATCTTTTATCCCTGATTTATACAGCAATTGTATTTACAGGGTAATTTTGCGCGTACATATTATTATAGAATAAATCCGAATATTCGTCTATGGTTATTTTTCTGAAAAACTAATAGTTTTCCTGTATAATTCATAGTATAATACCAAATACTTTTTATCTTCCGATATAAAAATGCTATCAAAGGAGGCCGACTATGAAGAAAAATCATCGCAGACCATTGTCTAAAGCACTATTTACCCACTTGTTTTTTCTACTTCTTATCCTTATTTGCGGAGTCAGTTTAGCAGGTTGTGGACAATCCAGTGCACATAATTCTTCAAAGCAGAAAAAATTTGACCAGTTTCTTGATTCCTGCTTTAAAGAATTCGCTACCGAAAACACAATTACTTTGCATTTTAAACTCTCTGATCCGTCTTCTTACGGTATTAAAAAGGAACCCTCTCCCACTTATGGAGAGCTTTCTTCGGATACGGCAAAGAAAAACTGCAAACGTTCAAAACAACTTCTTCAAGAACTTTATACTTTTCCAACAAGCAGCCTGACAAAAGAACAGAAACTTACCTGGCAGATTTTTCAGGATTATCTAAATGAAACTATTATGAGTGAAAAATATATTCTTTATTCTTCTCCTTTCGGTGCAGATGGATTACCTTCGGATATTCCTGTAACTCTTTCCGAATATCGTTTTGACAACGAAAAAGATATTAAAGATTATTTATCACTTGTAAATCAAATTCCAGAACTTTTTACGCAGGTTCTTGATTTTGAGGAAGAGCGCCGTAACGCAGATATTGTAAGCCCTGATTTTGTAATCTCTGATACTATCGACCAGATTAACCAATTTTTAAATGCAAGCGAAGAAAATAATCTTCTCGTTGAAAGTTTTGAGGAACGTCTGGATTCCCTTGATACTTTAAGTGAAGATCAGAAAGCAAGCTACACCGCAAATAACCGATTACTCATTACAAATAAAGTATTTCCCGCATATGAGCATTTAAAAACTGCTTTACAGGTCTCTACAGGCAGCAAACATACTACATCTGATAACAGCACAAAAGAGAGACTTTGCGAATATGAAAATGGCCAGGACTACTATCGTTTTCTTCTCCAGTCCGATGTCGGAACAGACATGTCCCCGGAAGAATGTATCACAGCTTTGGAAACACAGTTAAAAGATACGATAAAAGATATTTCTTCCCTGACAACACAAAATAAAGACCTGTATACAGAATATCTCAGCGCGGTTCCGACACTTTCAAAACCAAAGGAAATCATGGAGCAGTTAAAAGACGATTCTCTTGTGGATTTCCCGGAAATAAAGAACATTTCTTATGAATTAAAAAATGTTCCTAACGCTCTTTCCGGCACTTCCGCCTGTGCATTTTATCTTGTACCTCCAATTGACAGTAAAGATGCAAATATTATTTACATCAATAACAACCGTGTGGAGTCCAACGAAATGTTTTCCACACTTGCCCATGAAGGCTATCCGGGACATTTATACCAGACGAATTATTTTTTAAGTACGAATCCTTCCCCTCTCCGTACATTTCTTCACTGTGACGGATATGACGAAGGATGGGGGACTTATGCCCAGTTATACAGCTATAATTTTACAGAATTTAAAGATGTCGATGAAAAAACACAGGCACAGCTCCGCCAGCTATATCGGGATAATGACCTGCTCTCACTCTCCCTGTCCTCTCTGAGCGATTTATATGTGAATTATAAAAATTATGATGAAAATGCACTGGCCGATTATTTAAAGACTTACGGAATTGATAAATCCGCTACAAAACAACTTTACCAATACGTTATTGAAAATCCGGTCACTTATCTTTCTTACAGTATTGGATATTATGAATTAAACAAATTAGAAAAGGAGATGGCTGCCTCTCTTGGAAAATCATTTAAAATTTCTGATTTTCATGAAGCAGTTCTGAATGTTGGTTCTTGCAATTTTGCAATTTTAAGTCAGGAAATAGAAAAGGAAACAGAAATTCTCAGCAAGGTCCCTTAAAAATATTGCTTGTATACACGCGTTTTTTAAATATTTTTAATATTTTTACTCATAATTGGTCATTTTATTTGTTTTGAATAATTGACATTTCAATCCTGCATTGTTATACTAGAGCGTGTTTGAAAAAATAATAGAATTTCATTATTGGGGATTTTTATTCTTTTTTCATTGGAAAATCGACACAAAAAGTGTACAATAGACAACGTACGCGATAAAAAGTACAACAGTTTAATTTAAATACAACTTAGGAGGTAATACTATGGAAACATATGGTATCGAAAAACTTGGGATTGTGAATCCTAAAGCAGTTTACCGCAATTTAACACCTGCACAGTTAACAGAGGCAGCTTTAAGAAGAGGCGAGGGCAAGCTTTCTAACACTGGTGCACTCGTTGTAACTACAGGTAAATATACAGGACGTTCTCCTAAAGATAAATTTATCGTTGATACTCCTTCTGTTCATGATGACATTGCATGGGGAAGCGTTAACGTTCCTATCACTCAGGAGAAGTTCAATGCAATTCGTTCTAAAGTAATCGCTTACCTTCAGAACAGAGAAATCTTCATCTTTGATGGTATGGCTGGTGCTGATCCTGTCTGCACAAGAAAGTTCCGTATCATTAACGAATTAGCAAGCCAGAACCTTTTCATTCATGAACTCTTAATTCGTCCTACAGCAGAAGAATTAGAGAACTATGGCGAAGCTGATTTCACTATCTTCGTTGCACCTGGATTCAAATGTATTCCAGAAATCGACGGAACTCATTCTGAAGCAGCTATCATCGTTGACTACGAACAGAAACAGGTAGTTATCTGTGGTTCCCAGTACTCAGGAGAGATTAAGAAGTCTGTATTCTCTGTAATGAACTTCTTAATGCCAAAAGAAGGTGTACTTCCAATGCACTGCTCCGCTAACATGGATCCAGAAACTCATGAGACAGCTGTATTCTTCGGTTTATCTGGAACAGGTAAGACTACTCTTTCTGCAGACCCTAACCGTAAATTAATCGGTGATGACGAGCATGGCTGGTCTGACAGAGGAATCTTCAACTTTGAAGGTGGATGCTACGCTAAATGTATCAACTTAAGTGCTGAGAACGAACCAGAAATCTACAACGCTATCAAGTTCGGAAGCCTTGTAGAGAACGTTATCATGGATGACGAAACTCGCGAATTTGACTTTGATGATGGATCTCTCACAGAGAATACTCGTGTAGGATACCCAGTTGATTATATTTCCAACGCACAGATTCCTGGTGTTGGCGGAATCCCTAAAGTAGTTATCTTCTTAACTGCTGATGCATTCGGTGTACTTCCTCCAATCTCCAGATTAGATGAGAACGCAGCTATGTACCACTTCGTAACAGGATTCACATCCAAACTTGCTGGTACAGAACGTGGAATCACAGAACCACAGCCAACATTCTCCACATTATTCGGTGAGCCATTCATGCCAATGGATCCATCCGTATACGCTAACATGCTCGGAGAAAGAATTGAAAAATACAACACTAAAGTATATCTTGTTAACACAGGATGGACAGGCGGTCCTTACGGAGTAGGAAGCCGTATGAAGTTAAAATACACTCGTGCAATGGTAACGGCAGCATTAAACGGAACATTTGATGATGT